>Ga0302319_10000403_pt1 | contig 97422 bp, 73 predicted proteins | sample Bog_T0_2_FD_203319 | JGI IMG/M metagenome (GOLD analysis project Ga0302319, IMG submission 203319) | Peat permafrost microbial communities from Stordalen Mire near Abisko, Sweden - Bog_T0_2 | ecosystem: Environmental > Terrestrial > Soil > Wetlands > Peat | place: Sweden: Abisko, Stordalen Mire... | reverse complement strand
AGTAAGCCGGGAAATGTATAGGCCGAGCACTTGTGCATAGTCGGGCGAGCGCGCGGGAACCGTGTTAGCCTCGGAAGCTTCACCCAGCGGGCGATGATCGCTCGCTTCCGCCAGCTTCTTCAGCAAGCCGTCATAAAGTGCGAACTCCCGAGTGATTTGTTTCTCTTGCACATAAGAGTCGGCTAACAGCAAGGCCACTTTCGTGTATTCCGAGGAATCTCCGTTTGCCGCCATCCAAGCTGGAACTAGCCTTATAATCACATCGTTTTGTCCATAAACCGAGTATGCGGAAAACAACTTCGCTTGACGGGAGGCAGCAAGCGGAGATCGAGGAAATTCCCGATTCACTCTCTCAAGCAAGCGCTCCGCCATCGCCCGGTGGAAGTAAGCAACGGAGGTCTGGGAAACTGCCTGATACTGATCGGCAGGGAACGTTGTATTCAGAAGGAGAGATAGGATGCCATTCAGAAAACCTGGATGACGGTCCATGGTCGCGATGTTGCGATACATGCTCAAGTCGCGCGTGCCGAATTGCAGAGGCTGTTCAGGAACGTCAAGCAGCAAATCAATCAGCGAGGCTAGCGCCAAAGACTTGTCTGGAGGAGAAACGCCGGCCAGCGCGTACAGTGCGTAGTAGGCGTGGGCCGCTTCGTCATAGTCGGTTACACGGAGGTAAAGGCCTCCAACTGTTTTGAGTTCATCCGCCGACCAGGCTGACTGAGCGGCCAGACGCCTAGCTTGAAGATCTAATAATTGTTGGTCCGCGAGGTCACGTTTTCCTTGTTGCTCGTAATAGAAGAAAATACGATAGACGGGGTCGAGGGATAGAGGGTGAGCGGAGGAATCAGCTCGAGCACTGGACACAAAAGCGCGCAAGAGGTGGGCATCGGAGAGGCGAGTGTAATAGCCGGCACGCAATTCGGTGGGCCAAAGGGGAGAAAACTCCCGGTCATAGACGCTCAGCGCGGCCGCTTTGCCGCGTTCGAGTTCCGCCAAACGGGAGTCGGTTTCCAGTTTGAGGGCAACGTTGCCGGGAAAGGCGGAGCGAATCCTCACTGCCACAACGGCTGCGGCGGTACTGTCTTTCGCCTTGATCAAAGAATCAAAATACTCGGCGAGCGGTTCAGAGTCTTTGGGATAACGGCCAATCCAGGCTTGATAGGTTGTGCCGCGGGTTTCGGCCGACAAGTTACTGTCGGCGCAGACCTGCACGGCACGGCGGAACGTAAGCCAGGCAGTCTGTTGCGAATCGATCTTGTATGCGTCAGCGGCTGGTGCCGGCAGAACCGCGGATTGCAGCAGTACGCGGACCTCATCTTGCGGCTGCAAACGACGGTGATAGAAATCGGCCAAATCGAGTAGGGCAGTTTGCTTCTGGTTACTCAGATTCGCCGCCTGCTGCCAGTCTTTTTCAGCTCTGTCGAATGCGAGTTGACGTTCGTCCTCCTGAGCGCGAACGGAATACAGTTCGGCGGTGGCGGCGGATTGCTTCATCAAGGAGTCGATCTGCGCGCGAGACTCGGAAGGGGCGCGCCGCGCCAGGACCGATCCGGCAGGCAATGGCATCAAGCGGTAGAGGGCCTGCTCTAAGCCGCTTGCGGCAACCACGTTTTCAGCCGCGGGATACAGGTTTCTAGCAGCACGGGCCACGCCGAACGCGACACACGCAAACACCAGAACCGAGGAAATTCTAAGGAAGTACTTCAAGCGGCACCTCCTGATGACTGACATTGTGGGCAATGTCTTCAGCCGTTACGTGAATGGAGTAACGACCGGCGGGAAGAGATGACGGAACCGTCATTACACCTGTGTTAGCCCTGCTATCCGCATTCCACCTTAGGACGATGGGAGACGCGCCATAGAGGCGGGCGGTGATTGTGCGTGTGGTTTGGGAGGCTTGTACTTCTAGGGTGATGCGCTCACCGGGGCGGACTCGGGCAGACGCTAAACGCACTCGAACTACGGGCGCATGACTGGAAATGATAAACGTCTTTTCTTCACGATAGACGTGGCCATTGTGGTCGCGCAGAATGAGGCGTACGGTGTGCAGGCCGTCCTGCATATCATCGGGAGCAACGAAACGGGTTTGCCAGACGTTCTCTTCCTTAATGAAGCGTAGCGGCTGAATGGGGCCAAACGGGAAAAGGGCGATGAGCGATTCGATGGAAGGATCGGTGCGGACGCGCAAGAGCGGGTCGCCGGGCCGAATCAAGCGAGGACGCAGCAGCGCGCGCGGCGCGGCGAGAAACGAGGTGTAGGGAGTTACGAACTTGTATTTACGGGAAAGCTGAATGATTTCATCGATACTGGCCTTGTCTTCTCCTTCGCGGTCAATCTTTTCGAGAAGGGCATCGACTCGGGCGCGCGCCCAAGCGGCCGGGAGATATGGATGGGAGGTGTCGAGCCTTGGTAAGGCAACGCGCGCCGTTTGCTGGGAGATCCGATCACCAATACCGGTTGCGGCACTAAAATCCACGGAGAGTGGTTTACTGTATTGACCAACCCAGGATGCAAGAGAGCCCGGGAAGTTGTCCTTCCCGAGCCGATAAACCATGCTGATACTCGCTTCGGGCGAAATGGCGAGTGATACGTGATCTAGAGGGTCAAGGCCGATTTTCTTGATGAAGGACGATAGCTTGAAATCCAGTGGCTCGGCAGACCCAACCTGTTCGAACGCACCGCCGTGAGAAGCCAGGCGATGCATGAGTCGGGTGTTGGCGTCGTCGCCAATGGCCAAAGCGTAAAGACGCGGGCGGCGGTCCGCCGGGATGGCATTCCAGCTTTTGTCGAGCCAGGCGCTAAAGCGGACTGGAGAAATCGGACCTTCGGTGAGTTCGCCATCAGAAAGCAGGACGATATAGGTGTCTTCGCGTGCCATCGAAAAAGCAACCAGCAAGGCGGATTGCAGATTGGTTCCACCGCGCAAGGGCGAGGCACGCACAAAGTCTAGAGCCTTGGCTGTTGATTCCGCGGTCACAGGCATGAGAGAGGCACCGGCGGCGCGGGCATCCGAATTGAAAACGATGACATTGAATGAGTCACGCGGCTGCAAGGCGCGCAAAGTGGATTCGAGAGCCTGGAAACTGCGCTCCAGTTTCTCCCATTGCATGGATAGCGAGGTATCGAACAAGACGACGACTGAGTGAGGCTTAGCGGCCGGTGAGTTAGCGGCTGGGGGGAGGATGGTCGCGGCTTCGAAAAACCCTGGCTCGGCGTCGCTTGCGCGATAGGCTTGAACGGCGAGCGCGCGTTTGTCGGCAATACCGTAGGTGATCGAGAAATCATCATTGATCGTGAAATTGTCCGCTTCGAACGAACCTTTCACAAGATGGGCGTCCTGGGACGAGACTTTGAGCGGGAAACCGGCACCGGCAACTTTAAAGCCGGTCATGGGGAGAACACTTCTCAACTCGAAGTCGAGCGCGAATTTGCGGGCGGTCTGCGGCGAGAAGGTAACGGGCTTGAGCGGAAGCAGAAAACCGGCGTTTAACTGCGTTACCGGTATATCCTCACGATATTCAGCCTCGATTCTCTTGTAGCCGTAGGCAGGGATCGGAACGATCTTGACAGTGAACTCGGTGGAATGGCGGGCTTCGCCGGACGCCTCGCTATCGCTAACTTCGCCTGATTCGAGCAAGCCAGGATCAATGGCCTGATTGCGAATCTCCTCGTAGATCTCGGTGGCGCGCTTGCGCTCTAGAATCACGCCGGGGATGCGGGTGAGATCGTCCCAAACGGCAAAATCCGAGATAGCAGCGCCGGTGGGCAGAGCTAGTGAGTAGGCGCCTTCGAGAACTTGCGGAGTCTTATTGTGGAACACCTCTTGTAGCTGAACGGTAGCGTGGCCATTGTCGATGACAATGTGTATCCGCATGGAATCGATGGACAAGACGGATGGGTCGGGCGATTGCTTGTTGGAGGGAATGATGACACCGCTATCGGCTAGACAAAGCAATGGGAGACAAGCCGCCGCTAAGAGAATCTTCATATGTACAAAGCTTGCTCGGGAATGCGAATCAGGCCATTATCGGTACCAATGTAAAGGTTGCCACCGCCGGCAGCTAAGGCAGTCACATTGGCCGACGGCAGCCCCGTTAGCCAGAAATGCCAGCGCTGCTGCCCGGCAGGAAGGAACGCCAAGCCTTGACCGGCGGTGCCTGCGTAGATACCCTGCGAGGTGGCGAGCATGGCGTTCTGATTGATCTCGAATCGAGACTCACTGAACTCGCGGAAAGACAGGACTTCGAAGCGGGAGTTCAGACGGACGACTCCAGAACCATAGGTGCCGAGATAGATGCCGTCGGGGGCGGCGGTTGAAGCAGTGATCCAGTTTTGGCGCAAGTCCGAATTCGCGGTGGTGAAGCTAACTTGAACGAGGCCGTCCCTCAGAATGGAAACACCTCCCAGAGTTCCGGCGATGAGAACGGGACCAGCCTGCGCGAGAGTGTAGACGTGATTATTCACGAGCCCTTGAAAGGCATAGACGCTCGAAACGCCGGAAGCGTTCAAGAAAGTCATGCCCGCGTTGGTAGCTAGTATGGTGGACTCAGAGCCAGAGCTACCTCCCCCGAGAAGTAAGTCAGTCACATGATTGGAGATGAGTCCATCGCGGGTTTTGAGTACTTGGCGTATCTCGGAGTTACCGTCAAACACCGCCAGACCATTGGCAGTCGCCACAAAGGTCCGATGAGAGTCAGCCTCTTGTTTGATCCGGTTGACACAAAACAGAACCTCATTCTCGAAATGCGTGACGGAGGCGTGCGTATCCGATGAGAGCAGATCGAGGCCACGGTCGAAATAGCCGATCCAGAGTCTTTGCCGATTATCGATATCAATCGCGGTTATATGACTATTTGCCAATCCGGCTGGAGCGGCTTTCAAAACATCAATGTATTCCGGCAGGCGAACAACGCTTGAGTCACTCAGCGCCAACACTCCGGTGGAGGTGGGAACCAAAGAGATGGATTGAAACGCATTGCGATTCGCCAATCTCAGTCCAGCGGCGGGGCGCGGATAGTGGTTCGTTACGTCAATCGAGACAGTGCCTTGATCGACTGTTGAGATCCAGAGCTTACCTCCTCTTTCGGCCAATGCCCGGGCGAAAACACCGTCGGCGAGGCGGCGGCAAAAGCGTCCATCGGCGAATTCGGCTATGCCGGCAGCGGTGCCGACCCAGACGTTGGAGCCGCTAGCGAAGATGGAAAGGACCTGGGGATCGGGTAGTTCATTTACAAAACGACTGATCGCGCCTGCGCGCCACAACCAGACTCCGCGTGTGCGGGTACCGATCCAGACCTCTTCCGAGGTAAGATCAGAAGCCAGCGCCGTCACTGGAACGTTCAAGAGCTCGGAGTGGAACAGAATGAGGCGCCTGGAGTCGGTCACATACAGACCGGAGTTGAGCGTACCTAGCAGCATTCGGCCGTCGGGTAGTGCTAACAGAGCAGTTAGGTTGCGCAACGGTGAAGATTGAGGTAGGAGTTGGCGGAAGACGCGGCCGTCCCAGATCAATGCTCCGGCGCCTGCGGTGGCAATCCAGAGCTCAGGCTGGGGGATTCCTTGGCGGACGGCCAAGCTGACTAGTGAAACGGCGGGGAAGTCGAGGCCGACGCGCCAAGTCTGTTGCAGTTGGCCGGTGCTGTCGTAGCGAAGGAGGTTTGACCGGTTACATATATATAGGTCGCCCTCAAAGAAGGCAACCGATTCGAATCCGCCATGTGGGTCAAATGAGACGAAGCCGGTTGGAACCGATACGGGAGCTAGAGGCGAGAGGGTGAAGTGAACAACGGAAGCGAGGGCAACCTGGTTTGCGGCGTCTTCCACTGCGTGCCGGGCATTATGTAACACCACGGCAAGGGCCAGCACGACACTCAAAAGGAGGGTGCCAAACAACGATAAATACACTATTCGCCCGGGGAACAAAGGAGACTCGGAGACCGCCTGAGATCAATATAAACTCATTTAGTTTGAAGGTATAGAGCGAATAGTACTGAAAGGCATGTTAGTCAAACTAAGATAGAGTTACGGCGTTGCGGCCGAAAAGAAGGAGACACATTTTGCGTCTTGTATATCCATCTCAGATGAAGTGCCTCACGCTTGGCAGTCTTCTCGTTCTTGTTGCCAGTTATCCGGTTTATGCGCAGTTGCCGGTGGATTTCGGGTTTAAAGGCGGGATCAGCGTGACGAAGTCTTATGCCAACGACGAGCCGGCAGTGAGCTACTACTCGCACGACGTGGATGAGATTCTCGGGGCGGCGATCGAGGTGCGTCTGGTGAAGGATATCAGCGTGGAGGCGGACGGGCTTTACCGGCTGGTGAATCTCGAATATCTGCCGCAAAGCCTGGGCATTTTCGTGGCCGGGCACTATCCGACTTGGGAGTTTCCGGTGCTGGCTAAATGCCGTTTGCGGACTCATCTTCCGCTGCTGCGGCCGCTGGTTGAGGCGGGGCCGTCGTTCCGGGCACATGGGAAGAGCACGCCTTCGCTGACGGCGGACGGGATTACGGTGGGTGGGGGAATCGAATGCAAGCTGCCGGTGATCCGGGTGTCGGGAGAGTTGCGTTACACAAGGTGGCAAGGGCCGGGAAGCGGTGCGCCGGCGGTGCCGAATGTGAATCAGGCGGAACTGCTGCTTGGAATAATGTTCTGACCCGCCCACAACGCGTTCTACTCAGGAGCGTTTGAGCAGGACTTCGCCGTAGCCATAGGTGCTATGACAGACAATCCGGGCGGGTGCTTTGACGGCGCTGTCCCGGGCCTGCCAGGAGAGTTCGAGGCTGCCGAGTTCGGCGGCGCGGACCGAGAGCAGCGTGCGGGTGAAATCGCGGGCGGAGGAAGCGAGCATGAATTGCCCGCCGGACTTTTGAGCCGCTTCCTTGAAAGCGTCGCAAAATTCAGGTTTGGCGTTGTCCCAGACGACCGCGTGGATCTGAGTTCCGGCCGGTTGCAAGGAAGCAAGTTCGGCCGGCGGGTCGGCATCGCCCACCGACGGGTCGGCCAGCAGAAGAAGATGCCTGCTGCCAGCTTGCCGGTTAAGTCCGGATAACCCAACTTTGAGGGCAAAGCCGACGGTTTTGGCAACATCATAGCGGTGTCCGAGATAGTCTTTCGACATCTCCTGGTAAGTACCGAAGGCGACCTCGGCGGCATCGTCATGCTCCTTACCGCGCACGGGGGAATTGAGGGTCTGATAAGGCAAAAAGCCGAACTTCTCAGTGGGGCCAGCGCTACGGATTGCCAGCCTGAACAGTTCGCCGCTGCCGTTCCAGGTGCGCGGCTGGATGAGCAAAATGGAAACGGGCTCGTCGTTATTGACCCAGCGAAGGCTATAGTCCTCGATTTGGGTTTCCCCTTCTGTTATGACGAAGTTGAGGGCATTCAGCTCCAACGGACCGAGCCAGCCAGCGATGGAATCGGCCACACAGGCGAGGCGAATGGTGCGGCGGCCGGATGCCAGAATGGTTTCTCTCGAAACTTCAAGCGAGAGCGCGGAGGTGAACTCGGCAGTGGCGCGAGTGGTGCGCAATTCCTCGCGCACGCGCTGAGCGGCCAGCAACTCGTCACCAGTGGTACGGGCGGCGAGTTCTTCGACGGCGGGCAGGAAGCGAGGGTCGCGGGCCTGACCGATGGCCCAGACGGCGGCGCGGCGAAACATCTCATCGGGATGACGCAACATGGCGAAGAGGCTGGCAATGGCGGCGACATCGCCGATCTTGTGCAGACCGAGTGCAGCATTGGCCGCGACACGCTGATGAGGGTCGCGCAGCGAGGCGCGCAGGAGCTCATCCAAGCCTTGGGTGCGCAGATCCCACAGACCTTCAATGGCATTGGCCCGGATGCGGGGGCTTTCGTCCTCCAGTTGGCGGCGCAGCCAGGCGGGGTCGCCGCTGAGGCGACCGATCATCAAGGTCAACTTGGAGCGCACGCGCCCTTCCACGTATTTGAGGCCGAGAACATGCCCGAGCAAGCGACTGGGCTGACAAACCGACTCGAGAACAGCCAAAACGCGGATAATCTGATCGGGGCCGGCGGCACCGGACTTAATGAGGTCCACGAGCTTACGGTCAAAATCGGGGTCGTCTTCGAGGGCGATCCTCGTTACCCGGCAGGCTTGGCGCAGATCGAATTGCTGGGTGTCGGCAATCAGCGTGGGCAAGGAATTACCGCGGCTGAGAGTGCGGATCAAGTCGCGGCGGTGCACTTCGGCCGGCGTTAGTTCCGTCTGCGCAAACTGCGGGTCAGCGGCAGCACTCAGTTGCGCGAGGACCGCGGGCGCAGCAGCAGCGGCCGCTTTTGTCGATTCTTTATTTTTGTCCGTTTCGACAGATAGCGGATTTGACGTTACAGTTTGACCCATGGTGTATGCCCTTCATGCATTGCTCGGGCGCTACAAGATAAGTGGGAATGCGAGCGATTACGGCTCTATAAATTCGACCAAAGTCACCCAGAAAATTCCTAGATCGGAGTCGAACGCCAGCCGGCAATTGGTTACGGTCTGGCAAATGCGCATGGCATAATCGACGCCGCGAACAACAGAAGGCATAGACAAATGCACGGGGTGCGGCAGCACCGGCTTGAGATTTCCACCAATCATATTAGCCAGTTCGCCAAAGGCGTCGCAGGCGTCTTCATTCACAGTGGTGGGAATGATGTCCAAAAGCCGATGGGTGTATTCGAAAATCTGCTCGGGCGAGCATTCTATCCGCAGTGCGCCTTTCCAGGAGCCAACGAAGTGCACGGTGGCAGTAATGATGGGGGCCGAGGACGGGCCGGGATCCGGCACCGCCAGCACATCGAGACGCAACATGGACGTAAAGACGTCGGTTACGACCTGCAGAGTTTCGGCTGCATAGTTTTTGGTGAGACAAACAGCTTCCATGGGCTTCCTTTATTGGTTTGGCATTTACTTTTTGCGGTAGAAGGAGACGCCTTCAAAGGCGTTCCTCTCGAAGGCATCACTGAGATTCATAGTGGTCTCGGCCGCGCCCAGTAGCAGATAGGCGCCGTGGTGCATGGTTTTTTCCATCTCAGCCAGAATTGTTTTCTTGGTTTCGACGTCGAAGTAAATCAAAACATTGCGACAGAGGAGGAAATCAAAAGGGCCTATTTGACGCATGGGTTGGCGCAAATCGAACTTTTCGAAGCGGACCATGCGGCGCAGGACGTCTTTGACGCGCCATTCGAGACCGTCGCGTTCAAAATACTTGACCAAGTGAGTGGCGGGCAAGCCGCGGTTGACTTCGATTTGAGCATAGGCACCGCGGCGGGCGCGCTCGACCATTTTTTCGTTGAGATCGGTACCACGAATTTCGATATTCCAATCCTGCAGGCCCATTTCGCAAAGCATCATGGCGAGACTATAGGCTTCCTGACCGGAAGAGGAAGCGGCCGACCAGAAGGTAAGTTTGCGGGACGATTTGCGTTCTTCGATCAGGGGCGGTAACAGGGAATTGCGCAGAACCTTGAAGGGGATAGCGTCGCGAAAGAACAAAGTCTCGTTGGTGGTCATGGCTTCCACCACTTCCTGGGAAACGCGGCTGCCGCTAGTAGCACGGATGAGGGCGCAGAGGTCGTTAATCGTTTTCAGATTTTCTTTGCGAATGATGGGGGCGAGGCGGGCTTCGAGCAGGTAATGCTTGTTTTCATCCAGCACAATGCCCGAGGTCCGGTACACATATTGCTGCAGAAACGCGTAGTTATCGCGGCTAATTTCTCCTGCTTCGATGGTATTTGTAGTCATGCTCATAACCTAATTCCTAAAGATGCCGCTGAATTTCCGGGACCACGCCGCGTAAGTCGACCACTGAATCCGCCAATCCGGCGTTAACGACGGCGCCCGGCATTCCCCAAACCACGCTGGACGACTCATCTTGCGCGACGATATAGCTGCCGGCAGCGCGCAAGCGCTCGATGCCGCGCAAGCCGTCCTGCCCCATGCCCGTTAGAATGACGCCCATCGCGCCGCCGCCGTATACATCGGCGACGGAGCGAAACATCACGTCCACGGCAGGGCGGCAGGAATTTTCCGGATCGGCCTGATCCAAAGCGATTACGTAAGTAGCGCCTTTCTTGGCCACGCGCATGTGAAAATCACCGGGAGCTACATATATATTGTGGCCTTCGACCAACATGCCGTGGGTAGCCTCGCGGACGCGCAATTTTGTCAACGTCTGCAACCGTTCGGCCAGCAAGCGGGTAAAAATGGGCGGCATGTGCTGAACAATGAAGATGGGCTGGCGAAAATCGGCCGGCAACATGGGAACGAGCTGGGCTAAAGCGGTGGGGCCGCCAGTAGAAACTCCAATGGCCACCGCTTCGCAACGCTTCGAGATGCGGCCAGCAGGAGCGCGGAACGGAACGGACGGCGAAGAGGCGACCGATTTTGGGGCTTGAGGTTTCGCTTGTTCGGATTCGAAATGGAAGAATTGCTTGATCTTGGGCACCAGTTCACCGCGCAGGCGGGACATGGACTGATCGAGCGAGCCGGAGTTAGCGGCTTTGGTTACGTAATCGTTAGCGCCTAAGGAGAGCGCTTCGATAGTGATCGCGGCGCCGCGCTCGGAAAGCGTGCTGAACATGATCACGACCAGATCGGGATAGAGCTTGCGAACCTGGCGGAGGGTTTCGAGCCCGTCCATTTCCGGCATTTCAATATCGAGAGTGATGGCGTCTGGATTGACGAGTGGAATCATTTTCAAGGCAATGAGACCGTTCGCGGCGCTACCCACCACTTCAAGATTGGGATCTTCCCCTAAGGCGTGGGTAACCAAGCGGCGGATGATGACGGAATCATCCACCACGAGAACTCGGATGCGCTCACCCGCTTTCAGTTTCTTTCTGGGTGCTTTTGTCAAACCGGCTGTTCCTGAATTCCTAAGAGCATTAAGCGTTCGATGATGATTTCATCGGTAAAGGGCTTCATGATGTAATCGTTGGCGCCGGCATCGAGCGCGGCCAGCATTTGGCTGGTTTCGGTTTCAGTGGTCACCATGACGATCGTCATGTCGTCGTAGATGGACTCAGCCCGGACGGACTTGACGAATTCCAGACCGTTCATGACCGGCATGTTCCAATCGACCAAGGCCAACGAAACCATTGGCGTAGCCCGTAACACATCAAGGGCGATTTGGCCATTCTCGGCTTCGCTCACCTTAAACCCCAAATGAACGAGCTTCTTACCCAGGATGGACCGGATGGTACGTGAATCGTCCACGACTAGAGCGCGCCGCATAGCTTTACCTCAATTCCAATGATTCGTTTGCCAGAAAGCATTTTTCACCAAGAAGGGGACAACAAGGATGGAACCCAACCCCTGAGAAGTGTATCGGCGCTAAGGGGAAGCTGCACGAGAGAATTTTTGATGAGGAGACACACCTCGGGTGGGAGCGCGTGCTTTGGCGGGTTGAGAACCTGCGGATTGGCCACCTGAAAGGTGGCCTGCAGGCACGAATGGCCGCCCTACGACCGGAATGTTGAGTTAAGCGGCGGCGGAAGCCGTCTTGCCAAGAGCCTTTTGCAGAATGTTCTCCTTCTGAGCAGGGGTTAGGGTGGCCAAGTGAGCTTCGAAAATAGCCTTTGAAAATTCAAAGCCAATTCCGGGGTAGGAGAAGGGTTGGCCAGTCTGTTCGGCGAGGATATGGGCGGTGGTGGCGCGTTCGAGAGCGGCGGCTTCGTTGGCCTTTCGTTCCTTTTGGAGTTTGTGGAGTTCGGCCATTTCCTTTTCGCGGCGGCGGGACAGGCGGGATTCCTGCAGGTTGAGATTGCGGAACTGCTTTTCGTAGCGGAGGGTGACTTCGAGATCGAGGACGTTGGTGGTGATTTCGGTGCCTTTGAATTCGGGCGTTCCGAGAAGTTCACGACGGCCTTTGGACTTGAGGGCCATGAGGAGGCCGGGGATGGACTCGAGACGCCAGTGAAGATCAATGACGGATTGGACGAGAGCGGTTTCCTGGGGGCCGACCGGTTGCAGATCCTGGTTGAAATCGGCGGCCAGTTTGCGGTAACGGGGAGCGTCTTCTTCTTCGATCCAAACGGTGCGGCCGGTGAGGCCGGTTTTGAGAGCGTTCATGCGGATGGCGGCCTTGCCCTCCTCGCTTCGGGGGCCGGTGGATTTTTGAGCATTTTCGCGATTGGCGGCGAGTTGGGCCTCGGAAACGGCGGCCGGTTGCGGACGGACGCCAGCGAATTGGAGGATGGAATCGGGGCCGGGCATGACGCCAAGCGGGTCCATGCGTTGGGCGAAGGACATGGAGGAATAAGCGGCGCGACGGGCGGCTTCAAGGGCTGCGCGCTCAGCGGCGCGGCGTTCGGCACGGTTGGACATAGTTTGTAACTCCTTGTTCGACACTGTTTTTGGTCAAAAGAAAAGTCCGCCAGCGAGGGATACTCGGGCGGACCTGACCAAACCATAGCAAACGGCCCCCTCAAAACGAATCATACAGTACTAAAGTCATCGAGAAATTGGGCCGTAAATAATTGAGGGGTATTGTTTTATAATTTTGATTAAAATTTGTAAACTTTTGTGATTAAAACGTTAGTACTGGTCCTTTTTCAGTTGCGCGCCGCTGAGCTTCGCGTTACCGATTAGACCGCCGCTTACGTCCTGGGCGCTGGCTTCCGCCCCAATCTTGCCGGATCTTCCGCCGGGCCAGCACTTGCCGTAAACTTAACTCCCGATTCGAGCTTCACGTCTGGGTTTCCGCCCCCCAGGCCGATCCTCGCCTCGGCCTTCGCCAAGCTCACTTCTGCTTTAAAACCTACTTTCCCGAGTTGTACGCTAGCTCCCGTTCCAATGGAGGCGCTTCCCTTTACTTCAATCGCATTCGGCCATTGCCTGCACAGGTCTTCAGTCCATCGGGATCTGGTCTAGAAAGCGGATTATTTAGTATTTACGCGTACTGGTTTAGCGTCTGTGGATTGCTGAAGTCCGCATACGGCACAGGCACTGGCTTCGCGCTCCAATCCGGGCTCATAAACCGCCCCAACGCACTGCCGTAATAGCGCGCTCCGAAGTAATCGAGGCCACTCTCCGTATCCCGTTCGTTGCCGGTGAAGCGCTGCTTGACGTCATCCGTCACGCCCCGGCCGGGGCCCATGCGACCCGTCGAGGCGAGTGCGAGGACTTCTTCGCCGAAGGGCAGGAAATCGTGGCGGGAGATGATGTTGCCGTTCCCGTCGGTGACGAGGCGGACGGAGCCGAGGTGGTCGTAGCTCAGATAGCAGGTTGTGCAGGGAGACGTGTTGACGGCGTTGGAGCATTCGTCTGCGAGCAGGCCCATGGCGTCGTAGACGTAATACGTCGTCACACCGCTGGTGAGGCGAAGCACGCGATGGCCGATGCCGTCGTATGAATAAGTCGAGGAGCCGGCGTAATAGCGGCCGCTTTGGAAAACGATTGTCGGGGCGGCGGATGGTTTACGCAGAGATAAGGTAGACCTGTGCGTAAGCGGTATTTCTCTTGGGTGGTTTTGGGGCTGGCGAACGTCCTGTTCGGGCAGCAGATGCCGTTTCTTTTTGTGCCGGGTGGGCCGACGAATGTAGAGGCGATTTTTCAGGATCACGTGGGACGGCTGTGGGTGGGCGGCGCGAGCGATGTGGCGTGCTTTGATGGAACGCGGTTCTATTCGCTGCGGGAGTTTGGGCTTCCGGCGACGACCGCGACGGCCATTACGGAGGACGGCGAAGGTGCGATTTGGATTGGCACTGATTTGGGTGTCTTCAGGTTCCAGCATGGCTTGCTGGCGCAAGTAATGAAGGGACGCGTTTCTGGTCTGGCGGCTGCATACGGCGCGGTGGTGGCATCGGTAGAGTCTTCTCTATTTAGGATTCGCTGGAACGGCAGAGAGTGGCGAGCGAAGAGGATTCCCTTCGGGGGCTTGCAGGCGGGACTCAGCTCGTTGGATCACGCTGGGACATTGTTGATTAGCAACACAGGCTGGTGGGGAGAAGTAAGAGCCAAAGACGTTGTTGAGTGGAACGGCAAACAGAGCCTTACTATCGCCAAGCACGAGGCGCCCCAAGGGTTCGCCTTCAATTATCTGCGCGACCGTTTCGGCTGCTTGTGGCAGAGGACTGGAGCGGTCACGACTTACCAGTGCCCGGGCGAGGCGAAAGCGAGGGAACTGCCGGGGTTTGTGGCAAATCGGGGGTCGATGTGGGAGGGTGCGGACGGGACCATGGTTTTTGTCAACACTGGCGGCTTAGTGACCGGGCGTCCTGGGAATTTCATAACCACAAGCGCGGCGCATGGCTTGCCGGACGTGAATCGCGCGATCATTGCCCGCGACGGAACGATTTGGCTGGGAGGAGCCAAAGGGATCTACCGCTGGGCGCAACCGCGGCGAATGGAATATTGGACGGCGCGGGAAGGGTTCGCCGGGTTCGGACGAATCTGCGGGGTTGGCAACAGGCTATTCGCGGGGAACGGTCAGGAGGGGGTGGCCGTTTTGAGCGAGGATCGCGCGCGATGGGTGCCGCTGGCTAAGAGCAAGTCTCTGGGCGTCGTGTTCGATCTGCTCCCGGATTTAAAAGGAGGCTTGTTCGCGGGATTGCGGCTGGGAGGCGTGGCCGAGATTCGGGCGGATGGCAGGATAACCGGGCAAGCGGGCGCGCACTTGGCGTATGTGGATCAGCTGGCGCGGGATGAAGACGGGCAAGTTTGGGCGGCGGGCAGCGGGATCAGCCGGGTGCGGCAAACGGAAAACCGTTTGGTTTTGGAGGCCGAGAAGTTGCCGGAGCATGGAGTTGGCGGGCCACAATCGCTGGACATCGAATTTGCCGGGAAGAGGCGAGATGCATGGGCCTGCTGGGTAGGCGGCGGAGTCATTCACAAAGAATCCGGCGGCTGGCGCGCCATAACTACGAAGGAGGGATTGAGGAGCAACAACTGCTCGTCTTTGGCGGCGATGGCGAACGGCGACGTGTGGGTGGGTTATATGGGAGATCCCGCGTTTTCCACGCTAAGGCTGACGCCTGGAGGACAGACAATCGTCAAGAACTTTAATATTGGCGGCGAGTTTGAAAAGGCTCCAGTAATGTTCGTGGATGCGGATGCGCGGGGCTGGTTGTGGCGCGGGACCTCCGAGGGAGTTTACGTAGCGGACGAGGGCGCTGCGCAGAACAATCAATGGATACGGCTTGACGAGACGGATGGGCTACCGAATGGCAACGTAAGCGTGCAGGGTTTCTTTGGCGACGCAGATGGATCGGCGTGGTGGGTGGCGCGCGATTCGTCGGTGGTGCATTTCATGCCGGCCAGCGATTTTGTGCATCCCACGTTTGCGCCGCAAGTATTTGTCGCAAGCTTTTCGTGGAATAGCGGGGCGGCGAAACTCGCGGAAGCAGTGGGTGCGATGCCGCATGGATCGACTGTCACGGCGCATATTGGCACGCTGCAATTCGACAGGCGGAATGCTTTGCGGCTGCGCTATAGAGTCTTGCCCGACGAGAGTTTGTGGAGAGACAGTCGGGATTTGGAATTGCGGCTGGGAGTGGTTGGGTGGGGAGATCACTCGGTTGAAGTGCAAGGGCGCGTGGGAACGGGGCCGTGGTCGGGAACGGCGGCCCAGGGGTTCAAGGTGCTGCGACCGTTTTGGGCCACTTGGCCGTTCTTGATCGGATTTGCGTTGGCGGGAACGGCGGTGGGGTGGGGCGGGTATCGGTGGGATCGGAGGAGGAAGAGGATTGAGCGGCGGGCACTGCCGGATCTGATGTCGTTGCGGATGGATGCAATGGTACCGGAAGCGCATGGATTGATCGGCGCGGCGCTGGGCGGGCGGTTCGTGGTGAAGGAGCAGCTGGCAAGGGGCGGGTTTGCCACGGTTTTTGATGGGTTCGACAAGGAGCAGGGCTGCCGGTGCGCGGTTAAGGTATTTCATCCGGAGGTGAGCGACGAAGGATTGGCGCAGCGTTTTGTGCAGGAGGTGACGGCGCTCGAGACGGTGGTGCATCCGAATGTGGTGAGGATTTATGGGCATGGCGAGACTGCGTTGGGAGTGCCCTATTTGGTGATGGAGTTTGTGGAAGGCGAGACATTGCGGAAGGCGCTGGCGGCGGGAGGGTTGGCGGCGGGGGAGACGGCGAGCCTGCTGCGGCAGATAGGGAGGGCGCTGGAGGCGATTCATGCGCAGCGGATTTGCCATCGCGATTTGAAGCCGGATAACTTGATGATTCGCGCGGCGGGGCCGGCGGAGGAGCGACTGGTGCTGATTGATTTTTCGATTGCGATTGTGAAGAGCCCGGATAAGACGGTGCATGGGCTTTCGCGGGCGGCGGGGACGATTCAATATATGGCGCCGGAGCAGGCGATTGGCTGGGCGGATGCGGCGAGCGACATTTACAGTTTGGCGAAGGTGGTGATGGAGATGATGACGGGGAAGAGAGTGTCGGAGTTGCTGCCGGAGGCGTCGCGGGATTTGCCGGAGAGAGTGAAGGAGGTGCTGAGGGGGATGCGGTTGGGGCTTTCGGAGGAGGCGATCGGGATGATGGGGGCGGCGTTGGAGTTTGATCCGGAGCGGAGGCCGCGGGAAGCGCGGGCGTTTGCGGAGAAGGTGGCGGGGGATTTGGAACGCGAAAAAGCGGACGCGAAAAAGCGGACGGAGGCAGTTTAAACTGTAAACCGGCAGGGCGGGCTGGTGGGATTAAACTGCCTCCGTCCGCTTTTTACGTCCGCTTTTTACGCTTTTTAGGCTCGATTTGTTTCTTTAGCCAGAGTTCGGTTTTTTTCCAGCGGTAGGCGATTTGGCGGATGTTGAGGCCGGTGGTTTGGGAAATTTCCTCGAAGGTGTAGCCGGCGAAGTAGTGCATGTCGGCGATGAGGGCATTGAGGCGGTCTTTTTTTTCGAGAGCTTCCATCAAACGGCCGATCTGAACGATCTCTTCCAGGTGTGCAGGGGCGGCGAGGCGCTCGGTGTGCTCGAGCGATGCGGGGATTTCACCGAGGCCACGGGTGGCGGCGAGGCGGTGGCGGGCGAGGTCGATGAGGACGCGGCGCATGGAGATGGCTACGATGGCGTAGAAATGCTCGCGGTTATTGACGCTCCAGCCGCCGCGATTGAGGTTGCGCAGCCAGAGTTCGTTGATCAATTCGGTGGGTGAGACTGGAGCGAGATAGCGTTCGTGGGAGAGTTGGCGGACGGCGAGTTGGTGGAGGGCGGGCCAGATCTCTCGGAAGAGGGCGTCGGCGATGGCGCGGTCGCCGGCGGAGTAGCGCTGGAGGAGTTCAGTTAGAGAACTGCTGGGCGGCTCGGAGGCCATTGGGCAATAGAAATGAAGGTATCACAGGAGCGTTAAAAATAGTTTGCAGGTTGGGCCGGGGGTTTACGCAGGAGTGATTGAGGCAAAAGAGTAATTCCATGCAACCGAAGCGAGGAGAAGGCACTTGAAACATGAGGCATGGCGCTACATTTGGCCGCTTTTTATCGCCAGCTTGGCCTGCGCCGGGGTTCAGTCGACGCAATCGCCTGCGCCGACGGCTGCCGCCGTTGGATCCAACGCCAGCACCGGCAGTACGCAGAGCTTGGTGCTGCCGGAGGGTACGGAGATTGCGATTCGCACTATTGACCGGATCGATTCGAAGACCGCCGATACTTATCGAGAGTATGCGGCGACACTCGATGATCCGGTGGTGGTGAACGGATTGACGGTTTTGCCCGCAAAGACAAACGCATTTTTTCGAGTGAATGATATCGAGCCTCCGGGGTTCAGACGCCCTGCGTCGCTTTCGCTCACGCTGGTTGCCGTGACAGTCTCCGGAGTCAGGGTCAGCGTGGAGACAAGCAGACTGGCGTCGGAAGGAGAAGCGCAGGGAAAAAATACGGCTAAGGCGGTGGCGATCGGCGGGGCGGTGGGCGCCGTGATCGGGGTGATGGCGGGACGCGGCATGGGAGCTGTGATTGGGGCTACGTTGGGCGCAGCCGGCGGAGCGTTTGTGTCCAAGCTTTTCGGCAAGGGTGTAGAGATTGCTCCGGAGACGCGCTTTACGTACAAGCTGACGCAGCCAGCAGTGATCAATTTTCAGATTCCATCGTCGGGCCCAATTGGCGCGCCTGTGCAAGTTTTGATGGGCGAAAGCATTGCGGAGGTTACCGGAGCTCTGGGGGCGCCGTTGAAGATCGAAAGTTCGGGAATCGAAGACATTTATTTTTTTAAAGACCGGAAGGTGACATTCAGAGCTGGGAAAGTGATCGGCGTGAATCTGGTGGACGAAAGCCCCACGCTACCGGCAAGCGGCGAGACGCGGCCTCCGATTGCCAGCAGCGCGGCAGCGGAGCCGGAGATAGCCGGGGCAGTGTACATGCAAGACGAGAAAGGCAAGCTGATCTTGCTCGAGAAAATCGCATGGCGATTGAGGGGGCTATTGGCGCACGTCGAAGTGGAGGGCGAAAAGTCCACGATCCGGTTAAAGGCGGGGCAGAAGATGATGTTTGCGGTAAAGCTGGAGAAAGGGATGGACCCACACATTGTTTTGTTTCCTTTGGAGGCCACTGAGAAAGGGAGACGCCGGACCCGGCCGAGTGAAGAGAACAAGAGCCAGCCTGAAACGCTGAGAGTCAATGCTTCAAAGTTTGGTGAATCGTCTTATAGCTTGACTGCCGGCAAGGATTTGGGCCCGGGCGAGTATGGTTTTCTGTTTCGGAAATCAGCAGGGGTCATGTATTGTTTTGGCGTGGATTGAACGGTGCGCAGATTCGTGCGGGGACGTGGCTGCGCGGCCAGTAGGAAACTGCGGGTGTGCCGGAAGCAACTGGGTTTTGTGGCGTTTGGGCGTGGAGTTGGGGAGGGCCTATGCGCCTGGACCCGGAGTTCGCGCCGCGTGGATATTTGCGAATGACGTTTGGCGAGGAGAGACCGTTAAAGTGCAAAAAGCGGACGGAGGCAGTTAAATCTGTAAGCCGACCGGCGGAGTGGGTGGGATTTAACTGCCTCCGTCCACTTTTTTCCCTCCGTCCACTTCTTTCCCACTTTTTTCCTTGGAGAGGAAGGCGGGTGAAAGCGGACGTTAGAACTGTATGCCAGCTTTCGCGCGTGTCGCTTTGCCAGGGGTGCCGTACCATGTAACGCAACGGGGAAATTACCGGCAGGAGGTGTTTTTCAGGCCGGAGGATCGCGCTGTTTACCTGCAGTTCGTGACCAAGTCGGCGCGGCTTCACGGCCTGGAGTTGCACGGTTGGTGCTTGATGTCGAATCACGTGCATTGGATTGTCGTGCCGACCGACAAAAAGGCGATGGCGGACTCGTTCCGGCAGGCGCATTCGCAATACTCCGTCTATATCAACCAGGCGGAAAAGCGCAAGAGCGGACATTTGTGGCAAGGCAGGTACTATTCGTGTCCGCTGGACAACGCTCATTTTGGCGCGGCTTTGCTTTATGTGGAGCGGAATCCGGCGCGGGCGGGGCTGGTGAGGGTAGCCTGTGATTACCTTTGGTCGAGCGCCGCTGCACGGGTAGGTTTGACGCCGGTTCCAGGATTTCTGCGGCTGGAACCCTGGGCGCGGCAGTATTCGGCGGGGGAATGGCGGAGTCTGTTGGAGGGGAATGCGAATCCCGAGGTTGAGCAAAGGGTGAGGGTGAGCACGCAACAGGGCAAGCCGTGCGGAAGCGAAGATTTTGTTACCGAAATGGAGGGCAGGGTTGGACGTGAGCTGAAGGTTCGGGCGGTGGGGCGGCCACGGAACCAGGAAAATACGCAAAAAGCGGACGGAGGCAGTTTAAATCCGTAAACCGGCAGAGCGAGGTCGTCGGATTAAACTGCCTCCGTCCGCTTTTTACGCGTCCGCTTTTTACGTCCGTCCGCTTTTTACGTCCGCTTTTTACGCGCTTTTTACGCTTTTTAGTAAACTGCAAGTGTGCGGAGGCTACTAATTCTTTGTGTTTTGCCGATCGTGCTTCGTGGGGACGATACCCCGGCGACACCTTACAACGGGCCGAGATCGGGCACCTTACAGTGCAGCGGCGGACGCATTCCCCAAAACGGCGAGTTTGTATTTCGCGATGTGCCACAGGTTAAGTTGCAGCTCGATTACGACAAGAAAATTTGGGACGCAAAGCTGGAGTCCTTGAATGGGCAGCCACAACGGCTTATCATCAAGAACATAGGTAAAGGCCCGCAGAAAACCTGCGTGGTGCATTGGACGGTAGTTCCCTAGCGACAAAGGACACTTATGAAACTGGCATTGCTGCTGCTGTGCGCGCTGAGCGCTTTTGCCGATGTCGTCACGCTAAAGGACGGCCGCCAGATCACCGGCCAGATTGAGTCCGGGGCAACGCGCGAGATTCACATCAGAGTAGACAACAATAGCCAGGTGATTGCGGTGGATCAGATTCAATCCATCCTATTCCAATCCGGCCAGTCCAGCGGGCAAGGGTTTGTTGCGGCCACGCCTGTTCCTGGCAAGCCATCCGGCATTACGCTGCCAGTGGGGACGGAGATGGCGATTCGCACGATTGATTCGATCAATTCCAAGAAGGCGGACCTATATAAGGAATATGCGGCAAGTCTGGACGATCCGGTGGTGGTGAACGGAGCAACCGTCATACCGGCGGACACAAAGGCCGTTTTGAAACTAACGGAGCTGCAGTCATCGGGTTTAACGCATCGGGCGTCTCTCTCGCTGACTCTGATTGCGGTGATGATTGCCGGTCAACGGGTTGACGTGCAGACCGGAAGCGTAGACTCGCAGGCCGGTTCACCGGCGAAGAGGACGCTGGCCGGAGCGGGCATCGGCGCCGGCACGGGCGCTGCCATTGGCGCGATGGCCGGGGGCGGTTTGGGCGCGGCGATTGGCGCGGCGATTGGTGGCGCCGGTGGAGCGGCGGCGGGCAAGATGAAAGGCAAGCCAGTAGAAATTCCGTCCGAGACACGCTTTACTTACAAGCTGACGCAGCCGGTTGTGATCGCTCCGCAGGCGGGCAGCCGTTGACGCGCCGCGCATTTGGCGTTCTCTTTGTTAGTGCATTGCTGGCACAGGCCGATACGCTCGTTCTGCGCAATGGCACAAAGGTTACCGGCAGTTGGGTGGCGGTGGATGCCGGGCAAGTCAGCTTTTTAGTGGATGGCCAACTGCACACCTATCCGAGGGGCGATGTTTCGACCGTGACGTTCGGAGTCGAGCCAGCGGTTGGAGCGACGCCGAGTGCGCAGCCAGCGGACGGATTAGTGGAACCGCCGTTGACAGGGGCGATTTACCTGGAAGCCGGGGCTGGAACGCTCATTCCGTTAGAACGCCTGAAAGCACAGTTGAAAAGCGCGCCCACACGGTGGGAAGTGGACAACGCAAGATCGCCTACCCGCATGAAGGGTGGCCAAGCGATGCCGTTCGTGGTGAAATTGCCGACGGGTCAAGAGCCCGGGGCTTTCCTGTTGTTGGCGTTGGAAACGACCGATAAGGGCACACGGCGAACGAAGCTCGACCCGGTAAACAGATACACGCTGGTGATGTCGCCGTTTACCGCAAAGAAGTTTGGCGCGGCTTCGTACACGCTCACGCCGAACGCGGCTTTGGCTCCAGGGGAATATGCTTTTCTGCTGCCGAACTCGAATGAAGCATATTGTTTCGGCGTGGATTAGCGGCTCGTTTTACGCGGGCGAATGCTACCTTGAAGATTCCCATTCATGCAACATCTCCGCTGCAGTATTGCCGACTGCGGAACGACTCTTGACTTACACGACCGCGCGCTAGCCTGTCCGAAATGCGGCGACCTGCTGGAAGTTGTCATTGATCCTCCACAAGCCGATCCCGCCGATCTGAAGCGGCTCTGGCTCACACGCCGCACCTCTTATGACGCGCGCGATACGTCGGGCGTGTGGCGTTTTCGGGAGATGTTGCCGGATGTTTATGGGCTTCACGGCGTGGTGACTCTCTCGGAAGGCAATACTCCCGTGGTGCCGGCGCTGAAGCCGCGGTTTTTTGCGGGACTTGACACACTTTATTTCAAGCACTTGGGATGGAATCCGACGGGTTCGTTCAAGGATTTGGGCATGACGGCGGGCATCACGGAGGCCAAGTTCGTAGGCGCCAAGGCGGTTGCTTGCGCTTCCACAGGGAACACCGCCGCTTCACTGGCGGCCTACGCGGCGCGGGCGGGAATTGTGGGCCGCGTGTATCTGCCGGCGGGCCAGGCTTCCGCCAACAAGCTCGCGCAGGCTTTGGATTACGGCGCGGAGACGGTGCAGATTGACGGCAACTTTGACGACGCTCTGAACGCGCTGCTCGATTCGAACGATCCCGATCTCTACTTTCTCAACTCGATCAACCCATTCCGTATCGAAGGGCAGAAGACGGCAATGATTGAGATGCTGGAACAACTCAACTGGCGGATTCCCGATTATTTGGTTGTGCCCGGCGGCAATCTCGGCAATTCGTCGGCCTTTGGCAAAGCGTTCATGGAAATGAAGAGGTTTGGCTTGATTGAGCGCGTGCCGCGAATCATTATTGTGCAAGCCGCGGGCGCGAATCCGCTGGCGTATATGTGGGAGGCTGGCATCAGAGAACTCGAACCGGTGGCGCAACCGGAAACGGTGGCGACGGCGATTCGCATCGGCAATCCAAGATCGTGGAAAAAGTCGCTGCAGGGCGTGCATTTCACGAACGGCTTAGTGTTGGATGTGACGGACGAAGAGATTGGCGAAGCGAAAGACTGCATTGGCCGCGACGGGATTGGCTGCGAACCGGCCTCAGCCACCACGCTGGCGGGCATTCGCAAGCTCACACGTGCCGGAAAGATGGAGCGCGACGCTAGGGTCGTAGCGATCTTAACCGGACACGTGCTCAAAGACACCGACTACATTATTAAGCGCCGCAGCCATAATAAATGAACATGGAAATTCGCGTCCCAGCGTCGATCGCCAACCTCGGACCCGGTTTCGACACGCTCGCCGTTGCAGTAGAGCTTTATCTGAATTTGTCGGTGACGGTTTTGGAGGGTGAGAACGAGCTTCACTTCGAATTTCCCGATTGCCGGATTGACGGTGAGAATTATATTGAGCGCGCCTTTCACTTCGCCGCCCGGCAGCGGGGTGGTTCATTTCCTTCGCTGCGCGTGGTGGTGCATACGGAAATTCCCATGCGAAGCGGATTGGGCAGCAGTGCGGCGGCCACGGTGGCGGGATTGCGACTCTATGAGGCGGTGGCCGGTCCGCTGCCGGAACAAGGTTTGTTGAACGCGGCTTGTGCACTCGAAGGCCATCCCGACAATGTGGCTGCAGCCCTGCTGGGCGGGTTGACCGTAAGTTGCCAATTGGCCGACCGTTCGGCATTTGCCGTCACGCTTGACTGGCCGGCCGAGCTGCGTTTTTTAGTGCTGACTCCGGAGTATGCGCTTTCGACTCACGAAGCTCGGCAGGCACTGCCTGAATTTATTTCGCGGGAGGATGCGGTTTTCAATTTGCAACGGGTTGCGCTGCTGTTACAGGCACTGAAGAGCGGCAAGCATTCGTTGCTGCGCGAGGCATTGCACGACAGGATTCATCAGCCCTATCGGCAGAAGCTTGTTCCGGCGCTGGAAGAGATTCTCGCGCTCGATCATCCGGATCTGTTGGGAGTGTGCTTGAGCGGGGCGGGGCCATCGATTGTCGGTTTGGCGGAGAGAAATTTTGAGCAAATCGAGAAGCTGTTTAGCGACGCTTATGAAAAGACGGGGCATGCGTTTACAATCAGGCGGTTGGCGGCACATCAGGAACAAGTGGCTGCTCCGGTATATTGAGGAGCCTCACTTTTTCGACAACGGCTGCGATCTTTCCTAACTGACACTCTTCATGCACGGCTCGTACCGCGCGGTCTAACATACCGAGGCGCACAATGATGCCAATGGTTAACTCGCTGGAACCTTGGGCAATCGCGATAATATTGATGTTTTCGCGCGAAATGGCAGTGAAGACACGTCCGGCCAAGCCAGGGGTTCCGCGCATTCCTTCACCGACGACAGCCAGCAGGCCGACGTTTTGATCCACCTCGATCGGCTTCAAATAACCGTGCGCCAATTCAATGGATAAGTTGGACTCCAACGCCTCCATGGCGGACGCCACGTCCTGCTTGCGAATCAAGAAACAAAACGTCTGCCGGTAGCTCGAACTGGTGAGGACCAGAATCTCGACATTCGCCAGCGCTAGCGAGTCGAGGGTTCGGGCCATCAGTCTTGTCCCGCTTAAGACTGCATTCGCCGGTTCCATGGAGACCAGAGCCACGTTCGACATGGATGTTACAGCGCGCGCGCCTTTAGGCTCATCGAAGTGAGAAACAATCTTCGTGCCCGGCTTATGTGGGGCGAAACTATTTTTGCTCCACACCGGAATCTGTTTTTCCACCAATGGCGCCAAGGTGCGCGGATGCAGAACTTTTGCTCCGTTATAGGCGAGTTCGGCGGCTTCGGCGTAGGTGACTTCCTCTAAAACGGCGACGTCCTTTACCAGCCGCGGATCGGCGGTCATAATGCCGTCTACGTCGGTCCAGATCCAGAGCTCTTGCGCGTCCAACGCGGATGCCAGGATGGAGGCGGAAAAATCGGAACCGCCGCGACCTAGCGTGGTGGGCCGGCCATCGGCGGTGGCACCATTGAAGCCTGTGACTACGGGGACAACACCTTTTTCAATAAGCGGAACTAACTTGGCGGCACACATCTCGCGAGTGGCAGCCATTTGCGGGGAGGCATTGCCGAAGACCGCGTCAGTGACAATCACTTCTCCGCCGTTGACAGCCAGGGCTTTGACTCCGGAAGCTTCGAGATAGCGAGACAGGAGTACGGCGGAAAGTCTCTCGCCGATGGCGATAGCTTCATCCACGGAACGCGGGGGACGCTCTCCCAACATCAGAATGCCACTGGCAATGCGTTGGAATTCGCCGACGAGGCCGGCGATCTCTTCTTCCGCGGCGCCATCTTTACCTAACAGTTCATGGGCCGCTTCCAGATGGCGCGCATGTAACGCGGCAACGCCGGCATCCACGGAGGTTTTGTCTCCGACCTCGGCGCGGCGCAAGGTCTCGAGGAGGAGGTCGGTCACTTTCGACATAGCCGAAACCACCACGGCCAAGGGTCGCACTCTTTTCTGGCCGGCAGTGATTTCCGCCGCTACGCGCATCCGTTCGGCGCTGCCCATACTGGTGCCACCGAACTTCATTATTAACAAGTTATTCAAATAATGCCTTCCGCGCTTATTTTCTCAAATGGGAAGGCCGAGGCGGTCGACGCCAGCTTCGCGGCGACCGCCAATTGAGCAGACCGCTGTTAGGCCGTCGCCGCCACACCAACCATTCCTAATTTCTCCGAAGCGATCTGAGCGCCTTCCACGCGTGCAGTAATCTTCTGAAACGCTATATCTCGCGCCACATCGGGCGAACCATGGTTCGGCTTCACGTCAATGCTGAACGGTGAGAAGCCGCAGTCATCGGTCGCGCCCAAGCGCTCATTGGGAATATACCGCGAGGCCAATAGCAAATCCGCCGCCACTTCCTCCGACGTCTCGACGCGAGGATCGAGCGGATTAATGACGCCGATAAAACAGACCTGGGCCACGCCGTTCGCGTCGCCACGGCTGTGTTCGCCGATGAGCTTGTAAACTCTTTCCTTATCTGGCTCACTCGCCAGTTGAATGAGAAAGTAGCCGGCATTCATCTGGAACATGCTCGGCAAGAGATCCGCGTAATCCACATCCGCGCTGTGGGTTGAATCGCAGTCTCCACCGGGGCAAGTGTGTATGCCAATATTCTTGCGCTCGGCAGCGGAAAAACGGTCGATCACGCGATTGTTTAACTCGATAAAGTGACTGAGCATCTTGCGTCCGGTCCAGGGGTTGCGTGGGTCGTTCCGGCAAGCAAGACGGCCCTCGGTGAAATCAATCGAGACGCGCGCGGCACCGGCGGCGAAGCACTGACGAATATCCTTCTCACACTCATTACATAGATCGGCAAGGAACTGGTCGCGCGAATAACCAGGCAATTCGCCGTCTAACGGATAAAGCAACGCAAGCATCGACGGCGCGATAACGGCCTGCTTGAGTGGTTTGGTTGCGATCTTCTTCGCTTCGGTTACATATTCCGCCGCATAGGTCTTGTAACGGAAGGGGCCGCCCGTGAGGCGCGGCAGTTGACGGTGGTGTCCATCGGTGAAGATGGCGAAATACTGGCCATCACCGGCCAGGTTCTCCGCCAAGCCTGTGCCGGCCAGCGTGTCAGTCAGCGGGTAGGTCGCAAAACTGGACGCCCGCTGCTCTCCATCGGAGACAATGGGCGATCCCGTTGCCTCCATTCGTAAGATCGAATCGCGGCAAGCGGCATCTTGCTCCGCTTTCAGCTCTTCCTTAGTGATCTTATGCGCATCATAGTTGGCAAGTGCGGCCTGCAACTTAGCAGGGCGTGGCAACGAGCCGACAGGTTCTGTTGGTAAAGGCATGGCTCTACACTATCTCAAAAATTCGGGCGCCGGCGAAGCTAAGTTTTCATTGCAAATTCGCCCAGTAGCCGCGTTTGGCGCTGACCAGTGCTTTGTTATCGCGGACTTTCACTTCGATCTTACGAAACTTACCGTCTTGCGCCTCATTTGCCGGCACATAGGCGAGCACGTAATAATCGCGGCCGTCGGCAAAGGCGCGTTTTAAGCCGGTTAGTAAGTCGTTACTGTTATGAAAGGATGTGCCGCCAGTCGCGGCGGCAATTTCCGACAGCGTTGCTCCCTCGTCAGACGCGATGTCGTTCAATGTGCGGCTCACCTGTGGCGCAACAGACGCATTCACACCTCCCCGCGAGACATCGAATTCCGCCGGAGAGTACAAGCCGCGCGAGTCGATTGTATAAATGGGCACGTTGGCCTTGACGGCAAGCCTAAATATCGGCTCGGTGGCACCCTGTAGTCTCTCGAGGGATCGAGTGGAACGGAATTCGGGGAAATAAGCTTCCAGCAATCCATGAGGTATCTTTCCTGGGGCTAATAGAAAACCATCGGAAATCAGGATGAGCGTGCGCCTGCCGCTGCCGCGCGCCAATTGCTCGACCACCGAACGGAGTTGGGCTAGGAATTGGTTGGTATCGAACCTCGTCTCTTCTTCCAAGCGAGACGCCTCGGAGGGCAGAGATCTTTTCCGCATTGGGCACTGGGGGTCGGGGGGATTAGCATCGCAGAGCGAACGCACTTCCTGTAATTCCCTTTCGTAGCGATCCGTTTCAAATCGCGACGAGGCTTTCTGACTCTGCAGATAGGTTTTCCGAAAAGTGGAACTGGCTAGCGCTTGTAGAACTTTCGCCGGATCGGAGGTAGTGTTTTGCACGATCTCGATGGACCTCCCAAGCCCGAGGACCACGTATTGAGAATCCCCGGCTTGTTCCTGTTGGAAGAGTTTCTGCAAGGCCTCGCGGACATGAACGAAGTTGCCGAAAGAGGCGTGCATGGTGTCGACACAAATGACGTAGGCGTGGCGTGTGGCGAGGGGCTTCGGCCCGGCTTGTGCCGTTGCGCCAGACGGGCTCAATTCGGCAGAGGCATTCGCAGGAGCGGAGATATCGGCCCGCTCGCTACCGAAGGCGGTAATCATTTGCTCGACCCCATCTTCGAAAACCCTGAAATCGGCTTGTGTCAGGCCGTTGATGTGATGACCCTCCTTGTTGGTGACAACCACCGGCACCAAGACTTGGCGAACGTCTACCTTGATGGTGACATCGCCGCCGGATGGTTTCAGAGGAACGTCCGAAGGCTTGCTACTGGATGCATCGAGGTTAGCGCGTATCGTCTCATTTCCGGGCGCCAAGCGGAGAGCTTCTTGAAACTCGGCTTCGGCTCCGGGTTTATCGTGACGCTCGAAGAGCACGGTAGCGAGCTGATTGTGAACCGCCGCCAAATTGGGTGAACGCTTCACCACCTCACGAAATTGGGTCTCCGCGGCGGCTAAGTCATGCAGACGGTATAAGGCGGTTCCGAGATAGTAGAGGGGCTCAAGCCGCGCGGGAAGTCTGCCGGCGGCCTCTTGAAACTCGGACACGGCATCCACTGTTTCGCCAGACTGCAGGGCGGCGAGACCGGTCAAAATGACCTCGAATCCGTCGTCCGCCAAAGCCGTGCGCTGTGCGGGCGCGCCAGTGTCTTCCTTCAGTTGGGCAGCATCGGTATCGTCTTCATAGCCATCGACGTGATAGTCGGAGAAGCGGTCCACTGTATGAACTTCGCCCTTGGCAAAAGTGGCGTGGACGGTAGCGCTGGTGGGCAGCCAAGGAGTGGTTGCCAAGGCGGGAAAATCTACCGGTGTGAAACGAACATCACGCGTGAAGCTGTCAAATGATATTCCTTCCGCATGATGGAGAAAGTCTGTGCGTAGGCGCACGATTCGGCTTTGCGCCTCGTTTACCCAGACAATTCCCTGCCTGGTTCCATCGCGGGTGAGGAAGGTGATGACCGCGCATTGCCAACCACTTTCCGGGATTCGGCCCAGATAGCGAAACTGAGACTGAGCCTGATTCTCGGGAAGAAGATCGCTCAACATAGACACAAAACGCCCAGCCAGGAGAAAACCTTTTTTTGTCCCTTCGTCCAATGGCCCGCCCTCTTTTATTGGATTGCGAAGTTCGGCGAAGGGACGGGTCTGGATGACGTAACGAAATTTCTCGCGGTTCTCAGTCCAGGTCAAGTTTGTGCTATCGAAGCGCATCTCGTGAACCTCTTCGGCGAGCGAGACGTTGATGAATTTAGCAAGCATCGTTTCTAGCTGCTGCCCGGTGGAGCGCAGCAGGGCATCCAACTTGCTTTGGTCAGAATCGAACTGCAGCGCGCCGAGTTCGGGCGCGGATTTGAGTAGCTCGTCCCTGTTGCTATCGACGAACGGCTTGTCAGACGACCAGCAAATGGCGGAGGCCAACGCGGCGACGAGCACGAGGCGGGCGGGACTACACATATTTACTACTGCCCAGAATTCTACATCGAAACGGGTTTATTTTGAACCTTTTTGCGCGCTTAGTTCGTAAGTTAGCAGCATGGGCGCATTCTCCGGTCAAATGAAGCAGGTATTTCGCAGGTTGCGGCGGGCGCCTATGTTCACGTTTATAGCCGTTTTGACGCTGGCGCTCGGGATCGGCGCGAACACGGCGATCTTCAGCGTGCTGGAAGGCGTGCTGTTAAAACCTTTGCCTTATGCGGAACCAGACCGGCTGATTGGCTTATGGTTCACGGCCCCCGGGATCAATATCAAGAATTTGAACATGGCGCCGTCGGTCTATTTCACTTATTTGGAAAATAACCGCACTTTTGAGAGCCTGGGCCTCTATACGGGCGACATGGTCAGCGTAACGGGCGTGGCAGAACCCGAACGAGTGAGAGCGTTGGATGTGACGTACGGTTTATTTCCCACGCTCGGGGCACGTCCGTTACTTGGCCGGGTGTTTTCAGCCAAGGACGATTCAGCCGGCTCTCCCGAAACGGTAATCCTCTCCTATGGCTATTGGCAACGGCGCGTGGGTGGCGATCGATCTGTCATAGGACGCCGCTTGGAAATCGATGGCAAAGCAAAGGAAGTGATCGGCGTGATGCCGCGCGGCTTCCGTTTCCTTGATATGGATGCGGAAATGTTCTTGCCCTTTCAGTTCGATCGCGCCAAAACGACGTTAGGCAATTTTAGCCAGGAGGGAGTGGCGAGGCTTAGGCCCGGCGTAACTTTGGCTCAGGCCAACGCCGACGCTGCGCGGATGCAACCGATTGAATACCGCAGCTTCGCACCGCCGCCAGGCTTTAGCGCCAAGTTGTTCGAGGACGCGCATATTGCGCCGGCTTTCCGGCCGTTTAAGCAAGATCTGACGGGCGATATCGGCGCCACTCTGTGGGTGTTGATGGGAACCATCGGCTTGGTATTGCTGATTGCTTGCGCGAACGTGGCGAATTTGCTTTTGGTGCGAGTGGAAGCGCGTCATCTGGAACTCACTATTCGGGCGGCTTTGGGCGCCAGTGTGGGCCGCATTACCTATGAGTTACTCTTTGAGAGTCTGACAATAGCCGTGTTGGGAGGTTTGGGAGGGCTAGCACTGGCGTTCGGTGCGCTGCGCCTTCTCGTGGCCGTAGCACCGGTAGGAATTCCGCGTATTGCTGAAATCGGGATTGATGCGCCGGTGGTGATATTCGCCGTTAGTGTTTCTCTCTTTACCGGCCTGCTCTTCGGCTTGGTGCCAGCACTGAACTATGCCGGCACACGGCTAGCCGGCAGCTTGCGCGATGGCGGCCGCTCTATCAGCGTGAGCCGTGAGCGTCATCGAGCGCGCAACACTCTGGTTGTGGTGCAAGTAGCGCTAGCGTTAGTGCTCTTGATCAGTTCCGGCTTGATGATTCGCACATTCCGCGCACTGACTCAGGTGCAGCCTGGTTTTTCGCGGCCTGAAGAGGTACAGACTCTTTCGATCTCGATTCCAGATGCGCAAGTGCCGGAGCCAGACAAGGTGCTGCACATGGAGGAGGAGATTTCGGATCGATTGAAACAAGTTCCAGGGGTTGATTCCGTGGCGATTACCAGCGCGGTTCCGATGAGCGGCAGTAGTAGCGCGGATGTACTGTTTGCGCGCGATCACAGCTATCGGGAAGGGCAAATTCCGCCTATCCGCCGTTTCATTTTTGGCTCTCCCGGACTTCACCAAACCATGGGTACACCACTGATTGCCGGGCGGGATTTCAGCTGGGCGGACACGAACAACAAAGCGCTGGTAGCGATGATCTCTGAGAATTTTGCGCGCGAGTACTGGGGCAGCGCTTCGGCGGCGTTGCACAAACAAATTCGCGAGGGCATGAACGACGATTGGCGCGAGATCGTCGGCGTGGTGGGCGACGTGCATTACAATGGCTTGGATCAACCGGCGGAAACCACTGTCTATTTCCCCTTGCGCCTTAGTAATTTTCAAGGTGATAAGGAAGCCATCCGGCGCTACGTATCATTCGTGATCCGCAGCCCACGCGCGGGTTCGGAAAGCTTTCTCAAGGAGGTTCGCGAGTCGATTTGGGCGGTTGATCCGAATCTGCCGCTAGCGGATGTTTGCACTTTGGAGGATCTCTATCACCGATCGATGGCGCGCACTTCTTTTACGCTGGTGCTATTGATGATTGCCGCAGGTATGGCGCTCGTCTTGGGCGCGGTGGGTATTTATGGAGTGATTGCTTATACCGTGTCGCAGCGCACGAGAGAAATCGGCATTCGCATGGCTCTGGGGGCGAAAAGTAGCGAGGTGTCCGGCATGTTTTTGCGGCACGGCATGCTGCTGGTGGGGATTGGCGCCGCATGCGGATTGGTCTCGGCGTTTCTGCTGATGCGTTTACTATCGACACTGCTTTTCGGCGTGAGCACCTCCGATCCGATGACGTACATTGTTACTGTCATGCTCCTGATGGCAATCGCGGCCGTTGCGAGTTATCTGCCGTCGCGGAGAGCGACGGCTATCGATCCAGCTATCGCTTTGAGGCTTGACTAAGCGGCGCACAATCTCGCTCACGCTAAGCTAGCGAATTGGGTGGAGGTTTCACTGACGGACCTGGGACGGAAGAAGCACGGCTGCCGCAGGCTGCCCAGCCGGATCTGATCTATGGCTTGAACGACAGGCCACCGCTAGGCCAGTCGGTTTTCGTTGCCGTGCAACACGTGCTGGCTGTCTTCGTGGGCATAGTCACACCGCCGCTGATCATCTCGAAGGCGCTGAATCTGGCCCCCTCCGATGAAGCGTTCCTCGTGAGCATGGCGCTCTTCATCTCCGGTGTCGGAACACTGCTGCAAAGCCGGCGGCTAGGTCCAATCGGGTCGGGCTTACTCAGCATTCAGGGGACCAGCTTTGTTTTTCTCGGACCTATCATTGCGCTCGCCAAAACAGTGATGACAGAAGGAACAGGGCAATCGCCGCAAACGGCTTTGGGCGTGGTGTTTGGCACTTGCCTGGCGGCTGCCTTGGTGCCGATCGTCATCAGTCCTTTCATCCAGTTCGCAAATCAGGTGATCACTCCGCTGGTAACAGGAGTGGTGGTAACGCTTATTGGACTTACCCTGGTTGAGGTGGGAATTACGAGTTTGGGGGGTGGCTTCGAGGCGCGCGCCAGGGGCACTTTTGGTTCGCTTGAAAATCTCCTTTGGGCAGGTATTGTTGTTGCTTTGATCGTTGCGCTGAATAGCAGCAACTCGGAACGGCTGCGGATGATCTCTGTGGTCGCGGGCTTGGCAGGTGGCTACGTGGTGGCTATCCTGGCGGGAAAAATCGGCTTTAGCGGGTTGCGTGAATTCCCATGGGTCACTATCCCGACACCCCTTCACTATGGCTTAGGAATCCGGCTATCGGCGCTGATACCATTCAGCTTTCTTTATGTGATCACCGCTATTGAGTCAATCGGCGACCTGACAGCTACGTCCGTACTCACATGCGAGCCTATCGCGGGGCCGTTGTATTTTAGGCGGCTACGCGGCGGGGTTATGGCCGATGGAGTCAGTTCGATGCTCGCCGCCATCTTCAATTCTTTCCCCAGCACGACGTTTGCGCAAAATAATGGCGTGATTCAACTCACCGGAGTGGGTAGCCGCTATATAGCGCTTTTCGTCGGAGTGATGCTTATGCTGCTGGGCTTGTGTCCAGTGGTCGGCGGCGTTATTCAGTCGATGCCCCAGTCTGTTCTGGGCGGAGCCACCATCATTATGTTCGGCACCGTCGCCGTCTCGGGCATAAAAATCCTTTCCGGTGTGAATCTGGATCGCCGCTCGTCGACCATCGCGGCCACCTCATTCGGGCTCGGTTTGGGGGTTACGTTTGTTCCCGATCTGATGCAAAACATGCCGCAACTGGTGAGAGAGACGTTCTCGTCGGGAATAGCCACCGGCGGTATGTGCGCTCTTTTGCTAAACGTTGTCTTGCCGGGGAAGAAAGCTTAGCCCGTCTGTTGAAACAGCACCCATGTGTGGCAGAATACATGAGTGCTCCAACGGCTGACCGAGCGCAAGGAATGGCAATTTTTCGGCGTGCTGCCGAAAGCGAGCCCCAGGCTTGCCGCCGGCTGGTTCGGGGCGATCTTTTTGCGAGGAATTCTGCCGGCGTTCTTTGCGATCGCCATGGGAGTGCTGGTAGGCGCCGTTCGGCAGGGGCATTCGCTTGCCGGTCCGCTCACGCTGATCGGGACTATTTTCATACTGCTGCAGGTGCTCAATCCGATTCACCAGGTGGTCAGTTCGAATCTGGGAGACCGGACGGCCGCCTGGCTCTACGACCGGCTGACAGAGGCTTGCGTGCGGCCACCCGGCGTGGGACATCTGGAGGATCCGACGCTCACTCACGATTTGACTGTGGCGCGTGATTTCGATCTCGGAATGACCGGGCCGCCGCTGGCGATCTCGATGGACTTCATAGCGAGTGGGATGGTCGAGATGATTGGTGGCATCGCATCCGCGCTGATACTTTTTGGATACGCGTGGTGGGCACCGATCTTACTCGCGGGCGCGTGGCTGGCAACGCACTGGCTGCTGCGCGAAAGCGCCATCTGGCGCGACCGCAATACGGACGAAGTGCGCGATGCGCAACGCGATGCCGATTACGCCTACCGGCTGGCGGTGGATTCGCCGGCTAGCAAGGAACTACGCTTGTTCGGGCTCGCCGGCTGGACCATCGACCGCTTCATAATGAGACGGACTCGCTTGCACGAGTTGCAATACGCGGCCACCCGCCTGCGCGAACGGCCCGTCATTTGGAGCATTCTGCTGGTAGTCGCGGGCAATGTCGTGGTGTTCTCCGCATTGGCCAGCGCGGCCGCGAGCGGTCGCATCAGTCTTGGTGAGGCCGTCACTTATGTGCAGAGTGCAGTCGGCGTTTCCATGATCGCCTTCGGTGGATTCAGTTGGGCGCTCGACGGCGCCTCAGCGCCGGTGGCTGCGGTGCTAAGGCTTGAATCCGCCATGCGGCGCGTAGGCGACCTGCACCTTGGTCGTCGTCCGGCGGATGGGAGACCGAAGCGTGAGATTCGGCTGCGCGATGTCACTTTCGCCTACCCTAGCGGCGGCTCGGCTGCAACCGGCGCTCCGGTGCTGGAACATTTCGATCTCACCATCCCGGCCGGCTCTTCTCTCGCCATCGTGGGACAAAATGGCGCCGGGAAGACGACGATCGCAAAACTCTTGTGCCGGTTGTACGATCCGCAGGCGGGCACCATCGAAATCGACGGCGTGGATCTTCGTGAGATTGATCTAACGGAGTGGCGGTCGCGCGTTACCGCGGTGTTTCAGGACTTCATTCGTTTCGAGCTGCCTATGCGGGATAACGTAGCGCCGGCGGGCGCGCCGGACAGCGTTGTCGAGGAAGCCTTGGCAGCAGCGGGAGCGTCTCATCTGGCCGGCTTAAATACTGTGCTGGCGCGCGGCTATGATGGCGGAACAGATCTATCGGGCGGTCAATGGCAGCGTGTTGCGCTGGCGCGCGCGCTGGCTGCGGTCAAAATGGGAGCGGGCGTGGTGCTGCTCGATGAGCCAACCGCACAGCTGGACGTGCGTGGAGAAGCGGAGATTTTCGAGCGTCTGCTAGCGGCGACCCGGCAGTGCACTACCATTCTGATCTCGCATCGCTTTTCCACGGTACGGCAGGCGGATCGCATCTGCGTGCTTGAGCACGGCCGGGTGATTGAGCTCGGTACACACGACGAATTGATGGCGTTAGACGGGCGCTACCGTACGATGTTCGATCTTCAGGCGCAGCGCTTCAACGTGCCGGAGGAGGAAGGTGCGGCCTATGATGTCCTCTAAAGAGCGCGCGCACGCAATCGAGCCGCTGCCGCCGACACTTTCGTCGATGTGGCGGTTGTGCAAACTGGGTTATCGGAACCAGCCGGGCCTGATGGCGGCATCGTTCGCGCTTTCGCAGCTGGCGGCGCTGCCGGATGCGCTCATCGCGTTGTGGCTCATGCTGCTTGGGGAAGGTGTGGTGCAGCACAGAGCGGGACTGGTCGAGGGCGCGGCTATCGGGCTAGGCGTCTCGGCTGCGGCAACCTGGTTTCTTCGCACCGCCAGCACGCGACTGCAACGGCGTTTCCGCGACAAGGTCACGATCGCGCTGGAGTCGCACGTAGCCCGGCTCCAGGCCACCATCGCCACGATCGCGCATCAGGAACGCCCGGAATACCTTGACCGGCTGTCGATGCTGCGCAATCAGGTGTTTGTGCTTGACCACATGTATATGTCGTTGTTTTCCACGCTTGGGTGGATTCTGCGGCTCGGGGTTACGCTGGCGCTGCTGGCTTCGATTCATCCCGCTCTTTTGCTGCTGGCGGTTTTCGCCGTACCCACAATGATCACTTCTTCGTGGCGGCCCGTCATCGAGCGGAATGCGCAGGAGCAAGGGGCGCAGGCCAACCGATTGTCGCGTCACCTCTTCACGCTGGCCACCAGCGCTCCGCCGGGTAAAGAAGTTCGAGTCACAGGTATTGGAGAGAGCCTGATACGAGATCGCCGTTCGGCTTGGCAGAGCTGGTATGGGCCGGTGGCGTCCGCCCGCTGGGGTTCGGCGTGGTGGCATGCGCTGGCGTGGGCGATATTCGGCTGCGCTTATGTGGGCGCCATTGTGTTCGTGTCGTCTGTACTCCGTGCTCCGGCGGCCCAGGTGCTGCTGGTGCTTGCCGCCGGGGCGCGGTTGTCAGCTTATGTGGGGGCAACGGTGGGAGAAATCGGGTTTCTGCGCGGATTCTGGGCAGACGGCTCGCGACGGCTCGCGTGGCTTGAGGACTACGCCGCTTCCATTGCGGCGTCCGGGGATTTGCCGGTGCCTTCAGTTCTGCGCCGTGGCATCCGCTTCGAACATGTGTCATTTACTTATCCAGGCACCTCGCGCGTGGTGTTGGATGACTTGTCGCTGCTGCTGCCCGCAGGCGCCGTGGTGGCGGTAGTCGGCGAGAACGGCGCCGGCAAAACGACGCTCGTCAAGCTGCTCGCCAAGCTGTATGAGCCCACATCCGGTGCCATATTTGTGGACGAGACGCCTCTTGCCCGGCTGCCGGCAACCGAGTGGCGAGGGCGACTGGCGGGAGCATTTCAAGACTTCTTCCGATTTGAATTCCGGGCTAAGCAGACAGTCGGCCTGGGTGACATTTCACGGATTGACGACGAGCCTGCCGTTACGGCCGCCGTTGAGAGAGCCGGCGCGGCCGATGTAGTCGCGGGCCTGCGGGTGGGCCTCGAGACACAGCTCGGATCAACCTGGCCAAATGGCGTGGATTTGTCGTTCGGCCAATGGCAGAAGCTTGCCCTCGGGCGCGGATTTATGCGAGATGAGCCGCTGCTTCTCATTCTCGATGAGCCGACAGCCGCGTTAGACGCCGAGACAGAGCATGCCCTGTTTGAGCGCTATGCCGCGGCCGCGCGCGGCGAAAAGAGCGCCGCCGGACGAATCACGATACTGGTGTCGCACCGATTCTCGACCGTCCGTATGGCCGATCTCATCGTTGTTCTGGATGGATCGCGTCTGGTAGAGATCGGCAGTCATGATGAGCTCATCCTGAAAGGCGGTCCCTACTCGGAGCTGTATGCGATTCAGGCTGCCGCGTACCGCTGATCGCTTCGGCGAGGAGGAAGGGCCGGGCAACGTGCTCTTGTATCAATAATGATTGACGCTGACGACCAATCCCAAGGCTCTTCGATGTTCGAATTGCTATCCACAAAGAAGATTTCCTCTGTACCGGCAAGCGTGTTCTCGTGAGCTTGATGCGATCGAACCGGGGACTCGCCCAACCTATCGGCCGTACTCTTGTGTAGTGCGACCCCTCCGTTATTCCATCAACGTCACATTGGACGGCTGCTGCGATCATCGTGCAATGTTAACGGACAAAGACTTGCATCGTCATGCGGTCGAGAACCTCGACCAGGCCGATGCCCTCCTCTTTGGCCGGGTGACTTACGAAATGATGGAGGCAGCGTTTCGGCCGCCGACGCGGACCGGAGCGAAACCTGATTGGATGGAGCCCTTCGCCCGGACGATCGACGCGGCAAAAAAGTACGTCGTGTCGAGCACCCTGGAGCGGGTCGATTGGAACGCGGAGCTCGCGCGCGGGGATTTGGGGAAGACCGTTCAGCAGCTCAAGCAGGAGTCAGGTAGAGGGCTGTTAGCGGGAGGCGTAAAGCTCCCGTTGGCATTGGCGGAGCTGGGATTGATCGACGAATACGAGTTCGTGGTGCAGCCCAGGCTGGCGGGCCACGGACCGATGTTGGTTCGCGGGGCTATCGAAGTATGTCGATTTGAGGCTCGTGGGCCGGCTGGAGTTCAGCTCTGGGGCGGTGGCGATGCGTTATGAACCGAGAAGGTAGCCATGGGCCAGTAAGCCCGTTTCGTGCCGTCTGCTCGCCAACAGGAACGATAAGCCCCTGCTCCACTTATAAACGTCGGGATGATTGGCGGGTAAAGTAAGTTGAGAACGTGGTTTGCGGAACGAACTTGCCGGAGACCCTCCACGGTTGCAGCGCTAACGAAACTGCGCGTCGCACGTCCAAGCATTGCAACCACAAAATCTTCTCCGGACCCCTGTCGCTACACTGAAAGTTCCGTTCTTGCCATGGAGGCTAGCTCTTGAAGACTTCCGTTATTACCTTATCGACCTTCGCCCTACTTTTGCTTCTTCCCCCGAAAGACACCGCGCAAACGGCGCTGCCCGCCGGCGTCACCAAAGTCACATCCGTGGAAGGCATCACGCAGTATCAACTCGCCAACGGCTTGAAGCTTCTGGTTTTCCCCGACCCTTCAAAATCCACCATCACGGTCAACGTCACTTATCTGGTTGGCTCGCGCTTTGAAGGGGCCGGCGAAGGCGGGATGGCGCATTTGCTGGAGCACATGGTTTTCAAGCCGAGTAAGAACCACGCCAACATTCCGCAAGAACTGAACGAACATGGGGCCAGGTTCAACGGCAGCACCACGGAAGACCGTACCAACTATTTCGAAACCTTTCCCGCTTCCGATGCCAATCTGCGCTGGGCGCTTGATTTAGAATCCGACCGCATGGTGAATTCCTTCATCCGCAAGGAAGATTTCGATAAAGAGTTCTCGGTGGTGCGCAATGAGTTCGAACGCAGCGAAAACAGCCCTTTTCAGGTGCTCTTTGAACACACAAAGGCCGCCGCGTACACGGCGCATAGCTACGGGCGGCCAGTGATTGGCAATAAATCGGACGTGGAGCGCGTACCGATGGCGAACCTGCAGGCGTTTTATCACAAGTACTACCAGCCAGACAATGCGGTTCTCACGATTGCCGGCAAAGTGGACGAAGCGCAAGTGGTGGCGCTGGTGAACGAGGATTTTGGCAAGATTCCGCGACCGACGCGGGTACTCGAGCCGACTCACACCGTGGAGCCGGCGCAAGATGGCGAGCGCATGACGACCGTGCGGCGGGTGGGCGATATTCAAGCGGTGATCGCGGCTTATCACATTCCCGATGGAGCCAACCCGGATTTTCCGGCGCTCGAAGTGCTGGGCAGCATCCTGGGCGAAGAGTCGTCGGGGCGGTTGTATAAGGCGTTAGTGGATAACAAGAAAGCGACGCAAGTGTTTGCCGATCCGGAACAGCAAAATGAGCCGGGCCTGCTGGTGGCCGGGGCGGTGCTGCGCACTTCCGACAACATCGACGAGGCGCGCAAAGCGATGCTGGATGTGATTGCGGCGGTGGCGAGCGAGCCGCCCAGCAAGGAAGAAGTGGAGCGCGCGAAAACGCGGCTGCTGAAGAACATCGATCTGGCGCTGAACGATTCGAATCAGGTGGGAGTGTTTATGAGCGAATCGATTGCACTGGGGGATTGGCGTTTGCTGTTTCTGGATCGCGACCGGATTAAAGCGGTAACGCCGGATGATGTGAAGCGGGTAGCGGCGGAATACTTAAAGCCCTCGAACCGCACGATTGGCGAGTTCATTCCGGAGGCTAAACCCGACCGCGCGGAGATTCCCGCTAAGACCGACGTGGCAGCGGAGTTGAAAGACTTCAAAGGTACGATGGCGGTTTCGGAAGGCGAAGCCTTTGATCCGACGCCGGCGAATATCGACGGGCGTACGGAGCGCTTCACGCTGCCTTCAGGGATGAAAATCGCACTGATGCCCAAGAAGACGCGCGGCGCGACGGTACATGCGGTGATTGAGCTGCACTTTGGGACGCTTGAAGCGCTGAAGAATAAAGATGTTCTGGGTTCGCTGACGGCGGACTCGCTGATTCGCGGCACGACGACGATGAACCGGCAGCAGATTCAAGATGAGATTGACCACTTGAAGGCGCAGCTCAATGTGGGCGGCGGACCGAGCAGCGCTAACGTGTCAATTGAAACGGTGCATGGCAATCTGATATCGGCGCTGAAACTGGCAGCGGACATTTTGCAACATCCGACGATTCCCGAAACGGAGTTTGAAGAGGTTCGGAAAGAAGAATTGACGGGGCTGGAGAATAGCAAGTCGGAACCGCAAGCGCTGGCGCCGCTGCAGTTTAACCGGCTGATTCGGCCGTATCCGCGGGGCGATGTGCGCAGCTCGGTTTCGATTGAGGAAGAGATTGAAGACTTGGGCAAAGCCAAAGTGGAAGAAGCGCGGGCCTTCCACAAAGAGTTTTATGGAGCGAACCATGGCGAAGTGGCGATTGTGGGGGATTTCGATGCGGCCGACGTGAAGAAGGCGCTGACCGATCTGTTCGGCTCCTACACGAACGCAACGCCCTACGAACGAATCAAATACGGCTTTGAAAAAACGCCGGTGGTGAATCAATCGATTGAAACACCGGACAAGCAGAACGCGGTGTTCATCGCGGGGGAGCGGCTGAAGCTGTCGGACACGGACCCGAATTATCCGGGCCTGGTGTTTGGCAACTATATGCTGGGCGGCGGGGCTTTGAACTCGCGCCTGGCCACGCGCATTCGCGTGAAGGACGGGCTGAGTTATGGGGTGGGATCGAGTGTGTCCGCTTCTTCGCATGAAGCCGATGGACAATTTATGACGTTTGCGATTGCCGCGCCGCAAAATATTTCGAAAGTGGAAGCGGATTTTAAGGAAGAACTGGCGAGAGCGTTTAAGGATGGATTCACGCCGAGCGAAGTGGATGCGGAACGCAGCGGCTGGCTGCAGAACCAGCAGGTGCGGCGTTCGGACGACCGCACGCTAGCGCAGTTAATAGCCAGCCACGAACAAGACGGGCGCACTTTTTCGTTCAATCAAAATCTGGAGGATAAGGTGAGGCAGTTGACGCCCGATCAGGTGTTGGCGGCGATGCGGGCGGTGATCGACCCGGAGCGGATTACGATTGTGAAGGCGGGCGATTTCAAGAAGGTGGCGGCGGCGGGCGGAGGGAAGTGAGGGAAAAGTCTCAACAGGAGTGTCGAGACGGCAAACATGAGTGTTTGCGCCACAGGTCGCCGGCGAAAGCGGCTGTCCCACCTTACATGAGGTGGAAGGCAATTTCGATTCCGACCCTGACATGAACCGCTTCCCCGCCCTTGGTGCCAGGCTGAAAGCGCCATTGCTTGACAGCCTCAACGGCGGTGCGGTCTTCCTCGGTGTTCAAGCCCTTAGTCACTTCTATATCGCTGGGCAGGCCGTCGGGCGTTACGGTGGTTTTCAGCCTGACGACGCCTTCGACAAAGGCTTCTTTTGAAGACGCTGAAAATTGCGGTTCCACATAATGGACCACCTTCGGCGCTTTTACATCGCCGCCGGGGGTGTAGATGGTGGGGGCGGGCTTGGCGCCCTTATCTTTATCATCTTTTTTTTCTTGCGGTTTTTGGTCTTGCCGCGCAAGAACAACGACCGCCGGTGCGGCCAAGAACGTGGCCGATATCCGCAAAAACTCTCTCCGATTCGCCTTCAAATACACCTGTAGCCGATCTACCATACCAAGCGAGTACCTAACAGACGCCAGGTTTCGCTACGAGGTTTCGGCTAGCCGCGAAATAGTCCGGCGGCGGGAGCGGCGGCTTCCAAGTCTTCCAATTCTGGAATCTCGATGAGGGTGGTGGTGCCTTTGCCGGGAGCGCTATCGACAGCCATGCGGTAACCGACGCCGAAGAGCACGCGCAGGCGCTCGTTCACGTTGCTGACGCCAATACCGGATTCGAAGAGCGCGTCGAGTTTGGCTTGTTCGATACCTACGCCATCATCTTCAATCGATATATTCAGGCGCGTTCCTTCGAGCCAGGTCCGCAGACGGACGGTGCCACCCGACACCTTACTCGCCAAACCGTGGCGTATGGAATTCTCAATAATCGGCTGCAAGATCATGCTTGGCACGAGGCGGCTGAGAGTGGCGGGCGCGATATCTTTTTCGAACTTGAGTTTTTCGCCGAAGCGCACCATTTCTATGGCGAGGTAATCGTCAATAAAAGCAATCTCTTCGCGCAATGGCGAATAGTTTTCGGCTTTGCGGAGCAGGCGGCGGAGAATTTTCGACAGCCGGTAGATCAAGTTGCGCGCGCCGTCGGGATTGATGCGAATGAGAGTGGCAATGGAATTCAAGGTATTGAAAAGAAAGTGGGGATTAATCTGGTTGGTGAGCGCGGCCAGGCGCGCCTCAGTCAGGCGGGCATGCTGGGTTTCCAACTGCCGTTCGGCCCGATAGCTGCTCCAGACGCGAATCGGCAAGGATACGGCGAATAGCGTCGTTCCTGCGCAAAACCAAAAGAGTATCCAATCGTTCAAGGGCCGGTTATCGAAGAGAAAAAAAGTACCATGAACCGGAAACATGGCGCGCACGCCCCAACGCAAGAATTCCACCAGCACCACCAGGCAATTGCAAGTTAGATTAAACGCCGCCAGTTCGAGCATGCGCCGCTGAATCAGGTCGCGATTCAAGCGCAGCAACTGGCGGATGAGCCGCCACAGATTCAAATCGACGAACGGCGAGAAGAACCAGATATCGTCCTGACGCGGCGCCAGATCGTGTATCAACGCGCCGATGATGCCGGCCGCGCTGAATAGTGGCATCGACATCCACTTGCCGTTGAACATATCGGGGATGGAGGCCACCAGCCCGGTGATGAGCCCGCTGACATAGCCACCTAAAATTCCGGCGATCACCGAACCTTCCAGCGCCAGGTCGAGGGCTTGGTATTTGTCGTGGCTCAAGATGCGGAATTCGGCGCTGGCCCCGAAAAGCAGCGCGAAAATGAAGGCGAGTTGGAGGCGTTCGCGCAGGGTCCGTTCGTCGCGCAGGAGCATGCGCTGCATCGGCCCAAAACGCATCACGATGCTGGCCAGGGAAGTGGACACCGCGATTTTCAGCAAAAGGGCCGCCAACTGCTCTTGGTTCAACATGAAGCTTTGGCTTCCATAATAGATGAGAATTTTCCGACCCTGGCGCCACAGCAGTATAGGAGTAAACCGATGAAGACGAAGGAAGCCTGCTGCCGGCAGTGCGAAAAACCATTCCTCGCCAAGAAAAGCTCACTCGGTTTCTGGCAGGAGTATTGTTCGGCCCGCTGTAGCCGGCAGCATTACGCCGAGAGCCAAAAGAAGCTGACCAAGGTACCGCCTTATAGGCCGCTGCCCTTGAGCACCCGGACGGCACTGAAGATGGTTCGTTAGCGCTTCTTATACTGAAAGTTGTCAGACTTAAAGCTCAACAAGGTTGCCGAGGCCGATTTTCCGACACGCTTCGGCAAGTTTCGCATTTATGGGTTTGCCGGAATCCGCCCGACTGAAACCGAAGAAGCGGTTGTCCTCACGTACGGCGATCTGAATCCGGCATTTGGCGCGCCACTGGTGCGGATCCATTCGGAATGCCTTACCGGGGACGTGTTCCATAGCTTGCGCTGCGATTGCCGGTCGCAACTCGAAATCTCGCTCGACAAGATTGTAGCCGAAGGTCGCGGCTTATTCATTTACGAACATCAGGAAGGCCGCGGCATAGGTCTTCTGAACAAATTGCGTGCCTACGAATTGCAAGACGAGGGATTGGATACGGTAGAAGCGAACGAGAGTCTGGGCTTCGCCGCCGATCTACGCGACTATGCGCTGCCGGCGGCGATTGTCAATTACTTCGCGATCCCGCAAGTGCGTCTGCTTTCCAACAATCCGGAAAAAATCGCCGCTCTCGAACGGGCCGGCATCCAGGTTGTGGAACGAACGCCCATTATTGTTCCGGCACTCGACACCACGGCCGAATACCTCAGAACAAAGCGCGAAAAGATGGGGCATCTGTTCTAACGTTGCTGACTCGTGACCTTCGGTGTAGTCCCGGCGCTCAGCGGCGTCGATGCCGACACAGCCGGTGTCAGCTGTGTGATGAACGCGATTGTTTTTATCCGCTCCCTTAGGCCAAGTGCGTACCGACCGCGCTCAGGATCACAAGGGAGGGGCCGGAAAGGGCTTGAACGTCTTTCCGGCAGTTCCTCTACTAGGGGGTATCACTTACGCGGCGACTACGCCGCCGCTGAGGAAGTGTTGTAGACGCCGTTAACGCCGTTCGGGAAAAACCCTCCGGAAGTAGCGTTGGCTGCGCCATAAGCCAGGTAGAGCACTTGGCCGGGCGTTCTGATCGAACAGAGCGCTTGGGCATTCAGTGAGAAGTAATGGTTCGGATTGCTGGGCGGCGGTAAGATGTCTACGCCGTCAAGTGCCGGCGCGGTAGGAATATTGAGACGCGCAATTTGCAGCCGGATATTGGCGACGTGTTCTGCCTCGGCGGCGAGAATTCGGGCGGCGGTTCCTATCACGGCGGAGGATAACAGCGGGGCAGCGCCGGCATAGGCGGTAACTCCAATATCCTCAAAGATGCGCGCCAGTTTTAGAAAGTCATCCTGACTGCCGAACCCGAAGCCAAGCGCGTTTAAGTTAATGTTCGGCTCCGAGATGGCCGAGTTTCCAAGGGCACTCTGCAGCAGCGCCACGTGGGTGCGTTCATCCTGGGCAATTTCCAACGCAACGGCGGATGTGAACACCAGGCTATTGGAAAATGTCACTTGGTTACCACCGCTGACAACGCCAGGATTCGTGCCAACGTTCAGCCCGGACTCCTTGAGCGTTTTGCCGGTTGTCGCCACGGTGTAGAACTCTGCTTCCAGGAATTCGAGATTCAGGGCAAAGTTCAAAACATCTACATCGGTGGCTGTCTGAGCCTCGGCGTTCTTGACGCCAAGGGTTGCCACCGCGCCCACGGCGGCGGTAGCGACGCCTAGCTTCCTTACGAAGCTGCGTCGATTGGATGCCATTTCAATTACGTCTGGAATGATGCTTTTCTTGTTCATATAATTTTCCTTGATTTCTCTTTAGCTCTGAATGGACGGCTTACGCTTTCTGGCAACGCCAAACAGCAACAGCGGCAGTCCGGCGAGGCAAAGCGCTGCCGGCTCGGGCACGGCGGTTGAAAGAGTTACCTCGAAATTTCCGGTACGTTGCACGCACGGAGCGACATCGGTTTCATAAAACGCCCCTGCCGTGCCGCAGGTTGCGCCGGTAAAATTGCCTTGCCCTTGCATTAAAAAGCCGTCCGAGATATTCGGCCCAACGGGAACGTTAAAAAACTCGGATAGCGCAACCGTGTAACTGCCGGCGGTGAGAGAGGTTTCGATAAAGGCGTCATCGCACATCCCCGTTCCAGAGTCAGAAATCATCGAACCCTGGCAGATGCCATCGCCGCCATCGCTCACTACCAGATTTCCCATCGAATTAAAAACGCTCAAGACCGGCACAAAGCCGCCCGCCGGCGTGGTGACTCCGTTCGACATGCCGCCGCCGTACGAGTCGGTTGACAGAATCACTTGACTGCTCGAGGGAAGAGTCCAGGCATAAAGTTGTATTTGATCGTCGGAACTTAAGCTGCCCGTGTAAGTGACCGATGCCGCATCAGCATGTCCGGGCGAGACCGCCGCCAGGAGCAAGCTGCCGCATGCGAGGCAAAGCTTACCGCGAAAACCTGTTTTCATAATTTCTCCTAAGGCCGTTGCCTTTCAACAAGCCTTACGAGCGAGAGTATGCAGCGGATGCAGCGTTTGGCAGTTTTAGAAGTTCTCCTAGGACAACCTCCCAATCAGTTAGTACAAGGTCGGGCGTACGTTTGCGGTGGGGACGCGATAACCTGAAGCTGACCGCTTCCATCGCCACTCATGAAACGCGCCCTCATCTACGGCTTAACCGGCGGCATCCTCATCGCGCTTCTCAAGTGGACCGAATACCGCTTCCTCGTAATCGGGCATTCAATCGAAATCTACGGTGGCTTGACGGCGGCGACCTTCGCGGTGCTGGGAATCTGGCTCGGCATCAGGCTCAACCACCCGCGGCTGAAGGTGACTGAGAAAGAAGTCCTCGTTCGCTCCGGCGAATCAATCGTGTTGGACGAGCGAAAGCGCGCGGACCTCGGCATCACCCCGCGCGAGCTTGAGATCCTCAAACTGATCGCCCAAGGCCTTAGCAACCGCGAGATCGCCGCGAAACTTTATGTAACCGAAAACACCGTCAAGACGCACGCCCGCCACGTTTTCGACAAGTTGGGAGCCAAGCGCCGCACCCAGGCAGTGCAGCTGGGCAAGGAAATGGGATTGCTTACCTGAAATCCTCACGCCAAAGAGTGATTTTGGGTCCATGAGGCGAAAATCACCCGAAAGGATGACGACAAACACCCTGCCTATGGCGTTATCGTTTCACAGGAGATCCAAATGAAAAAGACCATACTCAAGTTCGGATTGCTTTCGGGCGTTTTTTCCTCAGTGATGATGGTGGCCACGGTGCCGTTTGAGGACAAGATCGGCTTCGACAAGGCGGAGATCCTCGGCTACACGCTGATTGTGCTCTCGTTCCTGCTGGTGTTCTTCGGCATCCGCTCGTATCGGGATGACACCGGGGGCGGCCAGATCACCTTCAGCAAAGCGTTTGGCGTCGGCATCGCCATTACGCTGATTACCTGCGTCTTCTACACCCTTACCTGGGAAGCTCTCTACTTCACGGTGCTACACGATTTCATGGACAAATATGGGGCCTATCTGATCGACAAGCTCAAAGCGTCGGGCGCCAGCGCGGCCGCCCTTCAAACGCAGATTCAACAAGTGAAGCAATACAAAGAGCTGTACGAAAACCCGTTCTATAACGCGGCCATCACGTTCATCGAGCCTTTCCCGATTGGTCTCGTCATCACGCTGCTCTCCGCCGCGTTCCTCAGAAAGACAACCCCATCGCAGCCAGGTGTTTCAGTCGGCCTCCCGCTGCCAGACTAATTCTAAAATGGTTGCCGAGACGGCTGTCAGTGTCAGGTGGTTGGCGCTGAAGCGATAGCCGCGCGTGAGATCCGTTCCCACCCAACTCGGCACAAGGCAGGCTTGCACATGGTGGATCACGGTCTGGGTGGATTCATCGACGTCGAACGTGCCGAAGTAGGCCGTGAAGCCCTCTACGGCTTCGCGGATCTCCTCGCTGCTGGCGTTGCCAGCGATCAGAGCAACGCCCGAAGGAACCGTCGAGCGGCGGCCCGTGCGCATCAAAATCGCCGACATCCTCCCGGCCCGGTCGTAAGTGATTCGCCCAACCGGCCGCTCCCCGTACGGATAATTGATGCGGCCGTCCTTGAACTTACGTTCGCAGCTGATCAATCTCCAAACGCCGATAAAACTATCCCGCACGCGCCTTATCTCCTATCCTTTGCATTGTGCCGCATCGCTTTATGAATCGCCTTCCATTTCTTCTTCTGCGCTAACAGCGCGTGCACATCCTGTTGCCGAAGCTGATATCTCACCTCTGCTTGTAACTTCAAGTAACTCTGCCATCTATCTTGATCGAGCTCGCCGGACTCAAGCGCCGCCTTCAGCGCGCAACTTGGCTCGCTTGTGTGCGTGCAATCTGCGAACTTGCAAGCTTCCGCCAGCTTGGCTATTTCGCCGAAAACATCACCGAGTGCGGACTCACTGGCCCACATCTGCAACTCCCTCATTCCGGGATTATCGATCAGCGCGCCACCGCCCGGCAGCGGACTCAGCATGCGGCTGGTGGTGGTGTGCCGTCCGCGTGAATCATGAGCCCTCACTTCCCCAGTTACCCGCACGGGCTCTCCCAGTAACCCGTTCGCGATGGTGGATTTGCCGGCGCCAGATGAGCCTAACAGTACCACCGTCTTTCCCAATACAAGCGTTCTGAGAGGCTCCACATCTTGCCGCGCGCTCAGTGCCAGAACGGGCGCTGCGCCCGCGATCGCCTGCACTTGTGCCTGCTTTTCTTCGCAATCCACGCACAGATCCGCCTTATTCAACACAATCAGAGCATCCGCCCTGCTCTCGCGCGCCAGTACCAGGTAGCGTTCGATGCGCCGTAAATTGAAATCGTGATCGAGCCCACACACTACCATGGCCAGATCGATATTGGCCGCGATCACTTGTTCGCGAACGCCCGTCCCCGCCGCCGCCCGGGAAAAGTGCGTCCGCCGCGGCAGCACCTCTTCGATCAACGCAAAAGCCCGATCAACCTGCCGCGCCGCTACCCAATCCCCGACCGCGGGCAGCACATCATCCCAGCGCAACCGTCCAGAAGGCACAGCTTCGCACACACTATCTTCCAGATAAACACTATATTGTTCACGAGACGCAGAGCACACCCGGCCCAATTCAAGGCCCTGCGCCGCATGTAAATCAAAAAGGCCGCGCACTTGTTCGTTTGCGCCCAGATTTTCTAAAATCACTTGTTTGCTCCATGGAGACACACTTACCCTTTAGTAACTAGAGAGAGTCGTCTTGGAGGCGCAACTCGCGCCTTTTAGCAAACAAGCATAGGCAAACACTTCGAGTGTAACCCGAGAACGAAAAAAAAACGCGGTGGCCTCAGAAATGTTGGCGGAATCCGTGCGGTTTTTACGCTTATAAGAGTGAGGTGTACCTACCATGCCGCCGTCTCTCGAAGCTAGTGCCGCGCGCAGTCCCGGCTGGGCGAAGGATTTTGAGGTTTTCTTACTGATTCAGGGGGAGGAGGTAAGGGAGTATTCTTGCGGGAACACGTTATACCTTTTCACCTCTGCACCCCTGGCCGGCGAATATAGCCGGGTCATGAAATTGGACGCCGAGGCACGCTCGATCCTGTCGTCCAGGCTGGCGGAGAAAACACTAGCGTGGGAACAGCGCGGCGTCCGCAGTTTCGTGCTCGACCGCTGTGCCCGTTGCAGCGCGGCGAACTTCGTGCCGCTCGAGATATTGAGTAACCGCGAACAACTGGGCCAATTCTGGGCGTTCACCCTAAGTTTGCAGGTCCGCCGCAGTAGGGCGCTGGCGGTTTCGGCGTTCAGAAGCCTGCTGGACAGAAGACTGGACGATATCGTACCGAAGCTCAAGGAATTGCGCGATCACGTAAACGCCGGTTGCGCCAAGGTGCACTATACTTTGGCGTTACTGCATACCGCCGAGGCACCGGAACAGCGGCAGGGTCTATTAGAACTATCGAAGCGGCGCTTGATTGAGTTAGGACGCGAGGATTTAGCGGACGATTTGCCGGACGGCACAGCCGGATTGCTGCGCGGCTTTGCCGTGTTAAGGGAGATGGCTGAAGGAGATTTCTCGATCCCGCTCTTTCGATCCGTTAACTGGAAAAGCGCTTCAGTATCCATTTAGCGGTCGCCGGATCGTAGAGGAAGGTAGCGCTTGCGTCGAATTCGAGCGGCGCCGGCCGGTTCGCGCATAAGACGATGTGCTCAAGGTCGATTTGCGTGAGCGGCGGCACTTGGTCGGGGAGAGTGAGCCGGAATTCGCAATATGGATTTTTCGTTTTGACGCGGTTGATGAAGTTCTGCGCGCGCTCGTCGAAGTTCAATAGTTGTGCGGCGTTTTCGGGAGTCAGCGCGGGCGTCTTCGGCTTGGGCGGATCGCCGCTGCAAGAGAGCAGCGCGGTCAACGCCAAGCAGGCGACCGGCAATTTTAGTTTGGTCATTTGGCTTCCCATTCGTTTTGAAAATGGTAGCAGAAGGCTGCGAGGCTTGAGGGAAAGGTTGGGCGTAAAGTGATGGTTCGAACGCGCGCGACGCCGCCCGCACGCAACCGGTGGGAACTTGGTCGGGAGCGGGATGGAGTCAATGGACGGGGAGGGTAATAATGGCTTCGCAGCCGGGGCCGTCGGACGCGTTGCGGAGGGTAAGCGAGCCACCGTGCGCCTCGGCGATTTGGCGGCAGAGCACCAGGCCGATGCCGGAGCCGCCGCGCTTAGTAGTAAAGAACGGCACGAATAAATTGGCCGTGTTCGGAAGGCCCGGACCCTCGTCGCGCACAGTGATTTCGAGAGACGAGGCGAGTTGGTGGTGCCGCAAGAAGACTCGGCCGCCGGTCGACTCGGCAGCATCCACGCCGTTTTGAATCAGGTTGATCAACGCTTGTTCCAGTTGGTCGACGTCTCCTTGGAACGTCATAGGCGGTCCCTCCTCGAAGAAGACGCGCTGGCGGGTTTCGAGGCTGCTGGCTTGGCGTAGGAGAGAGTTGATCTCAATGGGGCCGAATTTGGGAGGAGGGAGTTTCGCGAGTCGCGCATAGGAACTCATGAAGCGGCTGAGCGACTCGGAACGGGAGGCGATGACGCTGAGGCCGCGGGTCATGTCCTGCTGCCAATCGTCGGGGCGCGGTTCGAAGGCGAGCAGAGCTTCCAGACTTTGGGCGATGGATTTGATAGGAGTGAGAGAGTTGTTCAATTCATGTCCGATGACGCGCACGATGCGCTGCCAGGCTTGTAGCTCTTCTTCGCGCAAGGGACGGGTGAGGTCGGTCACCACGAGGAGTTGGTGAGGAATGCCGCCTTCGCGGAATTGGCTGCGGCGCAGGCCCCAACGGCCGGTAGCGCCAGGGAAAGAGCGTTGAATGGTTTGGTCGGCGGCGCCTCCCAAATACTCAGCTAAACCGAGCGAGGTGGCATCGCGCGCAAGAATGCGTTCAGCCGGTTGGGCGAGGAGGCGTTCGCCCGCGCGGTTGACAAGGCGGAGCTGCTGGCCAGGATCGAAGGCGAAGGCGGCAACGTCGATCTCCTCCATCACTTTGCGCAGGAGCGCGGTGGCTTCTAGCGCGCCGAGGCGTTGGTCGCGCAGAGTGGCAGCCATGGCATTCACCTGTTGCATGACTTCACCGAGTGGCTCTTTAGGATTCTCGACACGGGCGCGGATACTGTAATCGCCTTCACGCAGGGCTTCGAGGAGGTTGGCGAGGGTGCGGAGCGGACTGGTAATGCGGCCGCGGGCGGCGAAGCAAAAACTGAGCCAGAGCAGGATGAGAAGCGAGTCGATAGTGATTTGGACGCGGAGTTGTTGGTTTTCAAGAAAGAGGAGAACCGCGGCAGTGGCAACAGCGGGAAGTCCCCCGGCGAGGGCGAGCAGCAGAACGCGGCTTTCGTGGGAAAGTTTCACGCTAGCCCTACAGGCCGAAGCGTTGCAGGCGGCGATAGAGAGCGCTGCGGCTCAGGCCGAGGGCTTCGGCGGCGTGGCTGACGTTGCCGCTATGGCGGGCCAAAGCTTTCTTGATCAGGAACTCTTCCACATCTTCCAAACTCATCTCCTCCAAGCGGGGAGAACCGATTTGCGCGGACCGCAAAGCCAGATCGCCGGCTTTGATGCAGTTTGATTGCGCCATTAAGACAGCGCGCTCCACCACATGATTCAACTCACGCACGTTTCCCTGCCAAGCATGATCGTACATGGCTTGCACGGCGCTTTGATCGAAGCCGGTGATGTTCTTGCGATAGCGGCGGGCGTGGTTTCCCAAGAAATGCGCGGCCAGCGACGCCAGATCCTCGCGCCGTTCGCGCAGCGGCGGCAGGTGAATCTCAATGGTGTTGAGGCGGAAGAGAAGATCCTGGCGGAAACGGCCCTTAGCGACTTCATCAATAAGATTGGCATTGGTGGCGGAGATGACGCGCACATCCACTTTCTTCGTTTTCGAAGAACCGACGCGTTCCATTTCGCCAATCTCCAAAACACGCAGCAGCTTGGCTTGCAGGTTCATGGGAACGTTCGCGATCTCATCGAGAAAGAGCGTGCCTGTATCGGCGAGTTCGAAGCGGCCGACGCGGTCCATCTTAGCGTCGGTGAAAGCGCCCTTGATGTGGCCGAATAGTTCGCTTTCAAAAACGCCCTCGGCCAGACCCCCGGCGTTTACCGTCACCATCGGCTTGCCGGCTCGAACGGAGATGGCGTGCAGCGTGCGCGCGACTACTTCCTTGCCGGTGCCAGGCTCGCCGGTGATGAGTACGTTGGCGTCCGATGGCCCGACGCGCGAAATCAGATCGAGAACCGGCTGCATGGCTGGCGAATCGGCAATCATGGCGGGCAGATTATCGGCGCGCAATAACTGATTCTCCAGTTCGAGGCGCTGGCCGCGGCGGAGAGCGTTGCTGAGTTCGAGTTGGGTGCGGATAATGGCGAAAAGGCGCTCGTTGTCCCACGGTTTTTGCACAAAGTCGCGCGCACCGCGGCGCATGGCTTCGACAGCCAGGTCCACACTGCCCCAAGCCGTCATCACCACGACCGGCAGCATGGAATCGACGCTTTGAATTTTAGCGAGGAGGTCCAAGCCTTCCTGGCCTGAAGTCGTGTCACGCGAATAGTTGAGATCGATAATAGCCAGGTCGTACTCGTGGCTTTCGATCGCTTGCAAAGCCTGCTGCGGAGATTCAGCCGAATCGGTTTTCAAGCCTTCTCGCTTGAGCAGGAGGCGCAGGGCTTCGAGAACGTCCGGCTGATCGTCGGCAATCAGTATGCGCGTCAGGCTGGGCGAAAACTTCATTGCTTCATCCAACCGTCCTCAATTTGAATGACGCGATTGCCATACTCGGCGTTTTTTTCGTTGTGAGTGACTTGCACGATGGTGGTGCCGGCGTCGTTCAGCTTCTTGAACATTTCCATGATTTCCTTGCCTTGCGAAGAGTGCAAGTTGCCGGTGGGCTCGTCGGCCAGGATGAGTTTAGGGCTGGCGATCATGGCACGGGCGATGGCGACAAGTTGTTGCTGACCGCCGGAGAGTTGATTGGGATAGAGATCTTTCTTGCCGACCATGCTGAAGCGGTCGAGCGAATCGCAAACGATGCTTTGGCGTTCCGATTTCTTGATGTTGCGATACGAAAGCGGGATGTCCAGATTTTCGTAGACGGTCAGCGAATCGAGCAGATGATAACTCTGAAAGACGAAGCCGATGTACTTCTTGTAGACTTCGGAGCGGTCCTTCTTGTTGAGGCGGTGGATGGGGAATTCCAGGAAGTTGTATTCGCCGGTCCAAGCGGTATCGTGCATGCCGAGGAGATGAAGAAGAGTGGACTTCCCCGCCCCGGAGGGACCCATGATGGAAATGAATTCGCCTTCTTTTATTTCCAGGTTGATGCGGCGCAGCACGTAAGTCTTGGTGGGGCCGTGCTCGAAGAACTTTTCTACGTTCCGTAAAGTGATCATTAGCTATTCATAGCGTACGGCAACGCTGCCGCGAATTAGACGCGTGGGAGGCGCGGAAGCGGTGGCACGATGACGAAGTGGCCGGGCGGCTTCACTCTGAAAACGCTGGGGTGAGTGAAGTGGAGGGAGAACGCCTGATGCACGTGCCCCGCGAACGCGAAAACCAATAGCAACACGCCTATCGCGATCAGATCCACATGCTTGCACATCACACGGCAACCTCCGAGTTTTCCTCCACCACGCGGCCGTCAAAAAGATGGATGGAGCGATCGGCATAGCGGGCGTAGCGCGGGTCGTGGGTGACCATGCAGATAGTTGCGCCGCCGCGATGCAGTTCGCGCAACAGATCCATAACCTGTTCGCCGTTTTGCGAATCGAGGTTTCCGGTGGGCTCATCCGCGAGCAAGATAGACGGGTCGCCGGCTAAGGCGCGAGCCACCGCCACGCGCTGTTGTTGACCGCCGGAGAGTTGTGAGGGATAGTGCTTGATGCGGTGCGACATGCCCACGCGCTCCAGCGCCTCATGTACTTTTTTCTTGCGGTCGGCGGACGCCATGCCGCGATACGTGAGAGGCAGTTCTACGTTTTCGTACACGTTCAAATCGCCAATCAGATTGAACGCCTGGAAGATGAAGCCGATCTCGCGATTGCGGATGCGCGCGCGCTCGGAGAGCTTGAGGCTCTGCACCGGCTTGCTATTTAGGATGTATATTCCGGAAGAGGGCGAATCAAGCAAGCCCAGAATAGCCAGCAGCGTCGACTTGCCGCAACCCGACGGCCCCGAAATTGAGACGTATTCCCCGCGCTTGATATCGATATGAATGCCGGAAAGAGCGTGCGTTTCCACCTCGTCGGTGACGAATACCTTGGTGACACCTTCCAGATGGATCAATGGCTCTGCTGTGCTCATGCTTAAAAAGTCCTCCCTGTTGACTCAAATAATGTACGCGGAACGGTCATGACTAGTTCAAACGAATTCGCGAATAGGCGTCGTACTGGGACATGTCGGAGAGAATGACCCGGTCGCCTACTTTGAGGCCGTCTAGCACTTCGATAGTATTGACTGAAGCGCGCCCGAGCTTCACGTTGACGCGCGAGGCGCCTTTGCCATCCGGGTCAATCTTGAAGATGCCAATAGTTGAGCCGGGTTCGCCCGAGACGGGCCTATCCATATAAACAACATCCGCCAGGCGCTCGAGTTCTATCACGCCGTCCACACTCAATTCGGGACGTGCACCTTGCGGCAACGCGCCCATCAGTTCGACGTCCACTCCCACCGTACCGTTGAGAGCGGCTGGATCAATGCGAATCACGCGGCCCGGGATAACACCGTTGCGGGTATCCACCGTGGCGTCCATGCCGATGCGTACGTCTTTCATTTGGGTTTCGGCGATCTGCAGGACGGCTTTTAGTTTCTTGGGATCGGCCACTTTAGCCAGGATGGCGCCGGCGGTGACGCGCTGGCCTTCTTCTACATCCACTTCCTGCAAAACTCCGTCGATGCCCGCGCGAACCTTGAGTTGATCGACTTGATTGCGCTTGAGGTCCCAGGCGGCGCGGGCGCTTTCAATGACAACTTTCTGCGCGTCAATCTGCGCTTTGATGGATTCATCGGAGATCTCGAGGCGCTGTTTTTGCAAAGCGACGCGGTTTTCAAACTGTTTGGCGGAATCGACCGACAAGCGCGATTCGAGATCGCTCTTGAGATTGAGGCGGGTGAGTTCGAGATCGCGGTCGGCGGTGAGCTTCGCCTGGGTGTATTGCGATTCAAGCTGGGCGAGGTTGGCGCGCTGGTCGAGCTTGTCGCTTTCGAGTTTGACTTTGAGGTTGGCGAGGTTAGCCTGCTCCTGCTTCACTTGCCATTCGGCTTTTTCAGCGTCGAGCAGCAGATCGGGATCGTTGAGCACCAGGATGACGTCGTTGGCTTTGATTGTGTCGAGACCGGCGCGGCGCACAATCTGCGCGACGCGGGCGTCTTTGGCGGCGGCGATCCAATGGATTTCCTTTGGCGTGAGGCGGCCTAAGCCGTGGACTTGACGCTCCATGGGACCGCGCTTTACCGAACCAGGATATTGGCCGCTCATATCTACCGATGGCGCTGCAGGCTTGAGACGTGCCAGCGCGACAGTGGCGCCGCCGACAGCGAGCGCAATCAGAGAAATAATAACGATGCGCTTGATTAGGCGCTGGCGAGCGACTTCTTTTCCACGAGGAACGTCCATGTTATGTCCGCTGATCTAGGTGCAGTTCGATGGCCAGGGGGTGCCCGACGGTTAAGTCATTGAGGGTATTGGGCTAAATGAGGGAAGAAGGTGAGATGGGGTGTTCGCTTTTGGGATGAAGACGTGCGATTTTAAGCGGGCAAACCCGAGCTACTTAGGTTGCGCGTAGGGGTCGGCGATTCGTTCGGATAGAGGGGTGGCTATGCCCGCCAAGGCCGGGGCAAACGTGTAGCGCGTATCTAGGGCTGAGAGAAAATTGACGATGAGTTCTGCTTCGTTTGTGAGCGAAGAACGATCTATGGGTCCGAAATCGTCGAGGAAGACTTGCTTGTCGATATCGATGCGGGCGGCGCGCTGCATTGAGTTATCGCGCGTGGTGTACCAAACGAGTGCCAAAGGCAAGGACTCGGATACCGCTTGCTCCAAAGAGACGAAGGTGACTCCGGTGGAGACGGATGGAGGGACCGCATGTGCTAAATCGTGCTTGACGGTTTCCATGAAATGGCTGTTCGACTTCATAATAACTCACTAATAAACTTCGTAACGGTGGACGATGTAGGCGTGGGGAATGGCGCCTTGTATCAAAATCTCGGCATCACGCAAAGCGCGCGTTAACGCGGCCAGTTCCAGACTAAGAGTGGGTGTTTTTGGCGTCGCTCCACTGCCGGACGGAACGAAACATTGGCGCTTTAGATGGGTGCGCATGGCGACTGGATCGATCACGCCTAGAAGGAAACGTTGATCGCCATCGTGGTGATAATGCGGTTCAGCCCAAGGCTTTGGCAGCCCGCGGGCAATCGCTTTGATGGGATCGAGCATCTTAATTGTTTTATCGGTTGAAATGTCGATTACATAAATAAAACCGGGTTTGGCAGCGGTGGCGAAACCGCTTGGCCCCACTAACGCATACCCCCGCGCCACCGAGTACGAACGGGTCAACGAAATATATGGACTGCCCACTGTTCCCGTCGCAATATGGTTCAGGACCAAGCTGGGCGAAGGCAATACCCCTGGGGAATGCGGGATAAAACCCTGGTGGTAAGGGTCGTTCCGATGCCAGTATGTGCCGGGTCCTGCACCGCGGTAGAAAAGTGCCATACAAAAACAAACTTCGATTATTTCATCTGGGGAAAAGGTGTGAATGCGGGCCGCAGTTTCTCTTATGGCTGACACCGTAGTCTGCCCGAGCACCAAGGCGGCACGATCAAAGCAGGAACAGTACGTGTTTACGATGTTTTCTTCGGTTACGGCCTGAAGAAAGGAGAATAAGAGGCCGATAAGTGCACGGACCCTGCTCGTTTTGTCGCATGCCGAGAGAGAAGATTCGGGCATTTGCCTCTATTTAATATGGACAACCAGAGTTTCCCAGCCGAAATCGATCTCACGGAATGTGAGCGCGAACCCATTTGCCATTTGGGTTTGATCCAGCCGCATGGCCACCTCTTGGCGGTAAAAGCAAACGGCGAAATCACTCACGCGAGTGAAAACGTCGGGAAATATCTGGCTAAGCCGGCGCACGAATTGCTGGGGCGGTCACTCGGCCAGGTGCTGGGCACCCCGGCCGACCGGCTGCTTCGCGATGTCACCGCGCATTTAGGTCCCGGCCAGTTGCATCACGAAATTTGGCAGGGGGAATTGGAGTTTTACTCGCTTTGGGTCCACCAAAGAGCGGGCCGCTACCTTTTTGAATGGGAACAGTTGCCGGGGCAAAGCCGAACTAAAAATATTGACGAACTAATGACCGAAGGTCTGCTGCAAATCGGCAGAGCGTCAAGCATTGTCAGGCAGGTTAAACTGGCGGCGGAACTGGCTGAGCAGGTGAGCGGCTTTGACCGCGTCATGATCTATCAATTCCACCCGGATTGGTCGGGCGAAGTAATAGCCGAAGTGCGCCAACCGCGCGCCGAACCTTTCTTGGGATTGCGCTACCCCGCCAGCGACATTCCACCCCAGGCGCGCAAGCTTTATATCGAGACTTTGCTGCGGGTGCTGGTGGACGTTTATGCGACGCCGCTGAATATTCTGGCGCTGCCCAGCGAGACGACGCCGCTTGATTTGACGTTCAGCCAGTTGCGGGCGATGTCGCCCTATCACATTGAATACCTGAAGAATATGAAGGTGGGCGCCACGGCAACGGCATCACTGCTTGTCAATGGGCAGCTCTGGGGATTGATTGCCTGCCATCACGAACGGCGCAAGGCATTGACACCGCCCGAAAAACGCGCGCTTGGCGAAATTGCCAAGGGGTTAAGCGGCATGATCGAACAGTCCGCCGCGCAGGCGAAACGGCTGGCCGGCAAGCGCGTGCAGGTCAGAGAGAAAGTGCTGCAGGCCAATATCAGCGGCCCACAGACGGCACTGAGCCAGGTTTTGTTCGGGCCCGAACGCCTGCGCAACCTGGTGCATGCCTGCGGTACTGCCGTTTGGACGTCCCAAGGCTCCTTGCGCATGGGTGAAAGCCCCACGTTAGATGAGATCTCGCTTTATGCAGAGCATTTGCTGGCCGGAAGTGCCGATCAAATAGTCATTGATTCGCGCAATGAGATGATTGCGCGGCTGGGTTTTGCGCCCGGGCATTCCGCAATGGCCGGCTTGATCGCGCTGGTGGTTTCCCGGAATCCGGCGCTGATCCTATTTGGCTTTCGCCTGGAGGCCAGTCGCGATATCATCTGGGGCGGGGACATTCGGGAGCCCGTCTTGCGGGATGAGCAGACGGGTGCGTTGAGTCCGCGGCGTTCGTTCGCACACTATAAGCAAAGCATCCACGGTAAGGCCGCGTATTGGGGTGAAGAGGATCTGGCCAACTCCGGCGTCTTGCTAAGAGCGCTGCGCACCGCCGCTCCCGGACCGGCGCAGATCGCCCAGATGATCGATGCCGGCCTCAGCGGCGTGCGCGCGCTGGCTACCGACGACTACCCGCTGCATAGTTCATTGCTCGACGCGATCGGTAGCGGGATTTCGTTGCTTTACCGCTCCGATTCCGACGATTCCACGTTGCGCTACGCCAACCAGAGTCTGCTGGAACTCACCGAAACGTGCTCGCCGAGCCGCGCGCAGCTGCCCAGCATCGCCGAGCTTCTGGAAGCGATCGGGCTGCCCGAGGATTTCGTGGCGCAGTGCGAAGCGCAACCACGGCAGATAGCGATTCCGACGCTGCACGAAGGGTTTCGCCACTTTCTGGTGGAAAAGAAGCTGGCGTTCGAAATCGCCGATGCGCGCGGCACCGTCAGCCTGAGCGCCCTTTTATTTACCGACACGACGCGCGCCGAGCGCGCCCGCGAAGCCTTTGATGCGGCCCAGGACAGGGCCAAGCATCTGGCGTTCCTGAAGGCGTCGTTCCTGGCCAACATGAGCCATGAAATCCGCACCCCGATGAACGGCATTCTGGGTATGGTCCAGTTGCTGCAAAACACCCGCAAGGATCAGCAGCAGCAGAAATATTTGGATGTGATTCAGCGCTCAGGCGACAGCATGCTGAGCATTATTAACGACATTCTGGATCTTTCAAAAATCGAGGCCGGCCGGGTGGACGTGGAGAAGCTGCCGTTCGATCTAACGGCGGTGGTGGAGGGGGTGCTGGATCTGCTGCGGCCGCGCGCCGAAGACAAAGGTGTGGTGCTGGCGGCCGCTTACGATGCGCGCCCGCCTCGCACTTACCTGGGCGATGCCTTCCGGCTCCGTCAGGTGCTGCTCAATATTGTCGGCAACGCGGTTAAATTTACCTCCGTGGGCCGCATTCTCATCAGCGTGCGCTGCCAGGAGCAGATACAGCGAGCCGCTCCGGTGGTAATTAGCGTGGCCGATACCGGCATTGGAATTCCGGCCGATCAACTGGCGCAGGTGTTCGACAAATTTCATCAAGCCGATCAATCCACCACGCGCAAGCACGGCGGCACGGGATTGGGTCTGGCTATTTCGCGCGAACTGGTGGAATTGATGGGCGGCACCATTAGCTTGGCCAGCACCGTCGACGTCGGTTCGACGTTCACGATTTCCTTGCCGCTGGCACGCTCGATCGAACCGTTGTCGGCGGCGCGGGCGACCGAGGATCTTTTGGCGGCGAGCGGCGCGCATCGCGCCACGCCCGTAGGCCCGGGCGGAGGACGGCGGATATTAGTGGCCGAAGACGATCTCACCAACCAAATCGTGATACAAGCGATGCTCGAGTCGCAAGGGCTCACGGTTGATATCGCGGAATCGGGAGTGCGCGCTCTCGAGTTGCTGCGCGCCCGGCGATATGAGCTGATCCTGATGGATTGCCATATGCCGGAGATGGATGGCTACGAGACCACGGCGCGCATTCGCTCGGGACAGGAGCCGCAACAGAACATTCCGATTGTCGCGTTGACGGCGAGCGTACTAAGAGAAGACCGGCAGCGCTGTCTGGATGTAGGGATGAACGACTATCTGTCGAAGCCGATTAAGATGGAGACCCTCTGGCAGACGCTGCGGAAATGGAACTGTCTCGCGCCGGAAGCGGAATCCGTCAAGGCAGGAAAGGAAAGCTAGCCGGCAATGTTTTTCCCAGCACGGCGGCGCGGCGGAAATTTTCATTGTTTAGGGGGTAAAAGCGCCGCGACGAGTCTCGGCGCGGCAAACACGGGTGTTTGCGCCACAGAATGACCCACATATTGCCAAGCCAGTACGATTGGGGTTTAGTCGCGCTCTCGGTGGCCATCGCCGTATGCGCTTCCTACACCGCGCTTGATTTAGCCGGTCGAGTAACGGGCGCCAAAGGGCACAGCCGCACCCTCTGGTTGGCGGGCGGCGCCACGGCGTTCGGCTTGGGCATTTGGGCCATGCATTACATCGGGATGCTGGCTTTCAAGCTGCCAATACCGGTTTCCTACAACGTGCCGATGGTGGCGTTCTCGCTGCTGGCAGCTATAGCTGCTTCGCTGGTGGCGCTCGTGGTGGTGAGCCGCCAGAACCTGGGCAACGGCTATTTGGCGGGCGGCAGCGTCATCATGGGCGGCGGCATTGCCGGCATGCATTATTCCGGCATGATGGCGATGCAACTCGCCGCCCGGCCGGTCTACAATCCGCTGCTGGTGGCGCTTTCGGTGCTGATCGCGGTGGTGGTGGCGGGAGCGGCGCTGTATCTGACATTCCGTCTGCGGCATAACGACCAAAGCCCGGTTTGGCTGCGTCTGGCGGCAGCCGCCATCATGGGTTTGGCCATTGCCAGCATGCACTATACCGGCATGGCGGCGGTGTCTTTCCAGCATGCCCCGATGAACGCGCCGGCAAACCTGTCGGTGAGCGTGTCCAGTGTGGGAGTGGTGGGCATTGCCACGCTGACGTTTGCCGTATTGGCGCTGAGCCTGATCGCGTCCATGGCCGACCGCGTCTTTTCCCGGCAAAAACAGACGTTGGACGCCGAACAGGCGCGCTGGCGCTTGTTGATCGACGCCAATTTCGACGGCATTTTCGACTCGAACCGGCTCACCGGCGAAGTCTTTTACTCGCCGCGCTGGCAGGCGATTCTCGGCTACGGGCCGAACGAGTTGGAACCCAAAATTGAAGCCTGGCGACGGCTAATCTATCCGGAGGACAAAGACCGAGTGTTAGCCGCGCTGGAAGAGCATTACCGCACCCGCCAAGGGCCCGTCGAGATGGAGTACCGCCTGCGGCACAAGGATGGAAGTTGGCGCTGGGTGGTGGCACGCGCCCATGCGATTTGGGACGAGCAGGGCCGGGCGATTCGTCTGGTGGGTTCGCATTCCGACATCAGCGCCCGCAAAGAGAGCGAAGAGAAGGTGCGTTCTTCGGAAAGAAGGTACCACGAGCTGTTTGAGAACAGCCCAATTCCGAATTGGATCTACCGCATCGGCGATCTGCGGATCATTGATGTCAACCAGGCGGCCATCGACACCTATGGATGGACGCACGAGGAATTCCTCACTTTGAGCGTCGCTGATATTCGGCTGCCCGGCGAGGCGCAGGCCGTCGAGGACGCACTGGCCGACTGTGCGGCTAACTTTCGGCGAATGAAACCGATCCGCCATCGCAGGAATAACCGGAGCGAAATCTGGGTCGGGCTATCGAGCTATGAGATAGACGTAGGCGGATGTCGGGCCCGTCTCATACAGGCGAATGACATCACGGCGCGCATCGAAGCGGAGCAGCAGATTCAGCGCGCGTACGACCAACTGGAAAATCTGGTGCGGCAGAGAACCGCCGAGCTGGAAGAGAAAAAGGCGCAATGGCACGGGCTGGTGGAAGCGCTGCCGCAATTTGTTTGGACGACCACGCCCGACGGAGCCTGCAACTACATCAGCAAGCAATGGAGCGAATACAGCGGGGCGCCGGTGGAGGAATTGTTGGGTTACGGCTGGCTCAAAATGGTGCATCCGGACGACCATGCGCGCATTCAGGCCTACTGGCAAGCTGCCGCGGGCACGGACCGCCGGGAAGACATGGAATACCGCATCAGGGCCAAAGACGGTAGCTACCGCTGGTTTATGTCGCGCGGCCGCGCGGTGCGGGCAACCGAAGGCGGGCCGATTATTGAATGGCTGGGCACATCCACCGATATCGACGATCAGAAACGCGGCTCGGAACGCCTGGAAGCGGCGGTGGCGGAGCGCACCGCGGAGTTGGGCGAAGCGCTGGTGAGAGCCGAGCAGGCGACGCGCGCCAAGAGTGAGTTTCTGGCGGTGATGAGCCATGAGATCCGCACTCCTATGAATGGCGTGATCGGCATGGCTCACCTGCTGGCCGACACCTCGCTCAACGCCGAGCAGCGCGGCTATCTCAACACCATTCGCAGCAGCGGCACGGCGCTGCTGGCGATCATCAATGAGGTGCTCGACTTCTCCAAAATAGAAGCCGGCAAGCTGACGTTGGAAAGTAGCGAGTTCGAGCTGCGAAACATTTTGGACGAATCGCTTAGGTTGGTGTCCGCCAACGCTTCGGCGAAGGGCTTGCGACTCTCGGTGGAAGTGGAAGAGGCTGTTCCGAGCATTGTGGTCGGCGACGCCGGCCGGCTGCGCCAGGTCCTGTTAAATCTGTTGTCGAACGCCGTGAAGTTTACCGAACGCGGTGGCGTGAGTCTGCACGTATCGCGCGAAGCCTTCGAAGAAGCAGCAGTGAGGATGCGTTTCCTGGTTCGTGACAGTGGGATCGGTATTTCAGCTGAACAGCAGAGCGGCCTATTTGAGGCCTTTACCCAAGCCGATACCTCCACCACCCGGCGCTTTGGCGGAACGGGCTTGGGCTTGAGCATTGCCAAGCGGCTGGTTGAGCTAATGGACGGCACGATTGGCCTCACCAGTGAGTTAGGCCAAGGCAGTACGTTTTGGTTTACTGTCCGTCTGGCGCTTGGCGCGCTTCGCGCCGGCGACGCGCCCTGGCAGTCTCGCGTATTGCAACCGGCCGGCAACAGCGCAAGTCTGAAGGATAGGTTCGCCGACGCACAAGCCCGCATTCTGTTGGCGGACGACAACATCACCAACCAGCAGGTAGCGCTCGGCATACTGAAAACCATGGGTCTGCGCGCCGATGCGGTGGCGGACGGCAGCGAGGTGTTGGCGGCGCTGGAGGGCATACCTTACGACTTGATTTTCATGGATGTGCGCATGCCTAATATGGATGGGCTGGAAGCGACCCGGCGCATTCGCGCGGCGGAAACTGCCGCCCGCAAAAATCGCCTGCCCATCATCGCCATGACCGCGGGCGCCATGGACGGCGACCGCGAGAAGTGTTTGGAGGCCGGAATGGACGATTATATTACTAAGCCGGTGGATCCGCGCGAAATGGCCGAAAGCTTGCAGAACTGGCTGCCGAAAGGCAAAGCGGTAGAGGCGGACGCTCCGGCCGTGTTCGATATGCCCACTTTGCTGAGCCGTTTGATGGGCGACAAAAACCTGGTAAAGCGGGTGGTGGACGGTTTTCTCTCCGACATGCCGCGGCAGCTCGAAGCGCTGGCAAAATTCGTGGAGGCGGGCAGCGCGGCAGCCATTGAGGATCAGGCACACCGGATCAAGGGGGCAGCGGCTAACGTAGGCGCCGAGGCCATGCGCGCCGTGGCGCTCGAAATGGAGCAGGCGGGCGAGTCGGGCGCGGTTGAGATCGCGCAAGCGCGCATGCCCGACCTGACCGCCCAATTCATTCGCCTAAAGGACGCTATTGCCAACAGCCGCCATGCCGAAATGAAGAGCGAGGTGTCTTCACGCTAAACCGGAAAACATCTGGAGAGAGTATTGCCCCCTTAGAAGGACTTAGACTACGTGACAGTTGACTTAAGCCGCGACGATATTAACTCCTTACTGACAGAATGCCGCGAAAAGCTCGACGCGGTGGAGGCGGACCTCATTGCTTTCGAGGACGGCAAAATACCCTCGTCCGCTGAATTCGTAAACCGCGTATTCCGCGGCTTTCACGGTGTGAAGGGCGCCGCCGGCTACTTGGGTTATAGGCCGCTCGAGCAGTTGAGCCACGCCGCCGAAGGCGTGCTCTCCGAGGCGCGCGACGGGCGGTTGACTTTTTCCGTGGCGCATTCCGAGGCGCTGGTGGCGGTGGTAGACCGGATGCGGCAAATGCTCGTCGAGAACGAGTCTTCGTCGCATGTCGAATTCAGTGCGGAACTCGATAGTCTCAACGCCATTTTGGGCCAACCTGTGAAGGCAACTTCACCGGAAGAGAAACCGGACCGGAGGTTGGATTCGCCCGTCGCGCTGATCGATCCGCCTCACCTACGACGCTTGCGAGTGCTGGTGGTCGAGGACGACTTTGTGTCGCGCGTGCTGTTGCAAGGATTACTGTCGAAGTACGGGGAATGCCATATCGCGGTAAACGGCAGGGAGGCCGTGGACGCTTTTCGCGTGGCGCTCGACTCGGGCCAAGGCTATGACGTCATTTGCATGGATATCAAAATGCCCGAAATGGACGGCCCGGCGGCGCTTGAGCAGATCCGCGAGATTGAAGCCAGCCACAATATTTATCTGACCCGTGCGCGCATTTTCATGACCACTTCCGTGCGTGACATGCGCACGATCGTAGGCGCCTTCAAACTGATTTGCGATGCCTACCTGTTCAAGCCTATCGACGGCGCTAAGCTGGAGGACCATTTGCGCGCCTTCGGCCTGATTGCCCGCGAACGGGTGCGCGTTTGATGCTGGCGTTAGGAGTACAATTAGTGCACTTGGCACTGTTGTGGAAACTTTGCGAAATGCCGGCGGCGAGCCAACAGGCTCGATTGCCGAGCTGATAGAGCGCTCGAACGGCGGCGATGGCCGCGCGAAAGAGTTGCTCGTGGAACGCCTCTACGGAGATCTGCGCCGGGTAGCTGCCGCCCAATTGCGGGCTGAACGCCGCAATCATACGCTACAACCCACCGCGCTGGTGCATGAGGTGTATGCGCGGTTCATTCAACAGTCGCAAGTGCATTTGAAGAATCGCGTGCACTTCATTGCCATTGCCTCGCAGTTGATGCGCCAGGTGCTGGTGGATCACGCGCGCAAAAGGACGGCCGGCAAGCGTGGCGGCGGTCAGCGTCAAGTGACGCTCGATGAGGCGCTGTTCGCGACGGAATCGCATTCAGTGGACGTGCTGGTGCTGGACGAAGTTTTGAACCGGCTGTCGCAACTGAATTCCCGGCACGGACGCGTGGTTGAGTTGCATTTCTTCGGCGGGCTGACGTTCGAGGAAATCGGCGAGGTGATCGGAGTAGGCGAACGCACCATCAAGAGGGACTGGAGCATGGCGCGGGCCTGGTTGAGAAATGAGTTAAGAAATGAGTTGCGTAACGAGCTGACAGCGCACGCATGACACCGGATCAGTACGAGCAACTGCGGGTCCTGTTTCATGAAGTGCTCGAATGTCCCTCGGTGGAACGCGAGACGGCCGCACGGCGCTTGTGTGGTGGAGACAAGGATCTAGAGACTGAGTTGCTTGCGCTGTTGCGCGCGGCCGATCAACCGACCGACTCGCTCGACACTCCGTTGGCACGCTTCGATTCGGGCAATTACCACATCGCCTTCGCACCCAATGAAATATTGCTGAACCGCTTTCGTATTGTGCGTTTTCTCGGACGCGGCGGGATGGGAGAGGTTTACGAGGCCGACGACCTGGAGATGGGCCGGGTGGCGTTGAAGACCGTCCGGCCCGATATTGCCGAACACCCCGCGATCCTGACGAAGTTCCGTGATGAAGTACAGTTAGCGAGGAAGGCGACCGGCACGAATGTGTGCCGGATTCACGAAATCTTTTCACTTCCGCAATCGGCCGAGCGGCCGGCCACGGTCTTCCTGACCATGGAGTTTCTGGAGGGCGTGACTCTCGCCGAGCGGATAGAGAAGGGCGGCCCGCTGCCGCTCGAAGAAGCGGAGCGGGTAGCCGTGCAGATTTGCCGGGGTCTCGAAACGATTCACGAGGCGGAGGTGATTCATCGCGATCTGAAGAGCCGCAATATCATGCTGGCCGAGCGCAAGCGCGGGATTGAAGCTGTGGTGATGGATTTCGGCTTGGCGCGCGAAGCTCCTTCGCGCGCTGCCGCGGCCGCCGGTTCGAGCGCCAATATGCCGGGCGCAGTGGCGGGCACTCCGCAGTTTATGGCGCCGGAACAGTTTCACGGCAGCAAGGCGACTCCCGCGACCGACATCTACGCGTTGGGGGTGGTGCTTTATGAGATGGTGACCGGCAGACTGCCGTTTGAGGGACCGACACCGCTAGCGCTGGCGGTGGAGCGCGCCAAGCCGTTAGCCAAGGCTTCGACGATACGGCCAGGATTGCCGCCGCAGTGGGACATGGTGATCGAGCGCTGCCTGCGCTATAAGCCGGAGGAGCGCTTTGAGACGGCGGCCGACGTGGCCGAGGCGCTGACGGCCCCGCCCGGGGCGGCGAAGCGGCGCGTAATGGCTTTGACCGCCCTGATGATTCTCGTGTTTGGCAGCTTGTTCGGGATGATTTGGTACTTCGCGCCTTCCGGCGAGGGCGGAGGGTCGAAGGATGCGAGGCGCTGGTATCGGCAGGGAACAGCGGCGTTGCGCGAAGGCACATATTTGAAAGCGACCAAGGCGCTCGAACACGCGGTGGCCATTGATAGGAATTTCGTGCTGGCTCATATGCGCCTGGCCGAAGCTTGGAACGAACTCGATTTTTCAGGCAAGGCAAAGGACGAGATGTTGCAGGCGTCGGCGTTGGAATCGAGCGGCGAGCTTTCGCGTCTCGACAAGCAGTATGTGGAGGCAGTGCGGAATACCATTGTGCGCGATTTCCCGGCGGCGATTCAGGATTACCGGAAGATTTTGGATTCGCTACCGGGCGAGATGAAGGCCGACGGCTATGTGGATCTGGGACGGGCCTATGAGAAGGCCGGCAAGATTGACGAGGCGATTGCCAACTATTCGACGGCGGCGAAGATGGATGCGCAGTCGCCGGCCGCGTTTGTGAGATTGGGAGTTTTGGAGAGCCGCTTGAAACATAATGCCAAAGGTGAGGCGGCGTTTAAGAGTGCGGAGAGCTTATATCAGGCGGGGAGTAATTTGGAGGGTGTTGCGGAGGTCGAGTTTCAACGCGGAGCGAATGCGAATACCCAGCTGCGGCTGGACGAGGCACGGACCGAGCTGGGCAAGTCACTGGACGCGGCGAAAGCGATTCCGAGTTTGCAATTGGAGATACGCGCGTTGACGAGATTGAGCGTGACGGAGTATTTAAGTCACAATACGGAGAAATCCATTCAGTTGGCGAATCAAGCGATTGAGTTGGCGCAAGAGAATGGGTTGGATTATTGGGCGATTGACGCGCAGATCAGGCTCGGCAACGCAGACATAATCCGCGGCGACTATAAAGATGCGGCAACAACCTTCGAGCGAGCCATGAAGCTGGCACAAGAGGGCCAGCGGCCCCGCTTGATTGCCCTCGCGCAGCAGAGTTTGGCGTCGGTTTTGGTGAACGAGTACAGGCCGGCAGAAGCTCTGCCCCTGGCCAAGTCAGCATTCGAGTTCTATCGTTCGGGGGGCTTCAGGAGCGAGTCAGTGGAGTCACTGACAGTGTTGGTACAGGCGCAAAGGGACTTGGACGACCTGCGTGGGGCCGAGGAGTCGGGCCGAGGATTGCTCAAACTAGCCAAAGAATTGAATGAGTCCGTCAGCACAATGTATGCTGAGGACGCCGTCGGCAGCGTGTTCATGTTGGGCGAACATTATCGAGAAGCTCTCGACCATTTCCAAAGCGCGGTGGCTGCCGGGCGCGAGGTGAATCAGCCGGTTGCAAACTATCTTGTCGAGTGCGCCGATGCCCAGTGGCGACTAGGCGATTACGAGGGGGCTAAAACGTTGTTGGCATCCCTCCCCGCCGGCAGCCAGGCAAGCTCTGGAATCGGACTGTACGTGAAGGAAGTTACCTCCGCCATGTTAGTAAGTGAGAAGCGCTATGCGGAAGCGAAGGACATTGCGAGCCGGGCGCTTGCCGGTTCCGCGGACTCGGACCCGGGATTTTTCTATCGCGTGTTGGCGCAAGTCGAGACGGCTGCGGGATCTCCCAAGCGTGCCCTGGCATGGGCGCAAAAGGCGCTATCTCAAGCGAAGAGTGAGTCGGATAACTATGCGACGGCGACCTCTAATTTAACGCTGGCGAACGCCTACCTCGCGGGAGGGATGTCGCAGGGCGCTTTGCTGGCAGCCGAGAGCGCCCACGACTACTTCGCTTCGTCTGGAAGGAGAGAGTCGGAGTATCTCAGCCTCCTGAGCCTGGCGAAGATCCATCAGTCGCTGGATGACGTCGAGAATTCTAAAAAATTCGCGCATGAGGGACTGGACATTCTCGCGGAGTTCAATCATAATTGGGTACCGCAGTACTACAAAACTTATTTGGGTCGCCCGGATGTGCGTGAGGTCAGCGCCGAGCTTGAGCGGATTGGGAGGCAGTGATGTCTAAGCGAGTCGTGCTGAATCGGTTGAGCCTTGGAGTTTGCACCCTCGCCCTCGTTTGGCAGGCTGGTTGCATCAAGAAAGGGCCATACAGTCCCTTTCACCCACCCCCAGGGACAACTCCCATCGTGGCTTCAGGCGGCTTCGTATCTACTGGAGTGCGCTCGATGAGCTTCGTATCCCTCACTGTCTGGAACTGCTCAGGAATTTACTGTGTCACCCAACCCACGAACGCGCTGGCTAATATCGGCGCAGACGGGTTGGCAAAATGGGGCGGCGACACGGCAATTTCCACTGGCTGGAGGGTCGCTCTCGCGCCCGTCTCGGGCGGCGTAACTCCCTCCGCCGAACCTCTGATTTTGTGCGCGACGTCTTCGAACAAGCCGACCGACAAGAATATCCAGTGCTCAAGCTCAGCGGCCCCCTATGTTTTACTTCAGGCTCCCGCTGGAAAATCGCTAGTTCAGGGCTTCGGAAACTTGGTCAGGTATTCCGATCCGAGTTGCACCGGATGCCAAACTGCAAAAACGGTCACGATTAACCTGGGCGGTTCCACCCCTTCGCCCCAGCAGTACACCTGCACAACTGACGCCTGCACAATTTATCTCTATTAGGGGCCCGCAAGAGTACCCTTGTCGCCGAGGGAGAAGCCACTCGAACCCTTTCCGCCCAGCGCACTTCTGAGCGTCTGCGTTACCATTTGCATTCTGCTATGAATCGAAATCCCCTCTTCCTCGCAGCGCTTTTCGCCTCGATTGCTTTCGCCCAATCCACTCCTATCGCCTACACCGGCGCGCACATCATCCCAATCAGCGGCGCTGAAATTGCCGATGGCGTCATCGTCATTCAAAACGGCAAAATCCTCGCCGTCGGTGCGACCGGCGCAGTCAGTATTCCAAGTGGCGCGCAACTCGTCGATGCCAAATCGAAAGTCATCATGCCCGGCATTGTCGATTCACACAGCCACATCGGCGAACCCGAAGGCGGCGATGCGAGTTCGCCGATTCAGCCCGATGTGCGCGTGCTCGATTCCATCAACGTGCACGCGGCGCAGATCGAAAAAGCGCGCGCGGGCGGCGTGACCACGGCCAATGTGATGCCGGGGTCGGGTCATTTATCGAGCGGCCAGACGCTTTATCTCAAACTGCGCAAAGGCAACACCATCGAAGATCTGCTCATCAAGCTGCCGGACGGCAGCAACGCCGGCGGCCTCAAAATGGCCAACGGAACCAATCCGCGCCGGGCACCGCCATTCCCCGGCACCCGCGGCAAAGCGGCCGCGCTCGTCCGCGCGGATCTGATTAAGGCCCAGGAATACAAGGCCAAAGTCGCGGCGGCCAAAGGCGATGCGTCCAAACTACCGCCGCGCGATTTGCGCATGGAAGCCCTGGTCGAAGTGCTCGACGGCAAACGCACCGTGCACTTCCACACTCATCGCCACGACGACATCATGACTGTCATCCGTCTCTCGCAAGAGTTTCACTTCAAAGTTGTGCTGCACCACGTGAGCGACGGCTGGATGGTGGCCGATGAGATTGCCAAGGCCAAGACGCCGGTCTCCGTCATCATGATTGACAGCCCGGGCGGCAAGGAAGAAGCGAAGGATCTCTCGCTGACTACCCCGGCACGCCTCGAAGCGGCGGGCGTGCTTTTTGGCTTCCATACCGACGACGGCATCACCGACTCGCGCCTGTTTCTGCGCTCCGCGGCCATTGCCGTGCGCGCTGGCCTATCGCGTTCGACCGCGCTCTATGCGATGACGATGGCGAACGCAAGAATACTGGATCTGGACGCGCGCGTCGGCACGCTCGAAGCGGGCAAGGATGCCGACTTCATCGTCCTCTCCGGCGATCCGCTCAGCGTTTACTCGCATGTGCTCGAGACATGGATTGAAGGACAGAAAGTTTTTGACCGCGGCGATCCGCACGACCGTTTGGAACAAGTCGGGGGTCCCGGCGCGAGCCACGATCAGAATCCCTTCTGGACTGACGATGATGGCGGCGGAGAGGAGGTGCAGCAATGAAGCGCGCCGTTGTGCTGATGGCTCTGAGCACCGCTGCCGCACTTACGCTAGCCGCGCAGAACCTGGCCATCAAAGGCGAGACCGTGTATACCATGGCGGGCGCTCCGCTGCGCGATGGCGTGGTGCTGATTCATGACGGAAAGATTGAGCGCGTCGGGGTAGCTTCGCAAGTGAAGATTCCCAGCGGCTACCAGACGCTAACGGCGACCATCGTCACGCCTGGCTTGGTGGATGCACACAGCACGGTCGGCCTTACAGGTTATGAAAATGCGCCCACCAGCCAGGATCAATTGGAACGTGGCGCCGCCATCCAGCCGGAACTGCGCGCGCTGGATGCCTATGACCCGCAAGAGCGATTGATTGAATGGGTGCGCCAATTCGGCGTGACTACCATGAACACCGGGCATGGTCCGGGGGCGCTGGTCTCCGGTCAAACCATGATCGTGAAAACCGTGGGCCACACGGCGGACGAAGCGGCGATTGTGCCCATGGCGATGATTGCCGCCAGTCTGGGAGAAGACGGCCGCGGCGAGCAGGGCAAAAGTCCAGGCACGCGCGGCAAGGAAATCGCCATGCTGCGCACCGAGTTCATCAAAGCGCAAGAAGCCTTGAATAAATCGGCCAAGCCCGAGAAGCCGGAAGCAAAAACGCCCGACCGCGACCTGAAGACGGAAGCGTTCATTCGAGTTTTGAAAGGCGAGACGCCGCTGTTGGTGACCGCCGAGCGGGCGCGCGATGTGATCTCGGCGATTCGCCTGGCCAAAGAATTCAATTTCAAGCTCATCATCGATAGCTGCTCGGAATGCGGAATGATTATCAGCGAGGTGAAGGCTTCCGGCTACCCCGTGATTCTTCACGCGAGCATGAAACGGGCCGGCGGAGAGACGGAGAATATCAGTTTTGAGGATGCCGCGAAGTTGGCGGCGGCCGGCATTCCGTTTGCGCTGCAAAGCGGCTATGAGGGCTACGTGCCAAAGACGCGAGTCATCCTTTGGGAGGCGGCGATTGCCGCGGCCAACGGACTCACCTTTGATCAGGCGCTGGCCAGCATCACCATCAGCGCGGCCAAATTGATTGGAGTGGGAGACCGGTTGGGTTCGCTCGAGGCGGGGAAAGATGGAGACGTGGCACTCTACGACGGAGATCCGTTCGAATACACGACTCACTGTGTAGGCACGGTGATTAACGGGAAGGTTGTGAGTTCGGGTAAGTTCTAAGAGTGAGTCGCGAATACCGGTGGGCCAAGAATCTCCCTACGCGGAGTGATGCCGAGGCCGAGCGCGCTGGACGATGCGAGACGCCCGTTGATGCGGCGCGGTGCACCCTCCGCGAGACTCACCGTGACATAACTGTTGAAGTCAGTCGAGGAGAACAGCAACTCGGACGGTGTGCTGTGCGCCAGATGCGCGATGGCCGCGGTAATAATGTCGCCGCCCCAGGTGTCCTCGATGGTCATGGCAATTCCGAGGGAAACGCATAGGTCGCGGATCTGGCGCGCCCTGGTCAGGCCGCCTACCTTGGAGATTTTCAGATTGATCACATCCATCGCTTTGTCGTGATAACCGCGCAACACTTGCGTAACGCCGTCAATCACTTCGTCAAGAACCATCGGCCTGTCGCTATGCTGGCGAACGGCGAGACACTCTTCGTAGTGGACACATGGCTGTTCGATATAAACGTCAACATCGCGAATGGCGGCCGCCACACGAATGGCTTGATGTTGTGTCCAGCCGGTGTTGGCGTCGGCGATGAGCGTCTCGCCCGTTTGAAGATGCTCGGCCACTACGCGGATTCTGTCAATATCGGTATCGGGATCTCCGCCCACCTTCAACTGAAATTTGTGATAGCCCTCGCTGCGGTAGGCTTCCACACTGTGCGCCATGGCTTCCGGCGAATCCTGAGAAATGGCGCGATACAGCGGAAAGTCTTCAGCGAAGCGCCCGCCTAATAGCAGGGCAACCGGCTGGCCGGAAGCTTTGCCGAGGATGTCCCAACACGCCATATCGAGCGCGGACTTCACGTAGGGATGGCCGCGCATGGCACGATCCATGGTCTGATTGATCACGCCCAACTCCGTTGGGTCACGCCCCAGCAGGTGCGGCGCAAGCTCAGCGATTCCAGTGCGGGCTCCGGCCGCATACGCGGGCAAATAAGCCGGCCCAAGGGGACACACTTCACCGTAACCGCTAACTCCCGCGTCGGTCAGAATCTCGACAACGGTCGAGTCAAACACACTGACTGAGTTGCCGCCCGACCATTTGTAGCTTCCTTCGTGCAGCGGAAGCGCGACGCGATAAGTCTTGATTTCGGTGATGTGCATGGAAAATGTAATTCGGACAGCGCTAGTTTAGCTCAGCGAAATTCCAGCGCAGATCGAGGTCGAAAAAGGTGGCCATTTCTACTTGCCACGACACAATTCAATTTTCCTGTTGACAAAGCTCTCATAAATGAAATAAAGTAGGCCACGGTACGTCTCTTGATACGTTTCAAGGGGCGGAAAAACTTGAGGTTAGTTCTGAGACACCCTGTTAGTTAGTCTGCGCTGGCAAGAAAAAAGGAGAATCCATGTTGATGAGCATTCGGCGTGTTACCGGTGGGATACCGCGCCCAAGTTTAGTCTTCGCATTTGTTGCGATCTTATGTTCCGCTGCGGTGATGTTTGGACAGAGTACCACAGCGACGTTGAATGGGACCGTAACCGATAGTGCGGGCGCGGTGATTGTAGACGCGCAGGTAATTGTCGCCAACCAAGAAACCGGGCAGGAAGTACAGACGCGCACGCGCGGCGACGGCAGCTATTCGGTGCCGGGTTTGGCTAGCGGGACTTATCGCGTGACGGTCAGCAAGGCGGGCTTCTCGAGCCTCACGCAAAAAGATATTTTCCTTGGACCGACGGTGGTGCGCACGGTGAACAGCACGCTCACGGTGGGCCAGATCACCCAGCAAGTCACGGTGGAAGCCATCGCAGATCAGGTTCAAACCAGCACCGGGGAGGTGTCGAACGCGGTCGAGCAAGTGCAGGTGGAAACCTTGCCGTTGAACGGCAGAAATTATCAAAGTCTTTCGGCGCTAATGCCGGGCGTATTGAATACCTCGCAGGGAACGGCGCAAGGACAAGGCGGGTTCGCTACCGGAAACACGATGTCGATTAACGGCATGGGGCTAAGCGGCACCTTGTACGAACTGGACGGCGTGTGGAACATGAATACAGGCAACATGACGCAGACGACCATTCTGCCCAACCCGGACAGTATTCAGGAAGTGCGGACGCTGCAGAACAATATCAGCCCGAAGTATACGCTGCTGGGCGCATCCGTGGTGCTGGTGCAGACGCGCAGCGGCACACGCGATTTGCATGGAACGGCGTGGGAATATTTCCGCAACAACGACTTGAACTCGCGTAATTTCTTTAGCCCTAACATTTTGGCCTACCACCAGAGTATTTTCGGCGGAACACTGGGCGGGCCGCTGTTTATTCCGCACGTATTCAACAAAGACCGGAACAAATTGTTCTTCTTCGTAAGTGAACAAGGCGTGCGGCAAAGCGAAGGAAGCACGGAATCGGGACTGACGCCGACGGCGAACCAGCGAGCCGGAATCTTCAGCGATAACATTACCGATCCGACGACCGGAATTCTGTTCCCGCAAAATACGATTCCAATGTCGAAGATCAATCCGAATTCGCTTACGCTGCTGAATGCCACGGCCAACCTGCCGAACTACAACCTGGCAGGCGTGAATTACATCAACACGGCGCCGCAGGTGATCAATCAGTTGGACTCCCAAGGCAAAGTCGACTATAACGTTAACGACAAGCTCCATCTGATGGGTGAGTATTTCGATCTGCGGCAAGGCGAGGGGCTGCCGTCGCAAGAATGGCTGGGATCGCCGTTCACTACCAGCAAACAGTCGTTTGAGACGCGCAGCAAGCTGATCGAACTACAGGGCACGGTCATCATTTCGCCCACGATGGTCAATCAACTTTCGTTGGGGGCTAATATTTACGTAGTCGATCTGGGGACGAACGGGCTGGTTTACCAGAACCAACTGCCTAACTTTCAAGAGACGCTTCCCTACTCCGGGTTTTTGTCAGACCGGTTGCCGGATGTTGGGTTTTCGGGCGGCTATGCATCTATTGGCGTGACGCAGACACAGCCCCTCATCCACGCCTCGGACTTGGAGACGACACTCACGGACGACTGGAGCTGGGTGAAGGGGAAACACACGATTGAAGCGGGCTTCAATTGGGTGAACAGCACCAAGCGGCAGAACAAATATTCGCAGAGCAACGGAACCTGGAATTTCAGCGGGCGATTTACCGGCGATCCGATCGCCGACTATCTGCTGGGAGATGCCACACAGTTTTATCAAGACAGTACCGAACGCCGGCCCTATATTCACGGCAAGATCCTGGCGCCGTATATTCAGGACTCGTGGAAGGTTAACAAGCATCTGACGGTGAACTATGGGCTGCGCATCACCTGGATGCCGCTGCCTTACACACAAAACCAGTTTGAATCGATGTTTGATCCGGCAACTTACAATGTTGCTCAGGCGCCGATTGTAAACGCGGGAGGCACGATTACTCCGACAGCCAACTACAACGCCCTGAACGGCATCATCATCAACGGCGAAAACGGCATCCCACGGAACTTCAGCAACGCGAAAAACTGGTATCTGGACCCAACCGTTGGCTTCGCGTGGGATGTTTTCGGCGACGGAAAAACGGCGCTGCGCGGCGGATTCGGCGTCACGGAATCGCGGGTGTTCACCGGCACGGACTGCACTTACAGTTGCGCCGACAACTATCCGTTTGTGCAATCCATTACGTTGATCAATCCGCAGTTCCCCGATCCGATCGGCACCGGCACGGCAGCTCCGCCATCGGCGCCGAGCCTGGCGGCGACCGCACTTTCGGCGAAGGCGGCAGCGACTATTTATTCGTACAGCTTATCGATGGAGCATCAGTTCGGGGGATGGTTAGCTTCAGTAGGGTTTGTTGGAGATCATACCGTGAACATGCCCATCGGATTAGATATCAATCAGCCCGGTGTTACCGGCGGCTACAACTATAATCCGGCTATCAATACGGGAACGTATGAGTACGTTTATGGACCGTATCCCGGATATGGAAGCTTGAGCACTAACGAAACGATAGGGAAAGCAAACTGGAACGGCTTGGTGGCTTCGGTTCGCCACTCGGTGGGCCACGGGGTGTTCGTCACCGGGTCCTATACGTATTCGCACGGCTTGTCGAATTCGTTTTCGCAAAGCTTCTTTGGCGGCGGCGGCGTGCAGGACACTTACAATCCGCACGGCGACTATGGCAATTCGGCCATCAACGTGGCGCAGGTGCTCTCGTTCAGCTACATCTGGGACATTCCGTTCCTGAAGAACGACAAGAGCTGGAAGGGGAGTTTGCTGGGCGGATGGAAGTATTCCGGCATCACGGCTATCCAGTCGGGGCTTTCGAATTCTCCTGGATTAAGCGTGGCCAATCAAGGTTTGGCCAGCAGGCCTGACCAAATTGCGCCGCTGACGTATCCGAAAACACCGGGCGAGTGGTTTAGCACGGCGTCATATGCGGCGCCGGCGTATGGATTTTTCGGCACGGCCGCGAATGGCAGCATCACCGGGCCTGGCTTGGTGACGTTTGACATGGCGGTCTATAAGGACTTCCGTATCGGCGAGAAACAAACGATACAGTTCCGCGGCGAGTTGTTCAACATTTTCAACCATACGAATTTCAACGGCATCGGTACGACATATGGCGCGTCGAATTTCGGGCAAGCAACCAGTGCTGCCGATCCGCGGATCGTGGAATTCGCTCTTCGCTACCACTTTTAGTTAAATCTAAACTCAATCCCCACGTTCGTACCCGATGATAGACTGTCGGTGATGAACGTGGGGATTTTGTGTTTGGCGGCTACCGCATTCATCACACCGCCGGCGGCGTGCACGGGCGTCGTTCCTCGGGGATCTTGGGCGGAGCGGCGCAAAGCGCTTGAGCAGGCCATCCGCGCGTGCCCCCAGGAGCCAAGATTGTATGGCGAATATTCTTCGCTGCTGTTGGCGGAAAGAGATTTTGCGAGCGCGCTGCGCTGGAGCGATAAAGGGTTAGCGCTGGCGCCGAACGACGCAACGTTAAACCTGCGGAAAGGCGAGGCGCTGGTCGCTTTGAGTCAGGGCAAGGATGCTTTGGCAGTACTGGCCAAGACACCCGAAACCGGTGAGTCGCAGTTCTTCCGCGGACTCGCTTATCAGTTATTGGACGAGCACCAGCCAGCACAGGAGTGTTTCCTGGACGCCTGGAAACGCGGCAACGAAGATCCTTATGTGCTGTATTCGCTAATGCGCGAGGACAAGGAGCTTGGTGATAAAGCAGCCGGCGTCGAACACTTCAAAATCATGATGGCGCGGTTTCCGGATTCGGTTTGGATTCATATTCTACTGGGTGATGCGCACTTCAAGAAGTCGGAATATGCGGCTGCCAAAACGGAATATCTGACGGCTGTGAAATTGACGCCGGATTTATTCGAGCCGAATTTCCGTTTAGCGTATCTGGCATTTGAAGCCGGCGAATACCCGGCGGCGGTCGAGTATTACCGAAAAGCGCTGGCCGTGAAGCCTCGTCATACGGAAGCGAACATTTATTTGGGAGAGGCGTTGCGGCGCGAGCAGAAAACTCCGGAAGCGATTGTGCAACTGCGGCGGGCAATCCAATTGGACGCGAAAGCGGCACTGGCGTATGATTCGCTAGCCAAGGCGTTGGCGGATGCGGGGCGGTTGAGCGAAGCGGCGGAAGTTCTAAGCACGGCCGAGAAAGAATTTCCGGACGAATCGTCTTTTCCGGCGATGCGGGCGCGCGTACTCAATCGCCTGGGCAGAACTTCGGAAGCAAAGCAAGCGGCGCGGCGCGCGGAGCAAATCATCGCGGCGCGCAACAAGAAGGATGCGCTGGTGACGCCCCAATGAAAGGGCTCGTCATCTATTTCGTTATTTCCGCGAGCCTCGCCTATTCGGTCTCGGAAGAATTTCAGAAATTGGCGCGGTGCGTGGAGCAAAAGGATCGGGCTTGTGTGACGGCGTGCTTGAAGACGGACCGCACGGAGAGGTCGGCGGAATATTTTGCGCTGGCGGCGCGAGGCTATATGCTCTTAGGGCAAAATCAGGAGGCGGTCAAATCCATATCGCAAGCGGTTGAATGGAAGCCGGACAACTTCGACTACCGGATGGAACAAGGATGGCTTTACCAGCGATCAGGCGATCAGGTTTCGGCGATTGAATCTTTCCTGCATGCATCGCAGATCAATCCGCAGTCTTCGTCGGTGTTTTATGAGTTGGGGATGAGTTTCTTTTTCGCCAATGAGCACGAGCGGGCGATGCGCCACTTCAAGCACGCGCTGCAGCTTGATCCGAAAAACGACAAGGCCGAGTTTATGAACGGCGTAGTGGAGATCTGGCTCGGCCACCTGGAAGAAGCCAAACTGCATTTCGCGAACGCACTGCAATTCCAGCCGCATAACGCGCATTATCTACTGCATTACGGGGTGCTCTTGGCCAAGCTGAATGAAAACGATCTGGCTCTCAAGAAAATGCTGGAGGCGGAGAAGCTGGATGGCGCAAATCCATTGACGCATTATCAAATCGGGAAGCGCTACCGGCTGATGGGCAAGCTGCCGGAGGCGCGCCAGGAATTGGAAACCGCAGTGCGGCTCAGGCCGAACCTATCGCCGGCGCTTTATCAGCTGGGAGAGACTTATCACAAACTGGGCCAGGAAGCGAGGGCGCGCGCGGCTTTAGAGAGGTTTGAAGAGTTGTCGCAGCGGGAGAAAACGGAAAAACAAGATCCCATCGACGCCAGCCTGGAGAATTAAAGCGAGCCGTAGTGGCGGAGGTGCAGGCGTTGGAGCAGCAGCTCCGCCAGGAAACGCGGGTTGTTGTAAAGATAGCGCCGCCAGAGACGGCGGGGCTCGACGGCCAATCGGAAAAGCCATTCGAGGCAGAGAGGTTGTATCCATCTGGGCGCTTGCCGCACTTTGCCGGCATGAAAATCGAAAGCGGCGCCTACGCCGATCAAGACCGGGGCCTCGAGCAGGCTACGATGTGCCGCCATCCAGCGCTCCTGTTTGGGAGTACTGAGACCGACCCACACGATATCGGCATTCGTTTCATTGATCCGCGCGGCAATCTCGAGGCTTTCCTCGTCGCTGAGCGGACGGAACGGAGGCGCGTAGCTGCCGGCGATTTCGAGGCCGGGATACTTCAGAGAAAGGCGCTTGGATAGCTCGGTGAGCGTCTCGGGGGTTGTTCCGTAAAGGAAGTGACGATAACCGGATCCCAATGATTGACGGCATATTTCGTCCATCAGATCCGGACCGTAGACGCGGCCCGATTTCTCAAAGCCCGCGAGACGGCATAAGTAGACGAGAGGCATGCCGTCGGGCGCGACCATGCCGGCATTGTTATGAATGGCCAGCAACCGCGGATCGCGGCGGCATTCCATAATTCCATGGACGCCGGTAACGCAGACGTACGTGGGCGTTCGGCTGCGAATCGAAGCATTAATCCGCTCGGCGCTGGTTTGCAGGTTGGCGGCCGAGATTTGCACGCCTAGAATATTGACTTTGCCGGTGGGCATTTCAAATGTAAGGCGGCCGGCTAAGACCGCCCTTACAATGTATCTAATTCGAGGAGGTAAACTGCCGTGACACGGCGTAGCTCTGGCCTGAGGTAGTGGTACCCGTTACGGTCAATGTATGAATATCATTCGATAGCAGACTGGTATCGAAGAAAATATTCCAGCCAACATTAGGACAATCCGGGCTCACCGAGGTGCTGGTGCAGACATCGTGCCTGGAAACATGAATGCCGACGTTCGGGAGAGGAATCCCATCTACCGTAACGGTCACCGATTGAATTGGCAACGAACTGTTGTAAAGCCAGCCGCCAAAAACAACCGAGCCGGTGTAGGGCGTTTGCGTGTCATCCCTCGGCGTGTCTATATCGATGTTGATAGGCGTGATCGCCGTCCAATTGGCTACCGAGAACGACGCCGAACTGCTGACTGTTGAGCCGTCGGCAGCGGTGGCCAACGCGCCAAGGGTATGCGTGCCATCGCCGAGCGAGGTGGTATCGAGCGAGAACGTCCAACCGACGTCGGGACAATCGGGGCTGGCAACGCTACCGTTACAAACATCGGGGCGGCCGACTCCATAAGCCGCATTGCCAACCGGAACGCCATCGACGGTTAACGCGACGGAAACGATATGGTTGGTGTAGTTCAAGGCCCAACCGCTGACGGTCGTGATGCCCAAGAGGGCGAAGCCATTGGGTGAGGGCTGCTCAATAGCAACCGCACCGTTCGCGTTGGCGTTGTTCACATTGAAGGATGCGGCTGCGCCAGCGCGCTGGCCGGAAGCGGCGGTGGCAATCACCTGCAACGTGTGGGGCCCGTTGGCAAGCTTGGTGGTATCCAGTATGTAATTCCAGCCCACGTTTGGACAGTTGGGCGCGCTGACGTAAACCGCGCAGACATCGGTGCGAGCTCCGCCATATGCGGCCGTGCCGTTAAAGATTCCATCGACGGAAATGTTGACGGTTTGAATCAGCGATTTACTGCTGACGACCCAGCCGCCTAACGCCGCCGCGCCCGTGAGCATGGACGCATTTGCGTTGGGAGTATCAATGTCAACCGTTATTCCGGTGGCCGCCTGATTGGCAACGGTAAACTGCCGAGTCTGGGTATCGGATTGGCCGGCGTATGTTGAACCGGTAATTGCGAGAGTGTGAGGGCCGTCGGCCAAAACCGTGGTGTCGATAACGGCGTTAAAACCAACGTTGGGGCAGCCAAGGGCATTCGTGTAGACCGCGCACACATCGGTGCGCGACCCGCCGTAACTCGCATTACCAAAGGAAATTCCGTCCACTGCGATCGCGACCTTGTAAATCCCCGTTAAACTGTCGACCACCCAGCCGCCAATCGGAGTAACTCCGCTCACTGGGCTCTGTGAGGTGTTTGGCGTGTCGATGTTGACGACCGGGCCGCTCGCTGCGTTCTGCGTGGCATAGTTATTCACTACAAACGGCACAATAGAGCCGAACTCCTGGCCATTGGCGGCAATCGCCACCAGTCTAAATGTATGGTTTCCGTCGGCCAGCTTGGTTAGATCGGCTAAATAAGTCCAGCCGATGTTCGGGCAACCGGGACCCGCATAAATGGCGCAAACATCAGGGCGGGCCTGACCATACACTACGCTGCCGGCATTGATGGGGGCACCGTCGATTGCGCCGTTAAACGCAATAATCGGCGAAGATGTGTTCACAGCCCAGCCATTAAAGCGCGTTACACCATGATAGGCGTCGCCATTACCGGGCACGTCGGTACTAAAGTGAGTGGGGTACACGCCTGGGGAATTATTGACTGTGACCTGGGTGGCGGCAATCTCATAATGGTTGCCCGCGGCATCGGTGATTAAAACAGCGATGGTGTGAACGCCGTTGCCGATGGTGGAGGTATCGAGTATCGAGTTAAAGCCGACATTGGGACAATCCGTACCCGACGGGTGATCGTGGCAAGCGTCTGAACGGTTACCGCCATATAACGTGTTGTAATCAAAAACGCCATCCACATAAACGGAGACACTGGCCACGTGATAGACGGTATCGAGCGCCCAACCCGAGACTGGTATCGTACCACTCACGGTGGTTTGACTTTGTACTGAATCTAAACTGCCGATGATAATGGGCGGCGCGGCACTCGGTGTTGGGGGCGGAGGGGTAGAGACAGCATTGCCCACGGCCACCGCGACAGTGTTGCTGATGAAAGCGTTTTGCGCGATGTAGAGCGGAGTGTTATCGTTGGCGGTGAGGCTTTGCGGCACGATCAAGTCGATGCGGTAAATGCCATAGGAGCCAACCGGCAAGCCTGCGTAAATGACTTGCGCGGTCGAACCGCCCATGGTGGCAGCGACAAAATCAGGCTGCGTGACATCGTCGGTTCCTGGCCCTGGGAACGGCTGGCCGGTATTGATGTTGATGGCATTGCCGTTCGCGTCGTCGATATCTCCAAGACCAGCGCCGGAAATGGAAATCAATTCGCCAGACACCGCCGGGTTACCTGGATAGATGGCAGAACCGTTTTGCACCGCGCAACAAGTGGCGCTGGTGTAGGCGGTCAATTCAAGGTCGGCGCCGGAACTGATATTGGTACTGACGGCGATTCCGTTGCCGCCGGAAAAACCGTCCAGTTTGGCGGTCAGCACGATGCGCGTGAATGCACCGCCGGCCGAAGCGACGACATTCGGATCGGGAGTGCTTCCGTTATTGATGAGCTTGATGAAAGCCTGCACGACCGAAGCCAAGGTGTCGGTGCTCAGCACCGTGTAGTTATAGCTGGTCGAACCGATCGTAATGGTTCCGACATCGCCTGCCTTGATCGAACCATCCACTGAGACCACCGCCGTGGGATTGTTCAGCTGATGGTAAGCCATGGTGGCCGGCCAAGGCCGGATCTGGCGCGGAAATTCGGGTGCGTTGAAGATGCCGGGATTGGCAGGCGCGATGTAAACAGGAGTAGCGTTGGTAACCGTCACCGAACCGTCGTTATGCACCGTGCGGACATACACGCTGGTGCTGTTGCGGTCTCCATAAAAGAATGGGACTTGGCTGACAACTTGCGTCGCTGATACTTTGTACAGCGGCCCGGCATAACCATCGAGATAAACTTGTACGCCGCCAAGCTGATTTACCATTTGCGGGCTGGCGGGCGGTATCAGAGTGGTGGTGGTATCGGAGAAAGTCACGCCGGGCGGCGCGTTCACCTCGATGAGAGTGCCGGGCGAGACGGTGGCGGCGTTGCCGGCCGAAAGATAATCGCCGGAGGCCGTCGCCACCACGTTCGCGGTGTTGGAAGTAGTAGCCGAGAGCGTGATGGTGTCGTAGCCGAGATTCGTTTGAATCGAACTCAGGTACATGGTCGCAGTGCCAGCGCCGGCAAAGGTAGCGGTCACGTCTGTACTGGAAGCATTGATCAGCTTAACCAAATCCCTGGTAATGTCATCCAGCGTATCCGTGCTTTTCTCGGTGTAGGTGAAGGCGGTGCCTTGAATCGTCACGGTGGCGGTATCGCCAGCGGTGATTTTGCCGCCCGTGGTTAGGGTGAGACTGACGGTCGCTTCCTGGCGCACAATTTCCGAGGCCCAGTTCACCACCGGCACCACCACAGCGGATGGATCGAACGGACTCGGGATTAGAGAGTCGCCCGGCGTGAAAATGAGAACGCGGCGGTTGAACGGGTCAGCCACATATAAATTGGTGCCATCCCAGGCGAGTGAAGTGGGCGAGGGGGTGGTGTCAACGCCGCCGGTGTTGTCTACCTGCGTGCTGACGATGCTGATGGCCGCACTGCTGATGATGTCGTTGGTATAGGTGACTTGTCCGAGGATATTGTTGGGGGAAACTCCGTTGGTGGTCGGAATAGTGTTGTAAATCAATACCCGGTCGTTGCCGCCGTCGGCAATAAACAGCCGCGTGCCATCGGAGAGCGCGAAACGCGGGAAATTGAGGCTCGGGGCGCACGCTCCTGGAATCGAAACCGTGGTGTTCGCCGCCGTGGTGATGCTCTCCCCCGCGCCAGTGGGCAGATTGGCGCAAATGGTGGGGTTATTCGCCGCCGAATTGACAAAATCCGGCTGGCCTACTACTACATCGGCGTTTTGGTCAATCGAGGGCGACGTGGTATTCCAGATGAGAACTCGGTTGAAACCGAGGTCGGCCACGAAAATATGGCCGTTATCGGCCGTTACCGATACTGGATTCAACAGTTGATTGGCAGCGGCGGGTGGAAAGTTGGAAGTGGGAGTGGGTCCGTTGGCATGCGTGAAATCTGGCTGGCCCAAAACTACGTCCGGCGCTTGCGCGTTGGTGGTGGGAAAGGTATTCCAAATCAACACCCGGTAATTCTGGGTATCCGCTACATACAGCTTGTTGTTCTTAATCCAAACGCCCTGCGGTCCGCGCATCGTTGTCGCCGTGACGACACCTTGCTGCTGCGACTGAACGGTATTCAAATCCGGCTGGCCCATCACCAGATCGGGCGCCTTGTTATTGGTGGTGGGTATACTGTTCCAAATCAAGACCCGGTTATTGTCGGTATCGGCTACGGCCAGGCGAATGCCGTCGGATGCCACGGCGGTGGCGTTGTTGAAACGGGCGTTTTCCTGAATACTCGTGCCCGCCGCGTCCTGGTTGCCATTTATCCCTGGATAATAGGAGGTAACGCTATAGGCGACCCCGCTGGGCGTATAGGTGGGGGGAACAAAGGTATTTTGCCCGAGCACCAAGCTCGCCGGCGTACCGCAAACATAGCAGGAATTCTGGGCAAAAATGACCGAATCCGTGGTTAGGTCAGTATGTGCATCGGGAATGAGAGTGGTATCGAAAACCAACACGCGGTCGTCATTAGGCGTGGCCGCGACGCGGTTGGAATCGGCCACGTAAAGGCGGTTGCCTGCCCAGGCGATGCCACTGGCGCCGCCGAGCACTACCTGCGACGGATTGGCGTTGCCAATACTAAAAGTGGTTTGCCCAACAACAGCGCGCGCGGCCTGACCATTCTGAAATGGCTTTTGCGCGAACAAGGCGGACACGAACAAAAAAGCGAATGAAATCTTTCGGAACATTCTCAACAATTGGACCCCAAATCAAGGCATTTTTATAACGAGCACGTCAGGTCCAAGTTCGGTGTTCTCACCCGAAAAGACCAGCAGGCTCAGCTATACGGGCCGCTGGACCCGTCAAAATAGCTTTAGTATAACAGCGCTAGGGACGCAGACCGCTGCGCCTTGGTTGCAGGCAAGCGTACAATAAGGGCGATGCCGATTCTTGAGCAAGTGCAAAAGGACATGGTTATTGCCATGAAAGCAAAGGACGAAAGCCGCCTGAGCGCGCTCCGCATGGTGAAAACCGCGCTGAAAAAGCAGGAAGTGGACGGCATGAAGGCGCTCGACGAAGCGGCGGAAATGGCGGTACTGAACACGCTTTTGAAGCAGCGCCGTGAATCGGCGGATATGTTCCGTAAAGGCGGCCGCGAAGAGTTGGCTGCGAAGGAAGAAGCCGAAATCGGCGTGATTGAAGCCTACCTGCCGGCGACGCCGAGCGCGGCAGAGGTGGAAGCCGCGGTTGCCGCCGCGCTGGCCGAGACGGGCGCTACCTCAGCCAAGCAGATGGGGCTGGTCATGAAGGCGGCGCAAGCCAAGCTGGCGGGGAAACGAGTGGATGGCAAAGCGTTGAGCGATTTGGTGAAGGCGAAGCTGGGGTAGAAGAAACTTTTTCAAAATCTTGTCCCCTTTTTTTCCTGTTCTCCGCTATCACATGCGAGGAACAACTCAGGAAAAGAGGACACAATGCTTCGCACCGACTGCCGGATTCGCCTTATTTCATTTCTTGCCGCCACACTCACTCTCGCGGCACAAATAGCAGCCGCACAATCTCAAGGACCTTCCAAGTCCTTCGTGTTCAATATGACGCCTGTGGCAGGTACTTTGCCGCAGAAGTTGACTGCAAAGGTCGAAACCGGCGGCAACGCCCTTTCCTGCGGCGACGTGCTGGCGCTCCTGAGAGGTGTTGGTATCAACCCTTATGCTTCGTCCAATACGGGTTACGTCATCCAAGTTTTTCAGACTCAGAATACCGAGCTAAGCCAAAAACAAAACGACTGGTATTCATTCGATTCGTCGTGGGTTAACAAAGAGGGTTCCGCCTGTACCTTCAATCTTTATAGTCACCTCGAAGATCTTAAATCTCCCGCCCATTTCCGCGATTACCGGCTGTGGGGAAGGACCAGCCTGGAGATGGTCGAGATTCTCGAGATCCCGGCGACGGGTTCCTATCTATCGGTTTTGCAAGCTAATAAATCGAGAATTCAGGCAGCGTTGCGGAATGCATCTAAGGATGCCGTGGGCATTCTATGCAGCCAAGTTGGCGCGGATGCGACATTAGGCCCTGCGAATGCCGCGTGCAACGCACGGAATCAGTCGGCGGCACAGCCGTTCGCGGCGCTGTCGGATCCGGCGGTCGACGGCGTCGCCGCGAGGCAGCGGGCTTATCCCGCGCAGGCCGCCTCTTGAAAGGCATCGACCACCCGCACGAAAGGCCCATTGCTTATATCGAGCCGCGCGATTTCGCATTGGCGCTGATGTACGAGGGTTTTGAGGAAATCCCGGACAAAAACGGATTCTTAAAACCGAAGGACCAGTTGCCGAAGTCCGTTGAAACGCTCCTGGCGACACTGCTCGAAGGTACGTCGGGCAATCCGGCTCACATTCAGGAGCGCCTGGAATCGTGGTTCCGCCGCGACCAGGAACAACTGAGCGCCAGCTATGGCGCCGACAGCCGGTTCTGGAATTTCTTCCCCGGCACGCTCATCGCGGCGTTTTTCGGCTTGGACACGCTGGCTCTCGTCAGCCAGTGCACGCTCTCAACATGTGTCGGCCTTGCCGACCGGTTCAAGGATTTTCTGCTCAATCTCCACAAATGGGAAGATTGGCGGATGGTGGCGGGCTATCTGCTGAGTGGCCTCATGATCTCGCAAGGCGCGTCGTTCTGGTTTGGTATTGTTACGCGTCTTACTAATCTTCGGAGCGAGGGCGCACGGCCGCGGTAGGTCAAGTAAACCAGTATTTAATCTGCAGTAAGCGCCTGTTGGCCCGGTCTCCAGGCTACCTGTCCGTTCTCGTCGTAGAAGGTTTCTGCCATATTCAGACCGTTTAGTTGCAGAGAGACAAAACCGTTGCGCACCCGAAGAGGGTCGTCCGGATCGCCGGCATTTAGCTGCTCAAACCAGAGCACCTTGCCCTGCGCCTGCCCGGCCTGCAAATCGGAAGAAAGCCCCCAGGGAAGCGCGCCATGGCCTAGACAGCGGCACAACATACCATTCTGGTCTGGCAGCGGCGCGTACGCCACTCCCGCATGTGCGTGGCCCCAGTACCAATAGGCGGGCGGGAGAACGTTCTGCTCTTTAAAAGCGTTGGTAACATCCGTAAAGAGCTGGAGTGGCGTATCGGCCGGGATGCCGCTTTCCGGAATGCCGTTATGGTGCGTCAGAACGATTACCTTCTTCCCCTTTTTGGCAATATCCCGCAGGAACTGGTTTTGCGCATTGTTATTGCCGAGTGTGCCGTCCAGGTAAAGCGTTAAGGCACTGGAGAAATAGGCTGAATCGAGTCCGACAATGATCCAATTGCTGTTTTCCAGAGCGAAAAAACTAAAAGGCGACTGCAGCTTGTTAAATATGGGACCGCCCACCGCTTGATTGAAATACGGCCCACCCCCCGAGTACATCTCGTGATTCGAATTCAGCGTGAAAGAACCTTTCGAACCTTGCGGCCAAACGTTGATCAGGTTGTTGGACTCTTCGCCGCTCGTCCCGGCATAATAGACATCGCCGAGGTGGATGGTGTAATCGGGGTTGAGGCTTGGAATGAATTTTGAAATTTTGGTACTCGGCGAATCTCCGGCGCCAAAATTTCCCGTGCCGAAATCGCTGACCATCACGATGGTTACGTTGTCGTCGATGGGGTGAATTTCCGGTGTGCCCGGCGGAAAAGGATGCTTGTGCAACAGATTTTCCAGCCAGACGGTTCCGGCGACGAGCTCCCATCGCGGGTCAAGTTCCTGATACTTGCCGATGCCGAGGATCTCCCCACCCGGGCCAACTTTCAGCTCGATGGGTCGCGCGATGGCTGGTTCGGCGAGAGATTGAACTTGGTTGATCGGCTGACCAAGCAACTGCAGATACCCGTCCCAATCGCCGGTCAAATAACTCTTCATGCGTAAGGTCTGCTGAGTGTTGTGGGAAGGCGGCGTTCCCTCCTTCACCAAGCTAGTCAACTGCTGATGAGAGTCATCAAGCATGGGCTTCAAAGCCGCTTGCGTCTCAGGCGGGAGATTGGTCCAGGCCTTTTGCAAACGCGCGATCAGCGCATCGCGTTCGGCTACAGTCAAGTGCTCGCTACTAATTGCGTCCCGTTCTTCAGTCATAAGTCCTTTTGTCCCGGTATTAATTCAGCAGTGACCGCTGATGATCCACATTCGGGGATGATAAGTGGCTTCTTACTATCTCACATGAAAATGCGCCTCTTACTCTTAGGTTCTTCTAACGCACCGTTTTCGGACGCCGCTGGGGCGGCGGCGGTGTAGTGCGCTTTTTGGGCGAGGATGAAACGGCGTTTTCCATAACAACGCGCAGAATGTTGTTGATGCGAGTTGAATGACCAGGTCCGAATCCGCGCAGCCAGGCGAGAACTGAGTAGGACGAGCCGGCGGTCGAGCCGCACGGCGATCAATTGCCGGTTGGGCTGAAACGCCGCAGCGAATTGCTCGTCGGTCAATGGCGGAATAGCTGAAAAATCAATCTCGCTGTCGGGCCGGTTCTTCAAACGTGCCAAGTCCGCCCGCAGCTGCCTAGCTAGCTAGTCAAAAGCTTGCCCAAGATATCTTCGGATTTCACCCTGACTAGTCTGCCGGGCTGAGATGCTTTCTTGGTCACGCTCTTTTCTCTTAGTCTAGTTTGCCGTTCCGCGTTAAGACCGCCCGCTCGCGGCGAGTGGCTCGGATCGGAATCGTGTTCTTCATCCCGGTGGCTGGCGCATCTGCTTCACCACTTCCGCCACAATACTCAGCGCTATCTCCGCCGGCGTCTGCGCGCCAATCGAAAGCCCGGGCTTCGTCCGCACGCCCGCCAGCCGATCCGCAAAGAACCCCCTCCACCCCAAACTCTGCAGAACCTCCTGCGAGCGCTTCTTATTCGCGACCAGCGCAATGTAGGGAATATCCACGGCCAGCGCCTGTTCAATGGCTTCCTCGTCAAAGCGGCCCATGCTCGCCACTACACAAAAACGCCGCTCCGCCGGCGGCAATTTCGTAAAATCCAGCTCCCGCAAGATCGCGCACGCTTCCGGCATATCCGCAAACTTCAGCAGCGGATCAACCATCGTCACCTGCCAATCGAGCAGGCGCGCAAATTTGGCAATTGCCCTTGCCACACTCTCCCGGCCTACGATCAGCACCTCGGGCCGGGACGCATCGAACGCCTCCGCTCGTTCCATGACCGGCAGAGCAAACTCGCCCGCTGCGTAAATTCGCTCCAGCTCCGCCAGATCCTCCGGACGGTCGGCGTCGAGCAGCACGCCCGCATCATCCACTTCAATTTTGCGAATGTTTTCCAGATGATCGCCGAAAATCGCGCGGCAGCCGATATCGCCGCTCAGGCCCATGACCTCCGGGAACACCGAGCGATCTAATAGAACCGGATTGCCGCGAAACCCGCGGTACAGCGGGATCAGAATTTGCGATTTATGCCGCTGGTATTCATCAATCAGCAGGTTGATGGTTGCCGGTTTGACCAGGGGTTGATCGGCTAGCACCACCAACACGGCAGCGGACTCCACACTAATCTCACTCAATCCGCGCTGCAACGAGCTTCCCATGCCCGACTGAAAGTCTTCGTTCACGACGATCCTTACTTTCGATGCCGGGGCGATCCGCGCGCGAACCGTCTCAGCCGCCGAGCCCAAAACGACTATGATTTCGCTAACATGCGAGGCTTCGACGTTCCATAGAACGTGTTCCAGCAACGTTTTTGTCCCTAGTTGCAATAGCTGCTTCTGCGTGCCCATGCGGCTGGCCGTGCCGGCGGCTAGAATAACGGCGGAAATACCCATGCTGGACCATCCTTGCATGGCGGGCGAGTGAGCGGCGGTGAGTTTTAGGCTGCGGCAACCTCCGTTCGATCGATTCTCTCATCAATTTCCGTGGTTCGAACGGGCTGGGAAGGGGCCGACGTTGCGGTTGAAAATTCGAAGCCATTTTGCACGGGAGGAGGGGGTGGGGTGGTTACCGCGGCGGTTGGCTCGGTTGTAGGTTCGTCTTGAAGTTCGGCGACGGCGAGGCGCTCGGCTTGGATGCGGCTGAGTTCGGCGGCGTCGGCTTTTAGATAGTTGCGCAGGCGGCGCTCCTGGAGCCCGAGATTGCGGAAGTCCTTTTCGTAAGTGCGGCTAATGAGGATTTCGAGAGTGACCGGATCGCCGCCGCACTGCGCTAAGAGTTCGGTACGGCCCAGGGCTAGGAGACCGGATTCGAGAGTGGGGATGCGGAGCAGACGCCATTCGGTATCGGCCATTCTTTGGACAATGTGGCTTTCGTAGTCGGTGGCCGGAGCGAATTGCTTGACCATCAAGGCGACGAGGTCCTGGTAGGCGGCGACGTCGTCGCTGGGGAGAAGAATAGTGCGACCGGTGAGGCCGGTTTTGACGGCGTTGTGGGACGCGATGAGTTTGCCCGCCTCGGTTTTGGGGCCGGTGGATTTTTCAGCGTTGGCCCGGTTGGCGGCCAGTTGCGCTTCGGAGATGGTGGGTGCGGAAGAAGCAGGCGGGGCGGCTTGCATGTTTTGGCGCACAGCGGCGCGGCGTTGAGCACGGTTCGACATATTGGCTCCTAGAAATAGAAAGGCCCGGACGAGGTGTAAAGCTCGCCGGACCTGACTTATTTCTAGCACGGCACCCCCCGGTAAACGAACCATTAAAATTGGTTAAGGCGAGAAATTCACAGGGTAATAAGTTGAAAATAGTGCAGATAAAATATTTGCAAATTATTTTTGAAAGCTGTGACTGAGAACAGGGAGTGGGGAATTTTTGGGGTTGACTAAGAAGAAATTACAACGTGGGCTGGGCAGTTACAGGTTACTTACATGAGCCATCTTCGCTATTGACGTAACCTAGGGCCTCTGATATAGTCTCCGAAAGTCAGCTGGTAGAGGTAGCAAACCAAGCGATGGCGGAGGTTTGGAATGAGACCCGGATGCTTCCTGGCAGTTCTTTCGATAGTGGGTTTGCGGCTGTGTGCCCAGGGCACTTGTAACATCGACCTCTCACATACTCACGGCGCTAAAGGTAAGCCTTCACCGGATATCTGTATCGGTTCGCCCAAGCTCTGGTTATATGACCGCATGTATCCCATGCTTGACGGTCTGTTGCGCGACGTGGAAGGGGTTTCGCTGTCTTCCCTTAGCGGCCTGGATGCCAACGCAGTCAACAGCAGAGTGATGGATCTGTTGCAAAACTTCGTCCAGGCGAGCGTCAGCGTCGATCAGACGGCGGGCATTTCGAATGCCTTCGCGCGCGATACGTTCAACGCAACGCGCAGTTCGCAACTGGCCCAGCTGAAAGACTCGGGCGCTTCCGCACAGGCGTTGGCAAATGAGAATGCCACCGTTATGCAAGCCATTGCCGCGGCGGTGGACGCCCAAACGAAGAGGGTCCAGGCTCTTCCGCCGGGCACCAGCTGCTCGCAGGACGCTCAGTGCAGTCATTTGCAATCGAACGTCACCGATTTGACGGAAGAACTTAACTCTCTCAAAGCCGCCTCCGAGGCTGTCCCCACCGTGACCCCCGCCGGCCCACAACTCAACCCCGTCAGCGGCGGTCAATTAGCGTCGCCGAATCCGCTCTCGCCGGGGGCGTTCGTCACCGCGGCTATGTCGGCCGACCCCGGGGCCTTATCCATACCTGCGCGCGAGAAGCTGGAGAATTTCATCACATTACTGAACGACCGGCTCACGAAGCAGCTGGCGTTGAATCTCGACGAAGCCGGCATGAAGGATACTTATGTGCCTGTGGTTGTCGAGTTAGACGTGTATGTCAACCCGAAGAAGCACCGGCAAAACCAAACGGCGGGAAGCCTTTTCAGAGTTACTGTAAATAAGACACCTCTGGACGACAGGCAGAAGGTTGATTGTTTAAATAGCGACCAAAGCGAGAGACCCGTCGTCGTTTACAACCTGTATCCCACAACTGCCGCCTTCAATGTGGGGAGTGTTTCCGGCAAGAGTTCTGGATTCCTGCTAAACGGCGGTTTCAAAGGGCTGTTCCTCGGCTCGACATTCGCCTGGCAGCGTCAACGCGACCATGTGACCGAGGCGATGATGCAATCGGTTTACGTCAATGGATTCCGTGACAACGAGTCGGCCTTTGGCTGGTACTATGGCGCGCCGGCCTATACGAACACGGTGAGACCGGGCGGCTACGCAACCTTCGCACTGCTGCTGGTCCCCGGGAGCCACGATAGCGACGGCGACATGAAAGCTTGTCCCATCGAAATACAGGGCGGATCGTTCTGGAAAAATCACCGGGACGAGATCGAAACGGTGGAGGCCATGAGTACACGCCTGCGGCCCAGTTCGCCGGCCGTCGTGGCCCTGCAAAATGTCGAGGACCGCCCGTACATAAAGCAAGTCCAATACACGCCGCACTTCGACACGTCCGACACGCTGGCCAAAGACCTCAATACGATCTCGCTGGAATTTGAAGATCCCATCAATCCCAACCTGTTGCTGACATCTTCGGGGCAGCTTCTCAAGCGCGTTCGGGACTGGCGCGGACGCGCTACCAGCCCAAGCGCGGACGACACGATCAGCATAACCGATTCCAGCAACGTCACCCAAAAAATTTCGCGGGAGCGGGGGCTTTTCGAGGCCGATATTGACGAGGCTAACACCTGGATCGCGGTCAGCCGCACGAAGGTCATGATTAAGCTCGACGCCAAAACCGCCGGCCAGTACCGCTTCCCCGATCTGCGTTTTCTGGTGCCAGGCTCGAAGGATTGGAGTCTTACCGATCTGCTCGATTACCGGACGTATGGATCAGAAATTGTTGTCGGCGACAAAACCTTTTTCGCCTGCCATCCTAAAGGGAGTGCCATGGGTAGCGGCAACGACGGCTGCAAAGCGCAGCCGTTATCGATGTGGCTGCCACTGTTCCTTTCCGCGCCTGCGAAGGGACACAGCCTACAGGTTGTTCTGAGCAAGGCGGACGCCCCAGACAACAGCAAGCAAGAAGACCTCTATCGCCCGGCCGCCGCATACGCGAAAAAAGGCGCCAAAGCCGAATTTGGATCCGTGCATCTGGTCAACGTGGCCGACGTTACCACGGACGACGGGAAGGCGTCCGCCCGGGATTTCATGGTGCAACGGTATATTTATCTGACCGCCGACAACGGCAGAACTAAATTGAGGGATACGGCACAGGTGTCCCTCAACGGCACCGGGCATGGGCGCTTCGCGCACCCGATCGCTATCGAATGCTCGGCCCTCGACCCCGGGCTGCTTTGTCACTTGCACCCTGCCACCGTCTTGTTCTCGTCTTGGGAAAATCACAAATACGATCCCCCGAGCGACACTCGAAAGCTCCTGGAGAGCGGCGAGGACTGTGACGGTACCGGTGCAAAACTGGAGAAGCACAAAAAGGGAAATGCCACCCAAAAGCAGTCCTGCGAAGAACCGCCGGTCCATTACACAGAGGATTCCTCCTCCGACGTCCGGAAATCCTGTTTGATTTTCGATCGCGGCGCTGCTCCGCAGCTTAAGCTTAGATATGAGCCAGTAAACGAAAAACCGGACGGCAAGGACCCCTGTGACTGGAGGAATTATGTCTTCCGGCTACAGGTGGTGCAGGCTTCCAACAATTTGGATAACACCCCAACTTTGTCTCTGACGTTGCCGCTCTCCGCCGATTTTTTCAGAAGGGACGACTTGAAGCCCGTCATCGGCGCGGCAGAGTCTGTGGAAATCGAAAGTCGGACGGCACCCGCGCCGGCCAACGCTTCTGAATCTAACGGCTCAAAGCCGAAAAAGAAGAAAGACGCTAAGCCGGAGAAGAAAGAAGAAGCGCCACCGAAAATGGAACTGGTCTACCACGTCAGCTTTCCCGTTTATAATGCCAGCAGCCCGAAAAAAACATATTGTGTGGTCGACGCTAAAGGCGCGACGATTGCTCAGGCGGACGAAGCTGGGCCAGATGATAGCGGTCATCCGGACATAGCCACCGTCGGTAGCCTGACGGTCTCCGTCGGCTCCAGCGGCCTGCTCCAGCTCTTGCAGACTCCCCGCCTGCTCACCGATTGCGGCGGCTCGAACACCTTGGCGTACCTGGTGGGCGTCCGCGATTTGATTTCGCCGGCAAACCTCACCCTCGCCAGATTTGGCAGCGATCAAGCCATCTATCAATTCACCGGATCGAACCTTTCCGCCGTCACCGGTCTCGGTCTCTTTGAGAACGGCAAACCAATCAAGTGGCCCGGAGGACAAGTGCTCGCCCCGGTTGAGGTCTTCCACGTTGACGACTCCCTGGTCGCCAACGTCTCGGAGCTTCTTCCCAAAACTAAGGCAGATCCAACCAAGAACCCTATCAGCGAACACTTGCTTTTCTTCACTGTGCAAGACCAGCCCCTAACTCCCGTGGTGGCTTGCGAGGAGGACGGCGACAAGTCAGGCGGACAGCCCAAGCAGGATGGCAGCGGGAACGACACGCAAGCGGCTTCACCGAATATTCAGGTGAATACCTTCAATGTGCTGAATCCCTCTATGACGTCAGGCCAAGCACCCACAAAGACAGCCACGGCTAATAAGTCAGCGAGCGCAAGCGCCCCGAGCGGCCCCACTTGCGGCCCGCTGTTCCTGTCGAATGCCCAGACCACATCCACCCAGAAAGGCGGCACTGGTTCGGGTGGCAATAAGACCGGCAGCGGTCAACAAAAGCCGGCCAACAATCTGACTATGAATCAGAATAACCTCAACAGCGCGGGTGGAGGTGGGACTGCGACCACTCAGCCAGAGCCAAAGCCGATTACGACGCCGGAGGTACCCAAGCCCGAAAAGCCGACACCCGGGCCCGGCGGAGCGCCCAAGCCTTCAGGAACGAAAGCCGGGAAGACCGCTACGGGGAAGACCGCTACCGCCAGCAAGGGCGGCTCTACGTCGACGCATAAGGGCAAAGAGAAATCTACCGGCGCTTAGGCGGAGGAGCGTCTTGGCGTAGGCGAATTGGGTAATTTAACGCAGTTGTTGGGCGAAGCGGCGAAGCGGGCGGCGGCCTGCACACATTAAAACGCTTATAACGGAACGGCCAGACTATTGCATCGTGTAATGTGATGCTTGAACCAATTCGATCTGTGATGCTGGCTGGAACCGCTGTATTGCGCTGGCCGGGCGGCGAGGAACGCGTCAAATACCGCCTCACGGTGGGGCTCGACTGCGTGATTAGCGGAATCCATGTTTACCCGGAGGAGCTGGATATTTTGCGTCGGCCGAGCCGGCATTTGGGCCTTTACCTGCACATGCCCGAAGGGCGGCGACTGGGACTCAACGTTGCGCCGAATGGCTACTTGTCGCCGGATAGCCCGCTGCAGCGCAGCCTGGACGGACAAGATTGGTGGGTGGACACCACGCCGTGGCTGCCGTTTGAAACGCCGAACCGATTCACGCTATCGATGAAGAGCGGTGCGGCGCAGGTGTTCGAGTCACACGCCACGCCGGAAGAAGCCGAGGCAGCTTACCGGACCTGGAAGGACATTGATTTCGCGGAGATCAGACCGCCGTTTGGCCGCCCTATTCCATTGCCAAAGATGAAGAGCGAGGGAGCGGTCGCATGAGACTGCTGAATTGGCATCGCTAGACGGCAGTAACTTCGGTGAGCGATCGGCGTTGAATTGAGTGCGATTTCGAATTCGCAACTTCGTACCATGCCTCTCTGTCCACGAAGTGGAAGTGGAAGTGGGTGCCCGAAGTGGGTGCGCCGGGGTTAGCGGGTCAGCTTGAGCACCCAGGCGGGCTGCGCCAGTAAGGCTTCCGGAAGCTCGGGAAGGTCTATCGTCACAGCGTCTTTCGACGTTTTGAACTTCAGCGGAGCATCGGAGCCGAGCAGAGTCACCGCTTTGACTTGCGACACGTCTTTGAGGGTAAAACGGCGTCCCGGCCAGCGCGGAAGAATCGCGTAGAGAGCGTCGCCCTTGGTCGTGAAGAAAGCTTCAATGCGCGCTTTGCCGGGCGCGGGGTCGGCCACCAAACTGTTCACGTCGTAGGCAGTTGCGAACTCGGCGTTGTAGTCGGTCTTCGGCAATTCGCCGGCTGACCATTGGCGGGTCGCTTTCCACGGCTTGGTGCCATAAATCGCGTCACCATTCACCTTGAGCCAGTTCCCCATTTGAATGAGGCGTTCTTCCATGATGACGGGAATCGTGCCATCGGCGGCGGGGCCAATGTCGAGCAGCAGATTGCCGCCGCGGCTGACGAGATCCGAAAGCATCACCACCAGCTCGCGGCCGCTGTGATAATCCTCCAAACTTTCGGCGCGGTTGTAGCCATAGCTGAAGCCCATGCCGCGGCTTTCTTCCCAAGGATGCTCCATGCCGGTCATGCCGGGCGTGTATTCGGTGGTCCAATAGCCGCCGTGTTTGTGGCGGGTATCGCTGCCCCAACGGTCGTCGATCGCGACTTCGTCTTTCACCGGAGAATCGTTGAAGAGCCAGGCGAGCAGCTCAGGGCTGTGCCACTCGCTGGATGGCAGTTCCCATTCGCCGTCGCTGAAAATGATGGACGGCTTGTAACGCGTGACCACATCTTTGAACTGCGGGAACATATGCTCTTTCACGTAGCGCGGCTTGTCGCTGAGCCAGAGCGGGTTGTACCACTCATAGAGCGAATAATAAATGCCCATGCGCAGTCCTTTGCGCCGGACGGCGTCGGTTAGGTCGCCTAAAAGGTCGCGCTTGGGTCCAGTTTCCACGGCATTCCAAGGACGCCCCCAAGTAGCGGACGCTTCTTTGCTGGGCCACAACGCGAAGCCTTCATGATGTTTCGAAGTGAGCGCGACGTATTTCGCGCCGGACCGGGCGAAGACGTCGGCCCAATGATCGGGATCGAACAACTCGGCGCGGAACTGCGGCGCGAAATTTTGATAGGGGAAGTCCGCGCCGTATTGCTTTTGATGGTAGGCCCACGTGCCGGTTTCGATAGCGCTCGCTTTGGGGTCGTCTTTACCGGCGGTTAGCGCGTGCCAGTACCATTCGGCATAGGCGAGCTTGCCGGGAATGACCGGCGCGTAGGACGGCACGGAATAAACGCCCCAGTGTATGAAGATGCCGAACTTGGCTTCAGTAAACCAAGCCGGTGTAGGGCGCTTGTCGATGGAATCCCAAGTGGGCTGATAGGTTTGGGCCTGAAGGGCGCCGAGGAAGCAGAGCGAAAGCAATAGAGATTTCATGGGCGGGTCCTGCCCATTCTATATGAGTAAGGATGCGAGAGCTCAGTTCGAGCAATCGAATTGAACGGTGCCGACGAGGTATTCGAAGACCGGGGCGAAGCGCTCAATCTGGTCGGCGCGGCAGTCCATTTCGAAGCGGTAAACGGTGTCGTGGCGGTTGACGAAGAGCACTTCTTCCATCCAGGTAGAGCGCTCCTGCGGGTCGTAATAACGATGTTTGGTGAAGAGCGCGGCGCTGCCTTGCACCTGCAGCTCGCGTTTTTCGAGGATTTCCATGCGCTCGGCGCGTTCAAATTTCTGCAGAACGTCCAGGTGATCCTGTAGGCTTTCGGCCAGGATGCCGGGCAGCAAGCGCGCGTCTTTCTGTTCGTTAGCGAGGGCTTCGAAGTCAATGGCGCCCACCGGCCGGGAAAACTTGTGCGAGCCGGTTTCGACGAACAATCCCGCGCCTTCGAAGGCTTCGCCCCTAACCCAGCGCGAAGGATAGCTTACGCAATAGCCGTATTCGTTGTTCTTGTAGCGCTTCCAGGAACGATCCAGCTTCTGATCGAAATCGCCGCTGCCCCAAGCCGCCAACAGGGAAGAAAGGGCAAAGCCGCATACCAGGGCCTTTTTCCAATTAGATAAGGGAGCCATTACAGGAAATCATACGAGATTGGTGGGAGTTTAGCTAGTCCTATTACGTCACTCCGGGTAATGGGGTACAGGGTTTTCGCTTAAGGCGTACTTACTCGAAGGCTAGGGGTATTTTCCACACGCAAGGAGAGAGACCTTATGCCCGACGCCGCGACTTCTTAGGTACATGGATGACCGTCGAAAACAAATACTCGCCGCTTTGGCGCAAATGGACAAGCAATTTGGCAAAGGCTCGGTGCTGATGCTGGGATCGCGCGCCGCCGTGCCCGTGGACGTGATTTCAACCGGCTCAATATCAATAGACAATGCCCTGGGCACGGGCGGATTGCCGCGCGGCCGGGTGATTGAGATATTCGGCCCGGAATCGTCGGGCAAAACCACGCTCGCTCTGCACGTTATTGCGGAAGCGCAGCGGGCCGGCGGCAATGCGGCTTTCATAGACGCGGAACACGCGCTCGATCCAACTTATGCGGCGAACCTAGGAGTGGACATCGAGAATCTGGTGGTGTCGCAGCCGGACTACGGCGAGCAGGCGCTTGAGATCGCGCAGGCGCTGGTGAACTCGCAGGCGCTCGACGTGATTGTGGTGGATTCGGTGGCCGCGCTCACGCCGAAAGCCGAGATTGAGGGCGAGATGGGCGATAGCCATATGGGCTTGCAGGCGCGTATGATGTCGCAGGCGCTGCGCAAGTTAACGGCGTCGGTGTCGCGCGCGCATACCTGTCTGGTTTTCATTAATCAATTGCGCGAGAAGATCGGCGTGATGTTTGGCAATCCCGAGACGACCACGGGCGGGCGGGCATTGAAATTCTTCTCATCGATCCGCATTGACGTGCGGCGCGCCACGCCGATCAAAGACGGTGATGTGGTGTTGGGCAACCGCACCAAGATCAAGATTGTGAAGAACAAAGTGGCGGCGCCGTTCCGCGAAACGGAAGTGGACATTCTTTACGGCAAAGGAATTTCACGCGAGGGCGACGTGCTGGATTTGGGCGTGGCCCAGGGCGTGATTGAAAAGAGCGGATCGTGGTATAGCGTGAAGGGCGAGCGCATTGGGCAAGGGCGCGATACGGCGCGGCAAGCGCTGATCGATCAGCCGGAGTTGTGCCAGCGGATCGAGGGAGACTTGCGGAGGGCGCTGGGTTTTGGGGTGGAACGGAAGGATCCGGAGTTTGAGCTGACGCCCAAGACAGCGGCGGCGGCGGGTTAGTGAAAGCATTTCCGCTGCGATCTTGCACTCGATGCACTTAGTGCCGGGGTGGGGCAGGCGGAAGCGCCTGCCCCACCA
>Ga0302319_10000402_pt1 | contig 97426 bp, 92 predicted proteins | sample Bog_T0_2_FD_203319 | JGI IMG/M metagenome (GOLD analysis project Ga0302319, IMG submission 203319) | Peat permafrost microbial communities from Stordalen Mire near Abisko, Sweden - Bog_T0_2 | ecosystem: Environmental > Terrestrial > Soil > Wetlands > Peat | place: Sweden: Abisko, Stordalen Mire... | reverse complement strand
TTCAGGGCCTTTGCCCTGCGCTGCGGCTATGACACGGCCGGCGGCGCCAGCGCGGGCCTGGGCTTGAGCCTGGGCGGCATGCGCCTGGACTACGCCTTCAGGGCCTTGAGCCAGGGGCCCAGCCAGGCCTTGGAGCTGGGCTACAGCTTCCCGCGCCAGCCCGTGCCGCGCTCTGGCCCGCCCGCCATGGAGCCCAGCCTGCAGGCGCTGCCTCCCCTGCCTGCGCCCCTGGCCACGGCCCGGCCCACGCCCCTGCCCGTCTTCGCCGACCCTGTGGTGGCGATGCTGCTCTATCGCGCTGCGCGCTTCAAGGAGCAGGGCCAGGCCGAGGATTCCCTGATGGCCCTGGACAAAGCCCTGGCCCTGCACCCCAAGGATGAGACCCTGCTGGCCCTGCGCCGCTCGTGGGAGGCGCCGCCCGAGGGCATGGAGGATGATGAGGCCACCCGGCTGGCCAGCCAGGCGGGGCTGAACGAGGCCCAGGGCCGGCCCGAGCTGGCGCGCGAGCTGTGGCGGGCGGCCCTGCAGCTGAGGCCTGGCTGGTCCGAGGCCAAGGCGGGCCTGTCGCGCTGCTCGCGCCCGGCAGCCGAGCACAAGGCCCCGGCCAAGGCCCAGGCCCTGGACAGCGCGGGCATGAAGGCCTACCTGGACGGCGACCTGGCGGAGGCGGTGAAGGATTGGGAGCAGGCCCTGGAGCTGGACCCTGAGGACCCCAATGTGCTCAACAACCTGAGCCGGGCGCGCAGCGAGATGCAGTCCGGGGGGGCGCAGCCATGAAGCTGGCGACGCGATTCTTCCTGAGCCATGGCAGCGCCGCAGCCCTGACCGCGCTGGGCAGCTTTTTCTTGCTCTATGGCGGGGCCAGCGCCATGCTCGATCGCGAGGCGGCGCGGCGCCAGGCCGGCCAGCTGCAGTCCTTTGTCTATGCCGCCCGCGAGGCGCGGGTGAACCATCAAGACCTGGGCTTGCTCAGCTTCATGCGCCAGGCCTCGCGCGAGGAGGGGGTGCGCTACCTGGTCTATGCCGACCCGGGCCGCAAGCTGCGCTTGGCGGCGCCCTCGGCCGCGGCCGCTGACCCTGCCCTGGCCGCGCCCCTCGAGCCCTCGGCCGCCTGGCAGGCGCGCGCGGTCACGCTCGATGATGGCAGCGCGGCGATGGACATGGGCTTGGGCCTGGATGGGGCGACGCTGCGCATGGGCTGGTCCCAGCAGGCCCTGCGGCGCGCCCGCGACCAGGTGCTGCAGCGCTGGATGGGCCTGGCGGCCCTGGCGGGCCTGGGAGCGCTGCTGCTGGGGGCCCTGGCCTCATGGCTGCTGGCGGGCCGCCTCATCAAGCCCCTGCAGCAGATCAGCGCCGGCACCCACGCGGTGCGCGCTGGCAGCCTCACGGGCCTGGTGGAGGTGAGGCGCAGCGACGAGATCGGCGAGCTGGCGCGCGACTTCAACGCCATGGTGCAGCAGCTCAAGGAGCTGGACGAGATGAAGCGCGACTTCGTGGCCGGGGTCACCCATGACCTGGGCACGCCGCTCCTGGCCATCCGCGATGGCATCCATTACCTGCAGACCGGGCAGGCTGGCCCGCTCACCGAGAAGCAGGCTGAGTACCTGCTGCTGCTGGCCAACAGCGGGCAGCGGCTCTCGGCCTTCATCACCAACCTGCTCAGCGTGGCCCGCATCGAGGCCGGCAAGGTGCAGCCCTTCTATGAGGCCTTTGACGCCTCGGCCGAGCTGGGGGAGCTGGTGAAGCTCTACCGGCCGGTGGCCGAGCAGCGGGGCCTCAAGCTGACCTGGGTCTGCCAGGCCCTGGACCCCACCGGCTGGGGCGATGTGGTGCAGTTCCGAGAGATGGTCATCAACCTGCTCAGCAACGCGCTCAAGTTCACCGCCACCGGCAGCATCGAGCTCGAGCTCACCGCGGAGGAGCGCATGCTCTGCCTGAGGGTGAGCGACACCGGCATCGGCATCGCGCCCGAGCACCACGGCCAGGTCTTCGAGAAGTTCTATCGCGTGCGGCAGGCCGAGGGCAGCCTGGCCCGCCAGGGCTCGGGGCTGGGCCTGGCCATCGTCAAGGGCCAGGCCGAGGCCCAGGGCGGCAGCGTCAGCCTGGAGAGCCAGCTGGGGCAGGGGGCCACGTTCACCCTGCGCATCCCGCGGCATCCCCAAGACAAGGGAGGTCCAGTATGAAGGGCGTGAAGGTGCTGGTCATCGAGGACGACCCCTCGGTCTCGGCCGTGGTGCGGGACCTGCTGGTGGCCGAGGAGTACAATGTGCAGGTGGCGGGGGACCTGGCTTCAGGCCTGGCCCAGGCGGTGCAGTTCAGGCCCCAGCTCATCATCCTGGACCTCAACCTGCCGGATGGCGACGGGCTCAAGCTCTGCGCCTCGCTCAAGGAGAGCACCTCCACCCGCGACATCGAGATCTTCATGCTCACCTCGCGGGGCACGGCCGAGGACATCGTGCGCGGCCTTGAGGCGGGCGCGGAGGACTACCTGGCCAAGCCCTTCCATCAGCGGGAGTTCCTGGCCCGGGTGCGCAAGATCCTGCGGCGCAGCCAGGCGGCGCCCGCCAGCGAGGCCATCGCCAGCGGCCGCCTCAAGCTCGAGCCCTCCTCCCATGAGGCCTGGCTGGACAACAAGCCCATTCGCCTCACCCTCAGGGAGTACGAGATACTGCAGGTGCTGATGGAGCGCGAGGGCGATGCGCTCACCCGCGATGACATCCTCCGCGCCGCCTGGGGCCCCAGCATCAGCATCGTGCCCAAGGTGGTGGACATCCACATCGGCCACCTGCGGCAGAAGCTGGGCGCCGAGGGCAAGCGGCTGGCCACCGTGCCCCAGGTGGGCTACAAGCTGCTGCCTGCGGGCAAGAAGTGGCTCTCCTGAGGCTGGCGATCCGGTCGGCGCTGGCTGCCGGGCTGGCTCTGGCGCAGCCGCTGCTGGCTTCGCCCCTGGCCCAGCCCACGGCAGGCACGGCCCCGGTGAGGCCCTCGGCCCCGGCTGGCCGCCTGGACGCGCGCGGCTATCTCTCGGCCCCCTTGGAACAATTGGGCGGCTTTGCCTACCAGCCCCAAGCCCAGGCGGCAGCGCGGCCCGCCGAGCCTGAGCCGCTTCCGGCCTGGCTGCTGGCCCTCGATGGCCGCAAGGTCGAGATGAGCGGCGCCTTTCTCATGCGCGAGATCCGCGAGGCGCGCTACACTCAGCTCTATCTCTACAAGGACAAGGCGGCCATCAGCGCGCCGCCCCTGCCCCAGCAGGTGGTCTTTGTGACGGCCCGCCCTGCCTCGAGCATCCCTTCCACGGTGCCTGAGCGCTCCCGCATCCGGGTGCGCGGGACCTTCAGCGTGGATGAGAAGCGCAGCCCTGCCGAGGGCGGCCTGCTGCGCCTGGATGCCGACAGCGTGGAGCCGGCAGGCAAGGCCTCAGCCCCGGGCAAGGGCTGCCAGCATCTGGCCTTCAGCCGCCTGGGCTTCAAGTTCCACCCCGTTTACGGCGGCTTTGGCAGGCAAGGGCAGGGCGCGGCCGGGGGGAAAGCAGCCATCCCAGCGGCCATCCAGGCCCTGGATGGCCGCAAGGCCTTCTGCGAAGGCTTCATGATCCCCACGGAGATGAAAGGGGACAAGGTTGCGGAGTTCGTGCTGGTGAAGAGCCGGCTCAGCTGCTGCTTTGGGGTCATCCCCAAGGCCAATGAGTGGGTGCTGGTGCGCCCGCCCGCAGGCCGAGAGGCGGTCTATGCCAAGGATGTGCCGCTCAAGGTCAGCGGCGTGCTCAGGGTGGCGCCCATCCGCGAGGCGGGCCAGGTCGTGGGCCTCTACCGCATCGAGCCTGAGCGGGTCGAAGAGGCCCCCAAGGATTGAACCCCGCCCTGGGCCAGGGCGTACTATAGGTGGAGTGAGGCGCCTCCCAGGCTTGGGAGGCATTTTGACTTTCAGGAGCCTGCATGCCGTTGCTGGAGATCTTGGGATTGAAGAAGGGCTATCCGCGGCCCAGCGGCCCTGCCCTGCCCGTGGTGGACATCCCCCAGTTCAGCCTGGGCGAGGGGCAGACCGCCTGCCTGCGCGGCAAGAGCGGCTGCGGCAAGACCACCTTCTTGAACCTCATCGCCGGCATCCTGCGGCCGGATGAGGGGCGCGTGAGCCTGCAGGGCCAGGACCTGGCGCGGCTGCCGGAGTCGCGGCGCGACCGCCTGCGCGGCCAGAAGATAGGCTACCTCTTCCAGTCCTTCAACCTGTTGCAGGGCTACACCGCCCTCGAGAACGTGGAGATGGCCATGCGGCTGGGCCGGGGCCTGGACAAGGGCCGGGCCCGCGCCATGCTCGAGCGGGTGGGGCTGGCTGAGCGGCTGGACCACAAGCCCTCGCAGCTCTCGGTGGGGCAGCAGCAGCGCGTGGCCCTGGCCCGCGCCCTGGCCAACCAGCCCTGCCTGGTGCTGGCGGATGAGCCCACCGGCAACCTGGACCCCGAGGCTGCAGAGGTCGCCTTGCGCCTGCTGAAGCAGGTCTGCGCCGAGACCAAGGCCGCCCTGCTCCTGGTCAGCCATGACCCGCGGGCCCTCTCCGCCTTCTCTGAGGTCATGGACCTGGAGCGCCTGAACCGGGCCGCGGGGAGCGCCTCATGAGGGCCATGGGACGGATCTCTGCCGTGGCCCTGATGGTGCGGCGCAGCCTGCGGCAGCACTGGCTGGGGAGCGCTGTCACCCTGCTCTCGGTGGCCCTGGCCAGCGGCCTGGTGATGGCGGTGTTCAGCATCTCGGCCCAGGCTCGCGCGGCCTTCGCTGGGGGCACCCTGGGCTTTGACGCGGTGCTGGGCGCCCGCGGCAGCCAGCTGCAGCTGGTGCTCAACACCGTATTCCACCTGGAGACCTCGCCGGGCAACATCCCTTGGAGCCTGTATGAGGCCATCCGTGATGACCCCCGGGTGGAGACCGCCATCCCCTATGTGGTGGGCGACAACTACCTGGGCTGGCGCATTGTGGGAACCTTGCCCGAGATATTTCAGAAAGCGGATGGCCTCCTCTTCAAGGAGGGCCGCGCCTTCAGCCAAGAGGGACGCGAGGCGGTGCTTGGCAGCTATGCCGCCCAGCGCACGGGATTGAGCGTGGGGGACACCTTCAAGCCCTATCACGGGCTGTATTTTGACAAGAGCATGCAGCATGACGAGATCTACACCGTGGTGGGCCTGCTCAAGCCCAGCAACAGCCCCTCGGACCGCGTGATCTGGACCTCGGTGGACGCGGTCTATCGCATGAAGGGGCATGTGCTGCGAGGCACGGGCAAGGAGTTCGAGCCCCAGGCTGGCAAGGTCATCCCGGATGAGAGCAAAGAGGTCAGCGCGGTGATGCTGCGCCTAAAGAATCCCATGGCCGGCTTTATCTTGGACCAGACCATCAACAAGCAGGGGAAGGTGGCCACCCTGGCCTGGCCCATCGCCGCGGTGATGGCCGACCTCTTCGAGCGGCTGGGCTGGGTCTACCGGGTGCTGGGCCTGGTGGCGGGGCTGGTGGTGGTGGTGGCCTGCGGCAGCATCTTAGCCTCGCTCTACAACGCCCTGCAGGCGCGCCGCCGCGACCTGGCTATCTTGCGCGCCCTGGGCGCTGGCCGGCGCACGCTCTCTGCCGCCATACTGGCCGAGGCGGGCTTGCTGGCCTTCATGGGCAGCCTGCTGGGCTACGCCATCTACCTGCTCATCCTGGCCTTGGCCGCCAGCCTGCTGCGCTCGCAGACCGGGGTTGTCTTGAGCCTGGGCTTCTGGCATCCGGCGCTCTATCTGGCGCCCCTGGGCGTCACGCTGCTGGGCCTGCTCGCGGGCCTGGTGCCAGCCCGGTCTGCCTATGCCACGGACGTGGCTGAGAACCTCAAACCCCTGTCTTGAACGGAGGCATCATGAAGCGCCCATTCTTCGCAGCACTCTTCGCCGCAGCCCTCTTCGGCACCCTGACCCTGGCAGCGCACGAGCACAAGCCGCCCCATCATGGCACCTTGGTGCGCTTTGGCGATGAGTTCGCCCACCTGGAGCTGGTGCTCGACCCGGCTGCCGGCCGCCTGACCGCTTACGCCCTGGATGGCGAGGCCGAGAAGCCGGTGCGGCTGAAGGCGCGCAGCATCGCCATCCTGGTCAAGCCGCGCACTCCCGCGGGCCAGCCCTTCACCCTCAACCTCATCCCGGTGGCCAACCCGCTGACAGGCGAGGTCAAGGGCGACACCTCGGAGTTCACTGCCTCGGTCTCGCGCCTGGAGGGCATGGCAGACTTTGATGGCAAGGTGCAGGACCTGCGCATCCGCGGCAGCCGCTTCCACAATGTCGCCTTCAACTACCCCAAGGGGAATGAGTAAGCGCGGCATGATCAAGGCTGGCGGCCTGGCCCTGGCGCTGGGCCTGGGCCTGCTGGCCTGGGCCCTGGCCCAGCCCGAGCCCCAGCGCTCGCGCCTGCCTGTGGACCTGCCCAGCCAGGGGCAGCCGCTGCTGCCGGGCTACCAGGACGCGGGCCTTGACCGGCTCTCCGCCTTCCGCTATTTCACGCCAGGGCTGGATGAGGATGGTTCGGTGCCCAGGCGCGTGCCCAAGGCCATCCAGGCCCTGGACCAGCAGCAGGTGGCGGTGCAAGGCTTCATGGTGCCGGCAGAATTCGATGGCGACGAGCTGCGCAGCTTCATGCTGGTGAAGACCCGCATGGTCTGCTGCTATGGCCGCATCCCCCGCCTGAACGAGTGGGTGATGGTGCTGGTGCCGCCCGGTCTCAGGGTGGCCTACACCCCGGATGTGCCGGTGCGCGCCTATGGCAAGCTCTCGGTGGGAGAGGTGATGGAGGATGGCATGAGCATGGGGCTCTATCGCCTAGCCGCGCAGTCCGTGGACCAGCCCCATGAGCCCTGGGGCCAGCGGATGAGCCATTGGCTGGCCAAGGGCTTGGGCCGCCTCATCCACGCATGGAGGGCCTCATGAGAGCCCTGCTGCTGGCCGGGCTGCTGGCTTGCGCCGCAGGCTTGGCTGCCGGCGACGCCGCCCCGCCCGATTTCTCCGCCTACAAGGCGCTGCCCTTTGACCGCCTGGCTGCCTTCCCCTATGGCCTGCCGGGCCAGGACAGCGTGTGGGGCTCGCCCAGCACCGGCTTCAAGAAGGGCGCGCCCAAGATCCCCGCGGATATTTTGGCATGCAACGGGGCAAAGGCCTATGTGACGGGCTACATGATCCCCCTGGACCTGATGGCTGGCATGGTGCACAGCTTCGCCCTGGTGCGCAGCCGCATGTCCTGTTGCTATGGCCAGGCCCCCAAGCTGAACGAATGGGTGCTCATCGACCTGCCCAAGGGCAAGCACACCTACCTGGCCCAGGATGTGCCCTTGGATGTGTATGGCACGCTGGAGGTGGGCGAGCGCAAGGAGCACGGCCAGGTCATCGGCATCTACCACATGGTCATGGACATGATGCGCATCGAGCAGGAGCCCGGGCAGTGAGCGCCGGGCCGATAAAAAAAGCCCCTCCGCGAGGAGGGGCTTTTTTTATGCCTGGTGCCGGGCTCTCACGGCAGCCAGAGCAGGGTGACGGTCTTGGCTGTGGAAGCTTGGCCTCCGCTTGCGCCGCGCACCACCACGAAGTAGGTGCCGGCTGGCAGGCTGGGCACTTTGCCTTGCACCTGCACCCAGCCGCTGCCGCCCGTGGTGGTGAAGGAGGCCACCTCGTTGAGCGCCTGGCTGTAGAGCCGCACCTTGATGCTGTCAGCCCGGCCCTGCACATCCACATACAGGCTGAGCAGGGGCCCGTGCTGGGGATTGGGCACCGGCAGCACCTTGAGCAGCCGCAAGCCGCCGAGGGAGGCGGCGGCAGAGGCTGAGGGGGTGGGCGTGGCCTGGGTGGTGGGGCTGGCAGACCTTGTGGCCGTGCTGCTTGCTGTCGGCGTGGCGGTCTGGCTGGCCGTGGCTGTGAAGGAGAAGGTGGCTGTGGCGCTGCTGCTGGGCGTGGCGGTGCCGCTGAAGGTGGCTGTGGCGCTGGGGCTGGCTGTGCTGCTCAGCGTGCCGCTGGGCGATGCGCTGCCTGTGGGCGTGGGCGACCCGGTGCTGAGGCTGGTGAAGGAGGGCGTCGCGCTGGGCGAGGGCGTCGCGGTCCCGGTCGGCGTCCGCGAGCTGGTGGGGCTGGAGGCCAGCGGCGTGCTGGTGGAGGTGCTGCTGGGCCCTGGGGTGATGGTGGAGCTTTCCGTGGGCGCCGGGCCTGGGGTGTCGCTGGCCGAGGTGGTGGGGCTTTGGCTGGCCGTGCGCGTAACCGTCTGGGTGCCGGTGGAGATGCCGGTGGCCGTGCTGGTGGCGGTGCTCAGCGCTGCCGTGGCCGAGGGCGAAGGCGTGCCAGTGCCGGTGCGCGATGGCGTGGCTGAAGAGGTCGGCGAGATGCTGGGCGTGTCCGTGGGCGAGCTGCCCGTGGGGGGATTGGTGAAGGTGGGCGTGGCGGTGGGCGTGTCGCTGATGGTGCTGGTGCTGCTGGCGGTCGCGCTATTGCTCGGCGTGGCGGTGCGCGTGCCCGTGGCGCTGGGCGTGGCGGTGCGGCTAGCCGTGCCAGTGGAGGTGCTGGTGGAAGCCAGGCTGGTCTGAGTGGGCGTGGCAGTGCTTGTGGGGCTGGGCGTGGCGGTGCGGCTCATCGTCCCCGTTGGGGAGGGAGTGCTGGTGAAGGTGCTGGTGGAGGCCAGGCTGGTCTGGGAGGGCGTGGCCGTGCGGGTGGCAGTGGCAGTGGCCGTGCTTGAGCTGGTGGGCGTGCGGCTGGGGGTCACTGTGAAGGTGGGGGTGCCTGCCACGGGGATGTCGCCGTACTTGATGCCCCGCCCTTCGGCAGAGAAGTAGATGCGGCCATAGATGTTCTGGTCGCCGCACATGAAGTGCAGGCCGCCATACTGGTGGCTCGCATCATTGATGAGCGTCCAGGTGGTGCCGCCGTCATCCGAGCGGTAGATGCCCAGGGTGCCTCCCGGCCGGCCCCAGAGGAAGATGGTGGGATAGGTCTTGCCAGCAGGAGCCTTGCCAAAGCCCACCAGGTAAGACGCTCCGGCGCTGGAGACCAGGCTGAAGCTGGCGCCGGAATTGGTGGAATGATAGAGGCCGTTGGGCCCCTGGCAGATCCAGACATCGCCATCGATTCCAAAGACCGTGTTGATCGTGGATTCCCAGGCCTGCCATCCAGCCAGGGCCGTGATGCCGGCCGGCGTGCTGGAGGTGAAGGAGGCGCCGCCATTGGTGCTGACATAGAAGGTGGGGCCAGTGCAGTCATAGGCATAGAACTTGTTGGCGGTCTTGCGGTCCGCCACCGGGTTGAACTGGATGCCATTGGGGTTGCTGGTGATGCCAGTGGAGGCGGTCCATGAGCCGCCGCTGTTGGCCGAGTAGTTGGCGATGCTGCTGGCGCCGGGCGGGCACCAGACGATGTGGCTGGCATCGGCGGAGATGGCGATGGAGCGGGTGCCGCCGCCATTGGCGGTGGAGGCGCCGGCAGGCATGGCGCCGAAGAAGGCCCAGGTGACGCCGCCATCGGTGGAGATGGAGCCCACATTGGTGCTGTAATGGGTCTTGACCATGGTGAGGGGCGCGGCCTCGGCGTAGTCGATGCTCATGGTGCTGCCGACGCTGTCGCTGTAGAAGCCGGCCGCTGGGGAGGTGTCGAGCGTGGTGTGCCGGAAGCCGCCCTGGTCGCCCATGGCTGAGAGCAGGGAAGCGCCGCCCGAGGGCGGGGCGATGAGCTGCAGGGGCACGGTCTCCTCGAGGCCGTGGTCATTGAAGCCCCAGGTGCAGGGTGCGGCAGCGCCAAAGTTGGTGCTGTGGAAGGCACCGTAGCCGGTGCCGAACCAGACCTCATTGGAATTGTAAGGGTTCATGGCCACGCAGGAGACCCAGTGGATCTGGCGGCTGGCCGACCAGGGCGCCTCAGTGTTGTTGAGGGTGGAGGTGCTCACCATGTCCACCCAGGTGGGGGTGGCTGCGCTGGCATTGCTGGTCTGCCACACGATGTCGCGGGGGTTCCAATTGTTGATGGTGCTCACGATCAGGTGCTGGGCATTGTTCTTGTCGATGCTGATGCCGCAGTAGCCGTAAGTGGGGCCGTTGACCGGGCTGATGTTGGTCCAGGTGTTGGTGGCCGTGGCCAGCCTGTAGACTGCGCCCGTTGTGTTGCCGTTGGGGCCGATGTTGTTGCCAAAGGTGAAATAGGCGTTGGTGCCTGAGATGACCCCGCGCGAGGCGATGAGGCCGCTCGGCTGGTTGGGCACCACGGCCCAGGTGCTGCCGCCATCGGTGCTGCGGTACAAGCCGCTATTTCCGGAGGTGGGCGAGCCGGTGCCCACATAGAGGGTCTGGGTGGCGGAGCCCGTGGTGCCGGTGGGGTCGAACATGATGAAGCTGACATTATTGACGGGGAAGCTGGTCTTCACCCAGCTGCCGGCGCTCCCGTAGCTGGTGCTCTTCCAGAGGCCGCCATTGCCAGCAGAGTCGGTGGTGGCGCCGGCGAAGAGGATGCTCCCCAGATTGGGGTCAACCGCCAGGCGCTCGCCCAGGCCGCGGCCATTCTCGTTGCCGCCCACCCAGAAGGGCAGTGGCACGATGGTGAAGCTGTTGCCCTGGTTGGTGGACACCAGCAGGTTGCCCTCTTGGGCCCAGCTGGTCTGGGTGTATTTGCCGGTCTCCAGGTAGAGCCGGGTGGCGTCATTGGGGTCCAAGGCCAGGGCTAACATTCCCAGGGAATCTTCATTATCTATGGTTATGAAGTCTGTGAGGGGGATCCAGACGCTGTTGGTGGGGTCCCAGCGATAGGCGCCGCCCATGTCAGTGCGGCAATAGAGCAGGCCGCTGGAATTGGGGTGGTAGACAAAGGCTGGGACATATCCGCCGCCCTCCACCACCACATCTTTGAAGGTGTAAGCTGCCGACCAGCCTGAGGCACCTAGGCTGAGCAGGGCCAGGGCCAGGAGCTTTGCTCGGCAGATGTGGGGGCTGAAGACCATGGGGTTGACCTCAAGGATAGGCATGTCATATTCTGCATGAAAGCATTTCATTTTTATGTGCTCTTGAATATTACTCTCTTAAAATGTTAAGAAACATAAAATATCGGTATAAGAAAAGCATAGGTTTCTCTATATGAAAGCTGACAATATAAGTTTAAATGCTTTTTTCAAAGGGGCCCTTTAAATCAGGCAGTCTTTCAAGCATTTTTCAGCCTGCTGCCACGCTTGAACAAGCCGTTTTGAGCCCTGGGCCGCAAATCTTGCGAGCTTCAATTTCCTGATTTTTTCTTGAGGGGGTCCACTTGCGCCCTTATACTGGCGGACGCTCCCAATTGGCTCAGTGCCTCCCTGTGAAAAGGGTCATCCCATGAAGACTTTGACTGCCATCCCCGGCCCAGCTGCCGCTGCGCCCCCTGCCAGGCGCATCGAGCTCTTGGGCCTGTCCCCGCAGAGCCTGGCCAATGTGGTCTCTAGCCTGGGCGAGAAGCCCTTCCGCTCGCGCCAGCTGGCCGGCTGGATCTACAAGGAGCGGGTCTGGGACTTCGCGGCCATGAGCAACCTGAGCAAGCCCTTGCGCGCGGCCCTGGCTGAGCATTGCAGCATCAGCAAGCTGAGCCTGGCGCGCAAGCAGGTGAGCCAGCGCGATGGCACGGCCAAGCTGCTCTTCACCTGCGCCGATGGCGAGACGGTGGAGGCGGTCTACCTGCCCCATGAGGGCAGGGCCACGGCCTGCATCAGCACCCAGGTGGGCTGCGCCATGGGCTGCAAGTTCTGCGCCACCGGGGCCAGCGGCTTCAGCCGCGACCTTAGCCCGGCCGAGATCGTGGGCCAGGTGCTGGGCATCGAGGATGAGCTGAAGGTCACCCTGGACAACCTGGTCTACATGGGCATGGGCGAGCCGCTGGCCAACTGGGAGGCGGTCTCCGAGTCCATCGCCATCCTCACCGCGCCCGAGGGCCGGGCCTGGGGCAAGCGCCACATCACGCTCTCCACCTGCGGGGTGGTGTCGGGCATCGAGGCCCTGGCGGCCTCGGGCCTGGGCGCCCGCCTGGCCATCTCCCTGCACGGCCCCAACGACGCCATCCGCGGGCAGATCATGCCGGTCAACAAGCGCTGGGGCGTGGCCGCCCTGATGCGCGCCTGCCGGGCCTACCAGCAGGCCACCGGCCTGCAGCTGACCTTCGAATACACCCTCTTCGAGGGGCTCAACGACTCGGATGACGCCGCCCGCGAGCTGGCCCGCCTGCTCAAGGGCCTGGAGTGCAAGGTGAACCTCATCCCCTACAATCCTGTGGAAGGCCTGCCCTATCGCATGCCCGACTTCAAGCGCGTGTACGCCTTCCAGACCCTGCTCAAGCAGGCTGGGCTGACCGCCATGCTGCGCACTGAGAAGGGCGGCGACATCGATGCCGCCTGTGGCCAGCTGCGCCGGCGCGCCGCCCAGGAGGCCGCATGAACCCGGGCCTGGGCCTCCGCTTCTGGCTGCGCATGCTGGGGCTGGGGGCGGCGCTGTGCCTGTTCACCGCCTTCGTGGTGATGAACCTGGCCCTCAAGGGCGGCGAGGTGACCCTGCCCGACCTGCGCGGCAAGGCCTACGCCGCCGCGGCCAGCGAGCTGAGGCAGGCGGGCATCACCCTCAAGATGGATGACGAGCGCTACAGCAACAGCCAGCTCAAGGGCTGCATCCTGCAGCAGGACATCCCCGGCGGCACGCGCATCAAGCGCGGGCGCACGGTGTATGTGGTGGTGAGCATGGGCTCGGCCACCGTCAGCGTGCCCGACCTGGCTGGGCTCTCGCGCCGGCAGGCCGAGATACTGCTGCAGCAGAACGGGCTCAACCTTGACAGCGTCACCCTTGTGCCCGGCGAGGCCCCGGCCGAGGCCGTGCTGGCCCAGTTCCCCGAGGCGGGCAGCAACCGCGCCCAGGGCACCGGGGTGCAGCTGCTGGTCTCGCTGGGCCCGCAGGCCCAGCGCTGGGTGATGCCAGCCCTCTCTGGCCGCGCGCTTGAGACCGCCCAGGCCGTGGCCAGCGCCATGGGCCTGGTGCTCAAGGATGTGGCCCAGGAGGACCGCCCCGGCGCCGCGCCGGGCAGCGTGCTCTCGCAGAGCCTGCCTGAGGGCAGCCCGGTGGCGGCTGGGGACGCCCTCAGCCTGGTGGTGGCCCGCGGCCGCGCCGACATCAGCAAGGCCCGCCTGGCCACCCTGCGCTACCAGGTGCCCGATGACGCCCGCTCAGAGCGCCGCGTGCGCATCTCGGTGACCGATGCCGCCGGCAGCCGGGTGGTGCACAACGAGATGGAGAAGCCCGGCTCGCTGGTCTCGGTGGCGGCCCGCGTGTATGGCACGGCGCGCTACCGCGTGCAATTGGCCGGCGCCGAGGCTGAAGAAGGAGAGATCCCATGAAGGCCCTCATCGCCCCATCCATATTGAGCAGTGACTTCGCCGACCTGGGCCGCGACTGCGCCAAGGCTGTGGCCGCCGGCGCTGATTGGCTGCATGTGGACGTGATGGACGGGCATTTCGTGCCCAACCTGACCCTGGGCCCGGTGGTCATCAGCCATCTCAGGGCCCGCGTGCGCGTGCCCCTGGATGTGCACCTGATGATCAGCCAGCCCCTGCGCTATGTGCCGGCCTATGCGGCGGCAGGCAGCGACTGGATCACCTTTCATGTGGAATGCGACGATCCGGCGCGTTTGGTCATCGCCGCCATCCGCAAGGAGGGCAAGCGGGCCGGCATCAGCCTCAAGCCTGCGACGCCCGTGGGCGCCATCCGCCGCCTGCTCCCCAAGCTGGACCTGGTGCTGGTGATGAGCGTGGAGCCGGGCTTTGGCGGGCAGAGCTTCATGCCCGCCATGATGGCCAAGGTGGCTGAGCTGAAGGCCCTGCGCAGGGCCAAGGGCCTCAGGTTCCTCATCGGCGTGGACGGCGGGGTCAACGCCGCCACCGCGCCGCTGGCCCTGGCTGCCGGGGCTGACATGCTGGTGGCAGGCACGGCCGTCTTCGGCGCCAGGGACTACCGCAAGGCCATCGCCGGCCTTCGCGGCCGCTGAGGCCGGCATGTTCGAGTCTCTGGGCGAGAAGCTGCAGGGCGTCTTCAAGCGCCTGACCGGGCAGGGGCACCTGACCGAGGCCAATATAGAGCAGGCCCTGCGCGAGGTGCGCCTGGCCCTGCTCGAAGCCGACGTGAACTATGCCGTGGTCAAGGGCCTGCTCGACAAGGTGCGGGCCAAGGCCCTGGGCCAGGAGGTGCTCTCAAGCCTGAGCCCCGGCCAGGTGCTGATCAAGGTGGTGCATGACGAGCTGGAGGCCCTGATGGGCGGCGCGGGCAGCGTGCGCCTGGCGCATGCTAGCCTGCCGCCCACCGTCATCCTGATGGCCGGCCTGCAGGGCGGCGGCAAGACCACCACCGCGGCCAAGCTGGCGCGCCATCTCAAGCTCTCTGGCCAGAAGGTGATGCTGGCGGCCTGCGACCTGCAGCGCCCTGCGGCGGTCGAGCAGCTGGTCACCCTGGGCCAGGCGCTGGGCATCGCGGTGCACACCGCCAAGCCCGGGCAGCGGGCGCCCGAGGCGGCGGCCGATGCCCGCGAGGCTGCCCTGCGCGCGGGCTGCGATGCCCTGATCGTGGACACCGCTGGCCGCCTGGCCGTGGATGCGGCGCTGATGGCCGAGCTCAAAGCCATCAAGGCCGCGGCTCGGCCGCACGAGGTGCTGCTGGTGGTGGACGCAATGGCTGGCCGCGACTTCGCCAACACGGCGCAGAGCTTTCATCAGGCTGTGGGCGTGGACGGGCTGGTGCTCACCAAGCTGGATGGCGATGCCCGTGGCGGCGCCGCGCTCTCGGCCCTGGCGGTCACCGGCAAGCCGGTCAAGTTCGTGGGCACGGGCGAGAAGCTGGAGGCCCTGGAGGCCTTCCACCCCGACCGCATGGCCAAGCGCATCCTGGGCATGGGCGATGTGGTGTCGCTGGTCGAGAAGGTGCAGGCCAGCGTGGACCAGCAGAGCGCCCAGGAGCTGGCCGGCCGCATCGCCAAGGAGGGCTTCACCCTGCAGGCCATGCTGGACCAGCTGCGCCAGGTGAAGCGCATGGGCCCCCTGCAGGACGTGCTGGGCATGCTGCCCGGCATGGGCGCGCTGAAGGGCGTGGCCCAGGGCGCGGATGACAAGAGCGTGAGCCGCATGGAGGCCATCCTGCTCTCCATGACCCCCAAGGAGCGGCGCCTGCCCCAGGTCCTTGACGGCAGCCGGCGCAAGCGCATCGCCAAGGGCGCGGGCGCCTCAGTGGAAGAGGTCAATCGGCTTCTGCGCCAGTTCGAGCAGATGAAGAAGATGATGAAGATGATGAAGAAGGGCGGGCGCCGCCGCGGCATGCCGGGCATGATGCCTGGTATGGGCGGCATGCCGCCATTTTGAGGAGGGGATGATGCAGCGAGCCATCTTGACCTTGGCCCTGGCCCTGGGCCTGGCCTTCAGCCTGCGGGCAGGGGACGAGGCCCTGCGCTTGACGCCCGAGGCCCAAGCCTTGAGCGCCACAGCCGCGGCAGCGGATCTGAGCCCCACCGCTCAGGCCCTGAGCCCCACCGCGGCGGCGCAGGATCTGAGCGCCACGGTTTCGGCCCTGGACTTGAGCCCCACCGCAGCTGGCGCGAGCTTGAGCCCCACTGCCCAGGCGCTGAGCCCCACCGCGGCCCTGCCCGAGCTGCCGGCATCCCTGAGCGGCACCGCCGCGCCTGAGCTGCCAGCAAGCCTGCCCGAGACCACGCCTGCGCCCACCCCAGCGCCCGAGGAGGTGACGGAATTCGTGGCCCAGCCAAAATCCGCGCCCGGAATGCCCTGGGCTGACACCATCTTGGCTGGCTTCGGCGGCGGCCTGGTGGGCAGCGCCGTGGCCTTCTTCAGCTCGCAGAACGGCGACAATGTGGCTGGCTTCCAGTCCCAGTTCCAGAAGACCCTTCCCTTGTATGGCGGCGGCGGGCTGGTGGTGGGCGCGCTCACTGGCTTCTTCTTCGGCTCAGGCGAGCCAGACACCCCGGTGCCGCCAGAGCTGAAGCGCAAGGCTGGCTTGGGCTTCAAGGGCCTGGATGTGGCGGCCACGCCCCAGGGCGGGGCCATGGACCTTCGGCTGGATTTCTAGCCGGCCGGGAGGCAGCATGGGGCTGTTCAAGAGCGATGCGGAGAAGCGGGCAGAGCTGAACCAGGAGGGCAAGGAGCTCGCCGGCCGCGGGGACTATGAGAAGGCCATCAAGCGCTTTGAGGCCGCCCTGGCCCTGGCCCCGGATGACGAGGAGTCCCTGCTCAGCCTGGGCTCGGTGCTGTCCGTCTTGGAGCGCACGCCCGAGGCCCTGGAGGCCTACCGCAAGGCGGCGCGCCTGAACCCGCTCTGTGTGGAGGCCCCCAACGCCATCGGCATGCTCTATGCCCGGCAGAGCAAGTTCGACGCCGCGGTCTTCGCCTACAAGGAGGCCCTGGCCCGCAACCCTGACTCGGCCCTGCTGCACAACAACCTGGGCAATGTCTACCTTGACCGCGGCATGCTGGCCGAGGCCTACACCGCCTTCCGCCAGGCCGGCGCGCTGGATGAGAGCTTTGGCGAGCGCTACCTGCGCCTTGGGATCAACAGCTTTGAGCCCGCGAAGCTGGAGGAGGGCATCAAGGCCATGGAGGCCTCGCTCAAGGGCAATCTGAACAAGGCCAAGGCCAGCTATGACCTGGGCCAGCTCTACCTGCAGCGCGGGCTCTACGACAAGGCCATCGCGGCCTTCAGGGCCAGCGTGGCCATCGATGGCAACTTCCCCCTGGCTCAAGCTGACCTGGGCACAGCGCTGGACCAGCGCGGCCTGCCCGCCGAGGCGGCCAAGGCCTTTGAGGCCGCCACCCGCCTGCAGCCCAAGAACCCCAAGCATTGGAACGCGCTGGGCCTGGCCCTGGACAAGTCTGGCGACAGCGAGGGCGCGCTGCGCGCCTTCCGCCAGGCGCTCAAGCTGGACCCTTCCTACGCCAACACCCACTGGGTGCTGGGCCAGGCCTACCAGGCGCAGGGCAACAGCGCCCGGGCGCTGGCCGAGCTCACCCTGCATGCGCGCATCCATGAATCGGGCCCGGCGGTGGAGGAGTGCCTGGCCCTCATCGCCGCGCTCAAGGGCTGCAGCCTGGATGAGGCGCGCTCTGCGACATTCCCCTCGGCAGCCGCGGCGGGCGGCGAGGCTGCGGCTCCCCCTGCGCCGGTCTCCGCCGAGGAGTACATGGCCAAGCTCAAGGCCAAATTCAAGGGAGGTGCCTGATGGGCGCTGCGGACTTCATCACCGGCTACAAGACCTTCAAGCATTTTGACGCCGCGGACCTTGAGGCGCTCAATGCCTGCTGCGCTGAGGAATCCTTCCCCAAGGGCGAGCTCATCTTCCAGGAAGAGGCCCCCGGCGACCGCATGTACATCGTCAAGAGCGGTACGGTGCGCATCGCCAAGCGGGTCAAGGCCCAGGAGAACACCCTGGCCGTGCTCAATCCCGGCGAGTTCTTCGGCGAGATGGCCCTGCTTGACGGCATGCCCCGCTCAGCCAGCGCGCGGGCCGCAGAGGATGCCAAGGTGCTGAGCATCAGCCGGGCCAATTACCAGGCCCTGCGCGAGCGCTCGGCCCCCACGGCGCTCAAGGTCACCGACATCCTGGTGTCCGTGCTCTCCACCCGCCTGCGCCAGGCCAACCGCAACCTGGAGACCCTGAGCCTGCTGATCTCCTAGCAGCAGGCCTGGGGCAGGGGAATTTCAGCGCTCTTTAGATTTCATAACAAGGGAATCAGGACCGCTAAAAGGAGGAAGAATGGTCGCCAAGGTCTATTCGTCAGCAGTGCTGGGCGTGGATGCCTATGAAGTGGAAGTGGAGGTGGATGCGGCCCATGGCCTGCCCAGCTTTAATGTGGTGGGCCTGCCCGATGCGGCAGTCAAAGAGTCGCGCGATAGGGTCAAGACCGCCATCCTGAACAGCGGCTTAGAGTTTCCCACCAACAAGCGGCTGACCGCCAACCTGGCGCCGGCCGACACCCGCAAAGAGGGGCCGGCTTTTGATTTGCCCTTGGCCCTGGGCGTGCTGTTGAGCCTGGGCGCGTTGGATGCCGAACGCCTGGCTGATGCCTGCTTCAGCGGCGAGTTATCCTTGGATGGCAGCCTGCGGCCGGTGCGCGGGGCCCTGCCCATGGCCGTGGAGGCCCGGCGCAGGGGCCGGCGATGCCTGGTGCTGCCCGCAGCCAATGCGCCCGAGGCCGCGGTGGTGGAGGGCCTGCAGGTGCTGGGCGCAGAGAGCCTGGCCCAGGTGGTGTCGTACCTTCAGGGCGAGATCGAATTGCCCCAGGCCCAGGTGGACCTGGAGGCGGCGCTCTCTGCGCCGGGCCAGGGCGAGGTGGATTTCTGCGATGTGAAGGGCCAGGCGCATGTGAAGCGCGCGCTGGAGGTGGCGGCCGCGGGCGGGCACAACCTGCTGATGATAGGCCCTCCGGGCTCGGGCAAGAGCCTGCTGGCGCGCTGCCTGCCCGGCATCCTGCCCAGCCTGAGCCTTGAGGAGAGCATCGAGGTGACCAAGGTGCATTCCGTGGCTGGCCTGCTGCCCCCGGGCCAGGCCTTGGTGCCGGCGCGGCCCTTCCGCCTGCCGCACCACACCATCAGCCATGCCGGCCTCATCGGCGGGGGCAGCAACCCGCGGCCCGGCGAGGTGAGCCTTGCCCATCACGGGCTGCTCTTCTTGGATGAGCTGCCCGAGTTCGGCAAGAGCGTGCTGGAGGTGCTGCGCCAGCCGCTGGAGGACGGCCGGGTGACCATCAGCCGGGCCTCGGGCTCGCTCACCTATCCCGCGCGCTGCATGCTGGCCGCGGCCATGAACCCCTGCCCCTGCGGGCATTTGGGAGACACCCGAAAGCCCTGCGTGTGCAGCCCCAAGCAGATCGCGCTGTACCTGGCGCGGCTCTCAGGCCCCCTGCTGGACCGCATCGACATCCACATCGAGGTGCCCAGCCTGGCCTTTGATGACATGGCGGCCAGCGAATCCGCCGAGCCCTCCTCGGCTGTGCGCCAGCGGGTGCAGGCCGCGCGCCAGGTGCAAGAGCAGCGCTTCAGTCAAGGCGCCGCCCGCCGGCCGCGGCAGGCGCACTGCAACGCGCAGATGGGGCCGCGGGCCATCAAGGCCCACTGCAAGCTGGACAAGCAGGGCGTCAGCATGCTCCGCGCCGCGGTGGAGCGCTTGGGCCTCTCGGCTAGGGCCTACGACCGCATCCTGAAAGTCGCCCGCACCATCGCCGATTTGGAGCACAGCGAGGCCATTGGCGTGCAGCATCTGAGCGAGGCCATCCAATATCGCACCTTGGACAGGCGGGGGCGGGGCGCGGCCAATTAGAGGCGCAGAATTGAATGCTCAGCAGGGCGAAACGGCAGAGGTCAAAGCTTGAGGGGAGGCACCGTTCAAGGGCGGGGCGGCTCTGGGGGTGAGCAAGAGCTTCTCAAGCCCTCAGCTGGCGGATGCCAAGCGTGCGGCATCGGCCCAGGCCGCGGATGGCCTCAAGCTCCGCTTCTCGCTGCCGCCTGACCATTTCTCTCGGGCTCAGGCGCTGGGGGCCAAGGGGAGGCTCAGCGAAGCGGTCAGAGAGCATCAAGCGGCTCTCAAGGCCAATGACAAGGACGAGAGGAGCCTGCGGGGCCTCGGCAGCGCCTACAACAAGCAGGGCGCCATGCAGAGCGCCCCCCAGTGCTTCGAGCAGGTGCTGCAACTGCGGCCGGATGCCTCGGCCCTGCGCCAATGGCTGGACAAGGCCAAGGCCGCCCAGCCTTGACGCCTGGCTCGATCCTTGCTGAATGGAATATTCCCCTGCTTCGATGCATTCAATGGTATTGCCGAGATCAACTCAATTCATTGTCGCTCTGGAGGCGGAATGTTCCTGATAGAATTGGCCTTTGCATTGGCCATTGGGATCTCAGTGGCCTGGGTTTGGTCCCTTGCCTTCAACACCCGCGGGCCATGGAACAGCTTTCTCTTGTTCTTCATGGTCATCTTCCTGTTCTCCTGGGGCGGCGGGTCATGGATCTCCCCCTATGGGCCCACCAGCTTGGGGGTCTCTTGGATGCCCTTCCTCTTCATGGGCTTGTTCATGGCCCTGCTCCTGACGGCGGTCACCCCGCGCCCCAGGCGCACACAAGCCCCGGTGCGGGGCCAGGCAGCCTCAGCGGCTGCCCTCAAGGAAGAGGCCAAGGAAGAAGAGCTTGAGACCACCTTCGACATTTTCTTCTGGGCGCTCATCGTCATCTTGGCAGCGGTCATCTTCAGCAATTATTATTGGCATCCGCGCCTTCCCTAGGCCGCCCGATCCCCGCCTCAATGGAAGGTGCTTGCCATGCGCTTTAAGCGAAGGGCTGCTGGATGAAAAAAGCGCCCACAGACCCGAGATTGCACGGCCCTTATTGGCTGCGCGCGCACAAGGATTGGCGCTTCTTGGCCGTGGTCTTTTTGATGCTGGCGGCGATGGTGATCTACGTGTCCACCGCGAACCTGGCGTGGCGCCCGCGCTTTTGCTGGCCGCAAGCCACAGCTTCTCAGGGCCTGCGCCCCTAGTTGCCAAGCCTTGCCAGAGCGCCATGGGGCTCTAGAATCCAGGCATTCTCCCAAGGTGATAAAGCTGCGATAGACCGGCCCTGTCCTCTGACAGGGCCTTTTTTATGAAACCACTGCCCTTTGTGCCAAATCTGAATATTCAAGCCTGCTGCGACATTCTCTTTTGAGCCCTTGTTTGGATGGCATCAGAGGTCAACCAATGCTGCCGAGGAGCAATGAAGATAAGCCCTTATGCAGGGAAGCCTGCCCAAGCATTCATGCTGGTCGATGTCCCAAGGCTGGTCACGGCCTATTACACGGATGCGCCAGACCCGGGCGTGCCAGAACAGCGGGTCTCTTTCGGCACATCAGGCCATCGCGGCTCTGCCCTGCATCGCTCATTCAATGAGGCCCATATCCTGGCCATCACCCAGGCCATCTGCCATTACCGCAAGCTGAAGCAGGTCGATGGCCCGCTCTTCATGGGCATGGACACCCACGCCCTGTCCGCGCCCGCCCACGCCACGGCGCTGCAGGTGCTGGCCGCCAATGGGCTGGAGCTGATGATCGCTGCCGGGGGCGAGTACACCCCTACCCCGGCCGTGTCCCACGCCATCTTGGGATACAACCGGCGCCGCAGGAAGGGGCTCGCAGATGGCATCGTCATCACCCCCTCGCACAACCCGCCGGAGGACGGTGGATTCAAATACAATCCACCCAACGGTGGCCCAGCTGGCACAGAGGCCACCGCCTGGATCGAGGCACGGGCCAACCAGCTGCTTGAGAAGGGGCTGCGCGGCGTGAAGCGCATGCCGCTATCGGCGGCCATGGCTCGCGGCACCACCCATCAGCACGACTTCTTGCATGCCTACATCGCGGACCTAGCCCATGTGGTGGATATGGATGCCATCAAGGGCTCGAAGATCCCGCTGGGCGCCGATCCTCTGGGCGGCGCTGGCGTCCATTACTGGGCTCCCATCGCTGAGCGCTATGGCCTGGCCCTCACGGTGGCGAACCAGGCTGTCGACCCCACCTTCAGGTTCATGACCGTGGATTGGGACGGCAAGATCCGCATGGACCCGTCCTCGCCCTACGCCATGCAGAGCTTGCTGGCCATGAAGGGCCGCTTCCGGGTCTCCTGGGCCTGCGACACGGACCATGACCGCCACGGCATCGTGACACCTGGGGCGGGCCTGCTGCCCCCCAACCATTACCTGTCGGCCGCGGCCAGCTACCTGTTCCAGCATCGCCCGCGCTGGGGCAAGGGCGCGGCCCTGGGCAAGACCCTGGTGAGCAGCCAGATGCTGGACCGCGTGGCTGCGAAGCTGGGGCGCAAGCTCTATGAGGTCCCGGTCGGCTTCAAGTGGTTCGTGGATGGGCTCTTGGGCGGTTCCTTGGGCTTCGCGGGCGAGGAGAGCGCCGGCGCCAGCTTCTTGCGCCTGGATGGCAGCGTGTGGACCACGGACAAGGACGGCATCGTGCCAGCGCTGCTCTCAGCTGAGATCTGCGCGCGCACCGGCCACGACCCCGGGGAGCACTACGAGGGTCTTGTGAGGGAATTTGGCGAGCCATCCTACGCTTGCGTGGAGGCGCCCGCTGATGCAGGGCAAAAGCAGCGCCTGGCAGCGCTGGGAGCGGGCCCGTCGGTGCTGACCGAGCTGGCCGGGGAAAAGGTCAGCTCTATCCTCACCCGGGCGCCTGGAAATGGCGCGCCCATAGGCGGGATCAAAGTGTCGGCCCCCAGCGGCTGGTTCGCGGCGCGGCCCTCTGGGACCGAGGACATCTACAAGATCTACGGCGAGAGCTTCAAGGGCGCTGAGCACCTGCGCCAGATCTTGGAGGAGGCCCAGGCCTTTGTGGACAAGGCGCTGGCCGCAGAGCCGCCCCAAAACGCCTGATCTAGGCGATTGGATCATGAAAAGAGCGCGGTCCAGGGAATAAGCAGCCTCCCAGGCCATTTAAGAAGGAGGGACTGCCAGCCGATTGCCATGAACCGGGCAAAAACCGGCAAAGCACAGGGCCCTTGTCTTACGAACTCGAGGGGACAGCATGAGCATGCAAGAAATGATTGCCACGGCCAAGGCTTTGATGGCCGATGGCCACGGCATCTTGGCAATGGACGAGAGCGCCGGCACCTGCAACCGCCGCTTTGAGGCCCTGGGCATCCCCCCGACCTATGAGATGCGGAGGGATTATCGTGAGCTATTGCTGACAACTCCGGGATTGGGCGCTTCCATCAGCGGTGCCATCCTCTGCGATGAGACGCTCATGCAAAGCCGGGCCGACGGCAGCCCCATGTCGGACCTGGCCACCAAGGGCGGGATCCTGCTCGGCATCAAGGTCGACACTGGGGCCAAGCCCATGGCCCTGCATCCTGGGGAGGCTGTCACCGAGGGCCTGGACGGCTTGCGCCAGCGGCTGGAGCTCTATCGCTCTAAGGGCGCCCGATTCGCCAAGTGGCGGGCGGTCTTGAGCGTGGATGCGGTGACGCCGAGCCGGGGCTGCATGGCCGCCAATGCCCTGGGCTTGGCCCGCTACGCAGGCCTCTGCCAGGAAGCGGGCTTGCTGCCCATGGTAGAGCCAGAGGTGCTGATGGACGGAGGCCACAGCCTGCAGCGCTGCCGTTGGGTGACTGAGATGGCCTTGCATGAGGTCTTTTCCGCCCTCTACGCTCAGCGGGTGGATCTGCGAGCCATGCTGCTGAAGCCCAACATGGTGCTCCCGGGCGCAGCCTCAGCCGAGCAGGAGGGCTTGCAAGAGGTGGCCGAGGCCACTCTCCAGTGCCTGTTGGCTTCGGTGCCGGCTGCGGTCCCTGGCATCGCCTTCCTGTCCGGGGGCCAGAGCCCGCAGCTGGCCACTGCGAGATTGAAGGCGATCAATGGGCACCATCAAACAAAGCCGCCTTGGCGGCTCACGTTCTCCTTTTCCCGCGCCCTGCAAGAGCCCGTGCTCGCCTTGTGGGGCGGCAAGCAGGCAAGTGCCGGCCTGGCGCAGGTGGCCCTGCTTGAGCGAGCCGCCGCCAATGCCGCCGCGAGCATGGGCTAGCTCCAGGGCTGGCTTTGAGCGGCAATGATCCAGCAGCAGCTTTTTCAGCGCAGGAGGCTCCATGGGGGCTGGTAAGGGCTTCATAGGCCCTGTTCCCTTTGAGCAAGGTCCGCCCGATTTCAAACACAAACCCTTTTGGAGGTCGAATATGAGGAACCGGCTCTTTCTGGCGCTCGCATTCTGCGGCATCGCTGGCGCAGCCTCGCTCTTTGCGGCGGATTCAAAGGATGCTCCTGGCATCGTGGCCAAGATAGAATCGCATTATCGCATCTACAAGCTGGAAGACCGCATCACCCACCAGCGCGCGCGCATCAAGCAGGGGATCGCCGACAAGACGCTGACAAAGGCCCAGGCTGTGGCCGACCGCCTGGTGCTGAAGTCGGTCACGGCCGCGATCAAGGCCGATGCCAAGGCCATGGGCGCGAAGTCGATAATGTCCAAAGAGCAGTACAGCGCTTACAACAACTCCTTGGATGCGAACTCCACCACCATCGCTGAGGAGAAGCAGTACTACTATTACTATGGACCCTACGCCGATTGGAGCCGGGACTATATGTACTATGATGACCCCTATGCGGCCCCGTCAGCGCCAGCGCCAGCCGTGTCTGAGATGGAAAAGGACCATCCGCGGATATTCGAGCTGAAGGACCGCATCAAGGACCAGCGAGCGCGGATCGACCAGGGCCTGAAGGACGCCACGCTGACCCAGGGCCAGGCCAAGGGCGGTCGCGAGCTTTTGGCATCGGTCGAGAAGCAGATCAATTTAGACTACAAAGCCATTGGCTCGAAGAGCATGCCCAAGGGCAAGTATGATTCTTACAATGCCACCCTGGACAAGAACTCGGCTCTCTTGCGGGAGCAAAGGGGCTTCTATTACTATTACGGCCCCTATGACCAGCAATACACCTACTGGAACTAACAGCTAAGGCATTGCGGCGCAAGATCGCCATGCCAGGCCGGCCACTTGGGGCATGCTGCCCTGTGCAAGCAGGAGAGGACCATGAGCACTAGGCGCTTGGCCGGCTGGCTTTGGCAACTTTGCCCGCGAATGGGACATTGTTCGAGCAGGCCGCTCCCAACCTCGCGGCGAGCAGGGGCCGCCCGTGGATGAGGGCCTGGTGCTCTCGGTGCAGGGAAGCGTGGTGGATGTGGGGTTCATAGGCGCTTCGCCCCTGATCCATTCCTTGCTTCGGGCTGGAGCGAAAGGGGAGATCGCCATCGAGGTGCTGGAGCAGAGTGAAGCCCATCAGGTGCGGGGGATCGCGCTGACCCCGACCCAAGGGCTGGCGCGGGGAGCCAAGGTCACGGACACCGGCGGCCCGCTCAAGGCGCCGGTCGGCAAGGCCATCCTCTCGCGGATGTTCGACGTGTTCGGCCGGGCCATCGACCGCATGCCACAGCCGCAAGGCTTGGAATGGCGCTCGGTGCACCGGGCACCGCCCGCCTTGGCCCGGCGCAGCACCAATAGCGAGATCTTCGAGACCGGCATCAAGGTGATCGATGTGCTGATGCCGCTGGAGAAGGGCGGCAAGGCCGGCCTCTTCGGCGGCGCCGGGGTCGGCAAGACGGTGCTCCTCACCGAGATGATCCACAACATGGCGCAGAAGCAGCAGGGCATCAGCATCTTCTGCGGCATAGGCGAGCGCTGCCGCGAGGGCGAGGAGCTCTACAGCACCATGAAGGATGCTGGGGTGCTGCCCAACATGGTGATGGTGTTCGGCCAGATGGATGAGCCTGCCGGCAGCCGCTTCCGCGTGGGGTTGGCCGCGCTGACCATGGCCGAATACCTGAGGGATGACGAGCGCCGCGATGTGCTCCTGCTGATCGACAACATCTTCCGCTTCATCCAGGCGGGCATGGAGGTGTCGGGCATGATGGGCAAGATGCCCTCGCGCCTGGGCTACCAGCCGACCATGGGCACCGAGCTCGCTGGCTTGGAGGAGCGCATCGCCAACACCGACAGCGGCGCCATCACCTCCATTCAGGCGGTCTATGTGCCTGCGGATGACTTCACCGACCCGGCGGCCGTGCATACCTTTTCCCATCTCTCGGCCTCGGTGGTCCTGTCGCGCAAGCGCGCCGGGGAAGGGCTGTACCCGGCCATCGACCCCACTCAATCCAGCTCCAAGATGGCCACCCCCGGCATCCTTGGCGCCCGCCATTATGGGCTGGCCCAGGAGATACGCAAGACTCTGGCGCAGTACGCTGGCCTGAAGGACATCATCGCCATGCTGGGGCTGGAGCAGCTCTCGCCCGCCGACCGGGACGTGGTCGCCCGGGCCCGGCGCTTGGAGCGCTTTCTCACCCAGCCCTTCTTCACCACGGAGAAATTCAGCGGATTGAAGGGCAAGTTCGTCAGCCTTAAGGAGTCCCTGGATGGCTGCGAGCGGATACTCAACGATGAGTTCAAAGGCTACCCAGAGAGCGCGCTATATATGATCGGCCCTATCAGCGAGGTGAAGGCCCAGCCCAAAGCCCAGCCAAAGGGCCAGGCAAAGCCAGAAGCCAAGCCAGAAGCCAAGCCAGAAGCCAAGCCAGAGGCCAAGCCAGAAGCCAAGCCAGAGGCCAAGCCAGAGGCCAAGCCAGAGGCCAAGCATGAATCTTAAGATCCTGCTGCCATTCCAGATATTCGCCGACTTGCACGATGTGTCCAATGTGGTCGCGGAGACCACTGCTGGATCCTTCGGGTTCCTTCCGCACCGCCTGGACTGCGTGGCCGCGCTGGTGCCTGGCATCCTTTATTACCAAAGCACGGCCGAAGGTGAGGTCTACCTTGGCGTGGATGAGGGGGTGCTGGTGAAGACCGGGCAGGATATGCTCGTCTCGGTCCGCAACGCCTTGGCGGGCACCGACCTGGGACAGCTGCGCGAGGCCGTGGACAAGGACTTCCTCCGCCTGGATGCTCAGGAGAAGCAATTGCGCGCATCAGCCGCGAAGATGGAGGGCCATCTCGCCCATCAGCTTTTGATCTTTGAAAATGAGTGAGGGCCCTGGGATAGATCCGACCGGGACGCCATTGGGCCGGGCCATCGGCGCCAAGGCTGCGCGCAAGCTGCGGGCTCAAGGCCAGGCCCAGACGGTGTGGTTTGGGCTGGGAATGATGGGCCTGATCGGCTGGTCGGTGGCCATCCCTACCCTTCTGGGGGTCGCGCTCGGCCTCTGGCTCGACCGCAAGCAATCTGGGGGCCACTCTTGGACATTGGCCCTGCTGGCAGCTGGGCTGGCGCTGGGCTGCCTGAATGCTTGGCATTGGGTGGGCCAGCAGGAACGCGAGATGGGGGAGGACCGTGGCGATGACAAGCCGTGAAGCATGGGCCTGGGCGCTGTCCTTGGCGGGCGGGGGGTTATTGGGGGTGATGTACTTCGGCGGCCTTTGGTGGACCGTGCGCCGCGGCGTCGGCTCGCCTTCTCCTGGCTTGTGGTTTTCCACCAGCCTCTTCCTCCGCCTGAGCGCTGCCATGGCGGGCTTCTACCTGGCCTCGCGGCTTGGTGCCGGCGCGCTCTTGGCCTGCGCTTTGGGATTTATCGCGGCAAGGATGGCTGTGGTGCGCGGCACACTAAAGGGCCGTGCGCCATTAAAGGCTCGCCATGCGGCTTAGCCCCGATGAGCTGGTCTTTTGGCATCATGGGCTCTTCAAGCTCAACGCCACCATCGCCTATACCTGGGCCCTGATGCTGGCGCTGGCGGCTGGGTCCAAATGGGCCACCCGGCGCCTGTCCAGCGGGCCAAAGCGCTCCCGCACCCAGGACGTGCTGGAGATCTTGATCCTGGGCATGGAAAAGCAGATGGGAGAGCTTGGCCTGAAGGACCCGCAGGCCTACCTCGGCTTCTTGGGCACCCTCTTCCTCTTTGTGGCTCTGGCCAGCCTCTCCAGCATGGTGCCAGGCTTTGACCCCCCGACCGCGTCGCTCTCCACCACCACGGCGCTCGCGCTCTGCGTCTTCGTCGCTGTCCCCTTCTTTGGCATCAGCAAGCAGGGTTTCGGCGCCTATCTGAAGACCTATACCAAGCCCACCATCATCATGTTGCCCTTCAACATCATCAGCGAGCTCTCAAGGACCCTGGCCCTGGCCGTCCGCCTCTTCGGCAACATGATGAGCGGCGCTATGATCGTCGCCATCCTCCTGACCATCACGCCCTTCGTGTTCCCTGTCTTGATGACAGTGCTGGGGCTCCTCACGGGCATGGTGCAGGCCTACATCTTCAGCATCCTTGCGGCGGTGTACATCGCTGCGGCCACCCGCTCCCGCCAGCCTGCGGCGAAAGCCGCCGCTTGATGCGGCGCCCCAGCACAAAGGAGGATCCATGGACAGCATGACGATCATCGCAGTGGCTTCCATCTGCATCGCTGGCATCACCACCGGCTTTGGCACCATGGGCCCCGCATTCTCTGAAGGCCGGGCGGTGGCTGCGGCCTTGGCCGCCCTTGCGCAGCAGCCAGACGCGTCCTCCACCATCACGCGCACGCTCTTCGTGGGGCTGGCCATGATCGAGTCCACGGCCATCTATTGCTTTGTGGTCTCGATGATCCTCATCTTTGCCAACCCGTTCTGGAACCATGTGATCAGCGCCACGGCTGGGAAATGACGCCATGATGATCGATTGGTTCACCGTTGCTGCGCAGGCGATCAATCTGCTCATCTTGGTCTGGCTGCTGAAGCGCTTTCTCTACAAGCCGGTGCTCAACGCGATCGACCTGCGGGAGAAGTCAGTGGCCGCGGCAGTGGCCGATGCCGAAGCGAAGAAGTCAGAGGCGCTGAAGGAGCGGGACGAGTTCAAGCGCAAGAACAGCGGATTCGATGCGCAGCGCGATGCGCTGATGGCCAAGGCCACGGCGGACGCGGCGGCGGAGGGCCTGCGCCTGAAGGGCGAGGCTCAGAAGTCAGCCGACGACTTGGCGGCAAAGCAAAAGGGTGCGCTGCTGAGCTCTGCGCGGGCAATGGATCGGGCCGTGGGGCTGAGGGTGCGGCAAGAGGTCTTTGCCATCGCCCGGAAGGCGCTGGATGACCTGGCTGGCGCCGGCCTGGAGGAGCGCATGGTGGCGGTGTTCCTGCGCCGCCTGCAAAGCCTGGACGCACAGGCCAAAGCTGCCCTTGGGCAGGCTTTGAAGGCTGGCCCGCCCCTGCTGCAAAGCGCGGTGGACCTGTCGCCTGAGCAGCGCACGGCGATCCAGAAGGGGCTGAATGAGGCTTTCTCTGCGGACATCCCTTTGAGCTTCAAGGCGGCGCCAGAGCTGGGCGGCGGGATCGAGCTGCTGGCCCATGGGCAAAAGCTGGCTTGGACCATCGGCGATTACCTTGGGTCCCTGGAGGGCGATGTCGGCCGGCTGCTAGATTCGGGCGCGCCCGCAGGGGTTCCTGGGGCCAAGCTTGACCCTGTGCCAGCGGCGAAGCCTTGAGCGCCGATGGGGCCGGCCTTCAAGCTGCCCTGGATGGGGCATTTGACCGCTTGGGCCGCGCCCGCAATGCCTTTGTCCCAGCGTTCAAGCCGGTGGAGCGGGGCTTGGTCGCTCGCGTGGCCACAGCCATAGCCCAGGTGAGCGGGCTCCCAGGGGCTGGATTCGAGGAGATGCTGCTCTTCCCCAAGGACATCCTGGGGATCGCCTTCAATGTGGACCTGGATGAGATCGGTGTGGTGCTGCTGGGGGATTACGCGCAGATCCAGTCAGGGGATGAGGTCCGGCGATCCGGGCGGGTCATGGACGTGGGTGTGGGCGAAGCCCTGCTGGGGCGTGTCATTGACCCGCTGGGCCGGCCTCTGGATGGCCGTGCTGCGCCTGCGACCAGCAAGCGCCTTCCCATCGAGCGCCCGGCTCCCACCATCATGGACCGGGCCGCGGTCAGCGTGCCCTTGCAGACTGGCCTCAAGGTGGTGGATGCGCTGGTGCCCGTGGGGCGGGGCCAGCGCGAGCTTATCCTGGGCGACCGTCAGACTGGCAAGACCGCCATCGCCTTGGACGCCATCTGCAATCAAAAGGGGCGCAATGTCGTCTGTGTCTATTGCGCCATCGGGCAGCGCGCCTCGGCCGTGGCCAAGACCATCGCCACCCTGGCCCAAAAGGGCGCGCTGGATCATTGCGTGGTGGTGGTGGCCGAGGGCAATGACCCGCCGGGGCTCTCTTACATCGCCCCCTATGCCGCAACCAGCATCGCTGAATCCTTCATGGAGGCGGGGCGCGATGTTTTGATCGTTTACGATGACCTCACCCACCACGCACGGGCCTATCGCGAGCTGTCCCTCCTGCTGCGCCGCCCGCCGGGCCGGGAAGCCTTCCCGGGTGACATTTTCTACATCCACTCACGCCTGCTGGAGAGATCCACGCATCTGAGGCAGGAGCGGGGCGGCGGATCGCTCACGGCCCTGCCCATCATCGAGACCGAAGCCCAGGACATCTCTGCCTATATCCCCACCAATCTCATCTCCATCACCGATGGCCAGATCTATCTCTCTCCCACGCTCTTTGAGCTGGGAGCGCTCCCGGCAGTGGATGTGGCCAAGTCGGTCTCGCGGGTGGGTGGACAGGCCCAGCATCCCGCTTATCGGGCCGTGGCCGGGGACTTGAAGCTCGCCTATTCTCAGTTCGAAGAGCTGGAGACCTTTGCCCGCTTTGGCACCCACATGGACGAAACAACCCGCGCTGTCATCGACCACGGCCGGCGCATCCGAGCCTGCCTGAAGCAGCCTGAGTTTCAGCCCGTGACTGTTCCGGTGCAGATCGCCATCCTGTTGGCCCTGGGCGGGAAGCTGTTCGATCAGGTGCCCTTGGAAAAGATGGGAGAAGCGGAGCGCGCCGTCTGTGATGGCGCTGCCAAGCTGGCCCCCGAGCTGAACGCACGGCTGGAAGGCAAAGACAAGCTGAGCGATGCCGACCGAAAGACCGTGATGGACATGGCGCGCACAGCCTTAGAACCCTTTCAGCTCAAGCCAGAAGCCAAGCCATGAGCAACGACACTGCCAGGCTGAGAGACAAGATACGCAGCGCTGGAGAGCTGCGGGGGGTGGTCAGCGCCATGAAGGCGCTTGCGGCGTCGAGCATCGGCCAATATGAGCGGTCCGTGGCCGCGCTTGGCGACTATAACCACGCTTTGGAGCTGGCCTTGGGCGTCTGCCTCAGGGCGGGCGGCTTTTCACCGGCTGCGGCACGGGTGGATCACGAGGGCGGCCAAGCCAATGCCTGTGCCGTGGTCTTTGGCTCTGATCAAGGCTTGGTGGGCCAATTCAATGAGCTGGTCGCAGCCTATGCAGCCAAAACATTGGCGGCCCATGGCGGAAAGATTGAGGTCTGGACGGTCGGGGAAAGGGCGCATGACCGCCTTGAGGAGGCCGGTTTCCCCCCCAAGCAGGGCTTCTCGGTGCCGGGCTCGGTCCAGGCCATCGTCCCCCTGGTGGGGCAGATCCTGGCCGCCACCGAGGCGCTCCATGGCCAGGAGGGTGACGGCGAATTGTGGCTCTTCTACAACCGGCCCTCCACGGGGGCAGCCTTTGCGCCAGTGAGCCAGCAGCTGCTGCCGTTGGACGAAAAATGGGCCCGCCGGATGGCCGCGCTGCCCTGGCCGACCAAGCTGCCGCCCCAGACCCTGGGGGAGGGCAGGGCCGTCCTCAGGCAGCTCATCCGCGGGAACCTGTTCGTGTCGCTCTTTCGCGCCTGCGCTGAATCGCTGGCCAGCGAGAACGCCAGCCGCCTGGCGGCCATGCAGCGGGCGGACAAGAACATCAAGGACCGGCTGGAGGAGCTGCAAGCCCGCTTTCACCGCATGCGGCAGAGCGGCATCGACGAGGAGCTGTTCGATGTCATCTCGGGCTTTGAAGCCCTCAGCAAGGAGCCCCAATGAAGCCGAAGCGGTCTCCCCGGATCACCTGCCTGTTCGTGGATGTTGGCGGAGTCTTGCTGAGCGATGGCTGGGATTCCCAGGCCCGCCAGAGCGCGGTGCGCGCCTTCCATCTGGATGGCCCAGCATTCGAAGAGCGCCACCACATGGTGTTTGCCGCCTATGAAGAGGGCCGGGTGTCCATCGATTTCTACCTGGACCACACGGTGTTCTACCAGAAGAGGGCGTTCACCCGCGCCCGCTTCAAGGCCTTCATCTTCGGCCAGTCCAAGGCCGTGCCTGGCATGCTGGGATGCATCGCCGGCGTGAAGTCCCGCCACGGGCTCAAGGTCGTGGTGGTCAGCAACGAGGCCCAGGCCCTGAACGCCCACAGGATACGCGCCTTCAAGCTGGGCGCCCTGGCCGACATCTTCGTCAGCTCATGCATTGTCGGGCTGCGCAAGCCCGACCCGGCCATCTTCAGGCTGGCCTTGGGCCTGGCCCAAGTGCCGGCGCGGCAAGTGCTCTATCTTGAGGACACGCCGCTGTTCGTGCAGGTGGCCAGGGGCCTGGGCATCCGCGGCATCATCCACCAGGGCCTTGGCCCCACCCGGGCCGCATTGGCGGCAGCGGGCCTGGATTAGGCAAGGGGCAGCATCCGCGCGCAGCCGGCGCGCCCGCCATTTCAAGCCATTGGAGGCATATGCCATGGAAGAGCCAGTGCTATCCCCCGATCTGCTGGGGAAGATGGACGCCTATTGGCGGGCTGCCAATTACCTGTCGGTCGGCCAGATCTATCTCTACGACAATCCCTTGCTGAAGGAGCCTCTGAAGCTGTCCCATGTGAAGCCCCTGGTGGTGGGCCACTGGGGCACCACCCCGGGCCAGAATTTCATCTATGTGCACCTGAACCGGGCGATCAAAAAGCATGACCTGAACATGTTCTACATCGCCGGGCCTGGCCATGGCGGGCCGGCGCTGGTCGGCAACACCTATCTTGAGGGCAGCTATAGCGAGATCTATCCCAACATAAGCCAGGACGAGGCTGGGATGAGGAAGCTCTTCAAGCAGTTCTCATTTCCAGGAGGCATCTCGAGCCATGTGGCTCCGACCACCCCGGGATCGATCCATGAGGGCGGCGAGCTGGGGTATTCGCTCAGCCATGCCTTTGGCGCGGCCTTCGACAACCCGAGCCTGGTGGTGGCCTGCATCATCGGCGACGGCGAGGCAGAAACCGGCCCCTTGGCCACTGCCTGGCATTCGAACAAGTTCCTCGACCCTGTCCGCGACGGGGCTGTGCTGCCCATCCTCCATCTCAACGGCTACAAGATCAGCAACCCCACCGTGCTGGCCCGGGTGGAGCCCGAGGAATTGGAGCAGTTCTTGCGCGGCTGCGGATGGCAGCCCTATTTTGTCTCGGGCCATGAGCCGGCGGCCATGCATGAAGCCATGGCCAAGGCGATGGACCAGGCCATGGAGGACATCCGCCGCATACAATCGAGCGCGCGCGCCAAGCAAGACCCCTCCCGGCCCCGCTGGCCGATGATCGTGCTCCGCTCGCCTAAGGGATGGACGGGGCCGAAGATGGTCGATGGCCTCGCGGTCGAGGGGACTTTCCGCTCGCATCAAGTGCCGCTGCTGGTGGACGCCGAGCACGCCGGCCATCTCAAGCAGCTGGAAGACTGGATGAGGAGCTACCGCCCAGAGGAGCTCTTTGACGAGGGTGGCCGCCTGATGCCTGCCTTGGCTGAATTGGCGCCCCTTGGCGACCATCGCATGGGCGCCAATCCGCATGCCAACGGCGGCCTGCTGCTGAAAGAGCTGCGCATGCCTGACTTTCGGGCCTTCGCCGTGGCGGTCCCTGCGCCTGGCGCAGTGAGCGGCCAGGACACCCTGGTCCTGGGCAGGTTCCTTAGGGACGTGGTCAAGGCCAACAGTGACCAGCGCAATTTCAGGATCTTCGGGCCGGATGAGACCCTGTCGAACCTCTTGGGGGCGGTGTTCGAGGCCACCCCACGGCAGTGGGAGGCCCGCTGGGAGCCGAACGACGAGTTCTTGGCCCCGGAAGGCAGGGTGCTCGATTCGATGCTCAGCGAGCACCAATGCGAAGGCTGGCTTGAGGGCTACCTGCTCACCGGGAGGCATGGGCTCTTCAACAGCTACGAGGCTTTCATCCGCATCGTGGATTCCATGTTCAGCCAGCACGCCAAATGGCTCAAGGTGACCGCGGAGCTGCCTTGGCGCCGCAAGATCGCCTCGCTGAACTACCTGCTGGCTTCGCATGTCTGGCAGCAGGACCACAACGGCTTCACCCACCAGGACCCGGGCTTCCTTGACCATGTGGTGAACAAGAAGTCTGACATCGTGCGGGTCTACCTGCCGCCCGATGCCAACTGCCTCTTGTCGGTCTTCGACCACTGCCTGCGCAGCCGCCATTACGTCAACGTAGTGGTGGCGGGCAAGCATCCCCTCCCACAGTGGCTGAGCATGGATGAGGCTGTGGTCCATTGCACGGAGGGGATCGGCATCTGGAAATGGGCCAGCAACGACCAGGGCGGCGAGCCGGACGTGGTGATGGCCTGTTGCGGGGACACTCCCACCCTTGAGGTCTTGGCAGCGGTGTCGATACTGCGCGAGCACCTGCCCGCGCTGAGGATGAGGGTGGTGAACGTGGTCGACCTGATGAAGCTGCAGCCCCAGGACGAGCACCCCCATGGCCTGAGCGACATGGACTATGATGCGCTCTTCACCAAGGACAAGCACATCGTCTTCGGCTTCCATGGCTACCCTTGGCTGGTGCACCGCCTGACCTACCGGCGCAGCAACCACAAGATGCATGTCCGCGGATACAAAGAGGAAGGCACCATCACCACGCCCTTTGACCTGCGGGTGCAGAACGACCTGGACCGCTTCCATCTGGTGCAGGACGTGGTGGACCGCGTCCCGAACCTGGGGACGAAGGGCAACTATCTCAAGCAGATGATGAAGGACAAGCTCGTGGAGCATAAGCAGTATGTGGATTCGCACGGCCAGGACATGCCCGAGATACTCGGATGGAAATGGGGCCATAGACCCTGATCCGGGGATGGCGCGCAGAAAAGGGCCCCTGAGGCAGCAGGAGCCCTTTTTTATGCCAGGACATGCCGCCTCAGGCGCAACCAGGGCCCTTGGGAGCCTTCAGAACCGCTTGCCCACGCCCATCTGCAGGCCGGGCTGGCTCTGCGGCAGCAGGGTGCCGTAGAGGCTCAGGTCCACTGGGTCGTCGTGCAGCAGCAGCAGCTCCAAGATGCCGCCCGCTCGGTATTCCATGCGGTCGGCATCCTCAGCCCCCTTCAGGCTCCAGAAGCAGGCTTGCACCTGGGGCGCCACCCGGCGGATCCCCAGCGGCACCTTGTAGCCCTCCCAATCCAGGCCAATGGCCCAGGTCAGCTCAGCGCCGGCCATGGCATAGGCCCGCCAGTCGCCGTCCAAGCTGGTGTCAAGCGCGGGCCGGTCAGGGCTGGCCACCGGCGGAGAGACGCGCGAGAGCGCTATCTCGGCCGAGGGCGCGATGCCGCCAGCGCTGAGCGCCGTGGCATAGAAGCGGTGGCCCAGGTCTTGGGTGAGGCTCAGGGTGGCCCCGCCCAGCGCGCCATCTGGCCCGTTCTCCACCGCGGCCCAGAGCGCGGCCTGGCGCCAGGGGAGCAGGGCATCGCCTGGCTGGATGGTGCGGTCCGCGCTCAGGCTGAAGACCGCTGGTGCAGCCTGCTTGAGGCTGCCTTCCCAGCGCGTGTCCAGGCCCAGCGCGGCCTCGTCATGCCGGCGCTGCCAGATGGGCAGCGTGAGGCCAACATGGGCGGTGGCCTGGTAGTCCCAGCCCGTCACGCGATAGGTGGTGCTGCCTGCTTGGGTGCTGGTGAGCACGGTGGGCACCTCCTGGTATTCCGCGGCCAGGTAGGGGGCCAGCAAGTGGCGCTGGTAGCTCCATTGCAGCCAATGGTCCCAGGCGCCAAAGTCCTGCTGGCTCGATTGCAGGCTCAAGGCATTCTGCTGCAGCTCATCGCACAGGTTCAGCCCCAGGGACCAGGTGGGGTTGCCATCCTCGCCCACCCACACCCAGGGCGTGATGGAGCGCAGGGCGAGGCGGGCCAGGGGATGATAGGCCTGCCAGTCCAAACCTGTGGCCGCTGTCTCGCTCACGCCATCCAGCATCCTGCTCTCCATCGCCGGCCCATAGGGATCCAAGAAGGCTGGCGCCTGCTCTTTAGCGGTCAAGCTCAAGGCCCGCACGCTGTAGCCTGCGCCCTCCACCTGCACTGCCAGCACCCGGCCTTCATCCAGGGGCTGGGCCTCCACCACGGTGTCTGAGGGGCTGCGGCGCAGCAGGCGCTGGCCATCCCATTCAAAGAGGCTGCAGCCCAAGGGGGTGCTGGCGATGAACCAGACCGAGCCGTCATCGCCCACCCACTGTGGCCTGCCGAAATAGCCCTGGTAGCGGAAGAGCTCCTGCCCCCCGCGCAGGCAGACCTTGGCAGTGCCGCTCTGGCGGAAGAACACGGACCGGCCCTGCGCGTCCAGCATGGCCCGCGAATGGCTGATGCCCAGGGGGCCTGCGCTGCTGGCGATCAAGGGCTGGCTATAGCCCTGCGCCAGGTCGAACCATAGCGACTTCCCATCGCGCTGGTCGCTCAGCCAGCGATTCATCCAGGCCGGGTCTGCAGCCCCGCTCTCATCCCACAGCGAAGCAGCCATGACGCCAGGCCAGAGGGCATCGCTGGCCATGCTGCGCCATCCGCCATCCTCCGCCTCGAAGAGACGGCCCCAGGGCAGGTCGCTTCGCCGCGCGCTCAGGCTCAAGCTGGCGCAGTCGACAAGGTTCAGCCTTGGCAGGGCGTCGGGGTCTGGGTCGCTCAAGAAGGCGATGCGCTTGCCAGCGCGGGTGAGCGCCGGCCTGTCCCAACTGGTGGCCAGGGCCGCGGCGCTGGTCTCAGACCGCTGGGCCTGGGCTTGGGCCTTGAGCATGACGCAGAAGTCGGCCATGTCATCCAGCAGGCTGCTGTCAAAGTGCTGCTGCCAGCGCGCCCCCAGGCGGGTGGGCACCAGGTAGCTCTTGCTCAGGTCCAAGAACACGCTGTTCAGCGCTGCTGGCCCCTCGCGCCGTGCCATGCTGGCCATGAAGCGGCTGCCAGCCTCATAGGCCTCTTCTGCTCCAGGCCAGGCCAGGCGCGTGTTGATGATGCTGGCCGGGCTGATCTTGCCGGCCTTGGCCATGGCCAGCAGGCGCGCTGTCATCTCGCCATTGTAGAGCCGGCCGCCCAGGCCGAATCGTCCTTCATTATATACCGCGTCGCCCTCCAAGAAGAGGCGTGGCGCCAGGGCCACGGGGTACGTGAAGGCGAAGAGCCAGAATTCGCTGCCCAGCCAGTCGTGGATCCATCGGCTGGGCCCCTGCTTGGCGCTCAGCTGGAAGGCATGCGAGCTCTCGTGGGCCAAGAGCAGCCCGGCCCAGTCGCTGGCTGCAAATTCCTCCAGCTGGGGCGCGCCGCCCGGGTACCAGGCCTCATACAAGATGGGCTCTATGGTGGTCTCGCCGTTAGCCATCTGCGTCTTGTCTGACAACATCACCAGGCTCAGGGGCTCATCCAGGCTCCAGCGGAACTCTTGGCTGTAGAGGCTGAGCAGTCGGCTGAGGGGCGTTGCCAGGCCATCCCCCAGGCCCTGGCGCTCGGCAGGGGCAAAGAGCTGCCAGCCCTGGCCCTGAGCCAGGCTGTAGGCATCATCGCCGGGAGGCACCACCGGGCCGGCAGGCAAGCTCAAGGGGCAGAGCAGCAGCAGGCAGAGAAGGGGAGTCAGGCGCATGGGCCACCGGGAGGGGGACAAAAAAAGGGAGGGGCTTAAGCCCCTCCCTTTTGAGCATCGCGCGAGTGTCGTATCAAGCCTTCGTGACGTTGGCAGCCTGCGGGCCCTTGGCGCCTTCAACCACATCGAAGCTGACAGCCTGGCCCTCAGCCAGGGTCTTGAAGCCGTCGCCGCCGATGGCCGAGAAGTGGACGAAGACATCCGCGCCGCCGGGACGCTCCAGGAAGCCGAAACCCTTCTTCTCGTTGAACCACTTGACCTTGCCGTTGACCGAACCCATCTGAACCTCCATCCAGACTCTCCGCCCCAGAGCGACCCCCCGCCTGCACCAGCGGAGTACCGGGGCTTTGAAAAAAAGATACTAAAGCCGGGGCAACCTTGCAACCAAAAAATAGAGCGCCCTGCTCCCCTCTTGCCAAGCGCAATAGGATGCGTATACTTAACCCTTCCTCAGCCCATCCCCGACACTCCCCAAGGCCATGAGCACCCCAAAACCCATCCGCGGCGCCCGCTTCCTAAAGTTCCGATGCACTGATTGCGGCAACTGCTGCACCGACACCATCGTCCCCATCACCGACCATGATGTGCGCCGGCTCATCGAGCCCGGCCGGCCGGCAGAGACCTTCATCAATTTCTACCCCCGCCGCGAGTTCGACGACCGCGCCCCGGAGCTGGCTTGGATACACCTTGAGGAGGGCCGCCGCGTGATGGCCCTCAAGAAGCAGCCGGGCAGCGAGGCCTGCCACTTCCTCAAGGAGCTGCGCTGCTCAGCCTATGAGCAGCGGCCCATCACCTGCCGGGTCTTCCCCTATCAGGTGGAATTCGACGCCAAGGGCAAGGTCAACCGCTTCTACATCAGCCAGGCCGTGCCCTGCCCCTATCAGCTGGACGGCAAGGTCAACCTGCCCCAGGTGGTGAGGGACTGGGACCAGGATGATGAGCAGGACCTGGAGTATTCCATCAAGGTGGAGGAGTTCAACGCGCTGCCGCGGCCCCGCACGCGCGATGGCTTCCTCCAATTCCTGGGCTTGGCCAGCCCCAACCCGGCCCTGCGCATGGCCGAACCTGAGCCCAAGGCCCTGTCGCGCCGCAAGGCCGCTGGCAAGGCCTAGGCCCATTCCATGGAGGACAGCATGAAGACCTTCGCACGCCCCTTGGCCCTGGCCCTGCTCAGCCTGGGCCTGGCTGGCTGCTTCAGCCACCCGGCTGCGGTGAGCCCCACAGCGGATGCCACCCCCAGCGCCGCGCATGTGACGGCCAGCGGCCTCAAGGTCATGGACTATCGGGTGGGCACCGGGCCTGAGGCGGTGCTGGGCCGCACCGTGGGCGTGCATTACACCGGCTGGCTCGAGAACGGCACCAAGTTCGACTCAAGCGTGGACCGCGGCCAGCCCTTTGAGTTCGCCCTGGGCGCCGGCAATGTCATCAAGGGCTGGGATGAGGGCGTGCAGGGCATGCGGGTGGGCGGCAAGCGCCAGCTCACCGTGCCGCCCGAGATCGGCTATGGCATGCGCGGCGCGCTGCCCACCATCCCGCCCAATGCCACGCTGGTCTTTGACGTTGAGCTCTTGAGCGTCAAGTGACAGCCCGGCTGGCGCTGGGAAGCCCCGCCCCCGCCTTCGCGGGGCTGCAGGGGGTGGATGGCCTGCAGCACGGCCTGGCGGACTATGCCGCGGCCAAGGCCTTGGCCATCATCTTCTGGTGCAACCACTGCCCCTATGTGCAGGCCTATGAGGACAGGATCAAGGCCCTGCAGCAGGAGCTGGGGCCCAAGGGCCTGCAGGTGGTGGCCATCAACAGCAACGATGCCGCGGCCTACCCTGAGGACAGCTTTGCGGGCATGGAGGCGCGGGCCAAGGCCCGGGGCTTCAACTTTCCCTACCTGCGCGACGAGAGCCAGCAGGCGGCCCGCGAGTTCGGCGCACTGCGCACCCCGCACATCTTCCTCTTCGATGCCGAGCGCAAGCTGGCTTACCTGGGCCGGGTTGACGACAACTACGCCGACCCGGGCCTGGTGAAGCGGCAGGAGCTGCGCGAGGCGGTGGATGACATCTTGGAAGGGCGCCCGGTGCGGACGCCCGAGACCTTTGCCATCGGCTGCACGATCAAGTGGAAGGCCTGAATATTTTCTTGAATGGAGAGAAGATGGCCATCAAAGAGCAAGTGCTAGAGCGCCTGAAGACCGTGATGGACCCCGAGCTCAACATCAGCATCGTTGACTTGGGCATGGTCAAGGGCATTGAGATGGAGGGCAAGACCCTCAACCTGACCATTGCGCTGACCGTGTCGGGCTGCCCGCTGAGGGCCAAGATAGAGGGCGACGTAGACCAGGCCCTGCAGGACCTGGAGGGCTTTGACCACATCCATCTGGCCTTCACGGCCATGGCCCCTGAGGAGCTGAATGCCCTCAAGCAGCGCCTGGGCGCCCAGCGCGCCGGGAAGATCAACAGCCAGCCCAGCATGCCCCAGCACCACAGCCCTGAGAAGCCCGATGCCGGCGGCATCAACCGCCTGCCCAAGAAGGTGCCCAACATCATCGCGGTCACCAGCGGCAAGGGCGGGGTGGGCAAGAGCTCGGTGACCAGCATGCTGGCCACCAGCCTGCAGCGGATGGGCAAGAAGGTGGGCATCTTGGATGCCGACATCACCGGGCCCAGCATCGCGCGCATCTTCGGCTCCAGCGAGAAGCCGGGGGTCAAGGATGAGTCGGTGCTGATCCCAGTGGACACCAAGAGCGGGGTCAAGATACTGAGCATGAACCTGCTCATCGACGACGAGGACGCCCCGGTCATCTGGCGCGGCCCGCTGGTCAACGGCGCCATCCGCCAGCTCTACAGCGACGCGGCCTGGGAGGGCCTGGATTACCTGCTGCTGGACCTGCCGCCCGGCACATCGGATGCCAACCTCACCGTGTTCCAGAGCATACCGGTGGACGGGGTGGTGATCGTCACCAGCCCGCAGGACCTGGTGCGCATGATCGTGGCCAAGAGCGTGGGCATGTGCAAGCAGCTGCGCGTGCCCATCATCGGCCTGGTGGAGAACCTGGCTTGGGTCTCCTGCCCAGGCTGCGACCGCATCATCCTGCCCTTTGGCCCCACCCGCGGCGCCGCGGTGGCCAAGGACTTTGGCATCCCCTTCTTGGGCAGCCTGCCCATCGATGCCACCCTGGCTGAGGCCTGCGATGCGGGCCAGATAGACCGCTATGAGAGCAAGGCCTTCGCCCAGGTGGCCGAGAAGGTGCTTGCGGCGAGATCAAAGGCTTGAAAAGGAGCAGGGACCGGCAATAAAAAAGCCCGCCAGACAGATGGCGGGCTTTTTTATGCAGGCTGGTCCTTACGCGCGGCTGTACTGCGGCGCCATCACTGGCTCTTTATGGTGCAGGGCCAGGGCCGCGGCGTGGGGCCAATGCGGGTTGCGCAGCATGGCGCGGCCCAAGAGCGCCACATCGGCCTGCTGGTTGCGGATGGTCTGGTCGGCCTGGGCCGGCTCAGTGATCATGCCCACCCCGGCGGTGGCGATCTGGGCCTGGCGCCTGATGGCCTCGCTGAAGGGCAACTGGTAGCCCGGGCCCAAAGGTATCTCGGCCTTGGCCAAGCTTCCGCCGCTGGAGCAATCGATCAGGTCGAAGCTCTCAGACTTGAGGTGGCGGGACAGGGCCACGCTGCTCTCTAGGTCCCAGCCGCCCTCGCTCGCCCAGTCGGTGCAGGACAGGCGCGCGGCCAAGGGCAGGTCCTGGGGCCAGGCTTTGCGCACGGCCTTGGCCACCATCAGGGGGAAGCGCAGGCGGTTGTTGAGGCCACCGCCAAAGTCGTCCGTGCGCTTGTTCGAGAGCGGGCTCAAGAAGCTGTGCAGCAGGTAGCCATGGGCCATGTGTATCTCGAGCCACTCTATGCCGGCCTCAGCTGCGCGGCGGGCCGTTTCGGCAAAGGCCTGGGCCAGGGTGTTGAGCTCATCCTCTATCAGCTCCTCGGGCACGGGCCAGCCCTGGTCAAAGGCGATGGCAGAGGCGCCCTTGGGGATCCAGCCGCCCTCTTTCTTGGCCAGCGGCGCGGGCTTGCCGGGCTGGGCCCAGGGGTTGCGGGTGCTGGCCTTGCGGCCGGCGTGGGCGATCTGGATGCCGGGCACCGCGCCCTGGGCCTTGATGAAGCTGGCCACGCTGGCCAAGGCCCCGATCTGCTCGTCCTTCCACAGCCCCAGGTCGTCCGGCGATATGCGGCCCTCAGGCTCCACGGCCGTGGCTTCGATGGTCACCAGGCCGGCGCCGCCCTGGGCAAAGGCCCCGTAATGGGCCAGGTGCCAGTCTGTGGCGAAGCCGTCCTGGGCGCTGTACTGGCACATGGGCGAGATGCCGATGCGGTTGCGCAGGGTGATCTTCTTGATGGTCAAGGGCGAGAACAGGTCGGTCATGCACGCTCCTTCAGGGCCAAGCAGGGCTTGGGCAGGTTAGGGCATAACAATAGACCTATTGAGGGGCTTTCACAAGGCTTGTGCGCGCTGCCTTTTGGCTGTGCCCTTGAAGCCGCTTTGCGCTAGAATCAGATCATGAGCGAGAGCGCGAGGGACAAGACCGCAGCCCACCCGCCTGGCGGCGTCGCAGAGATGCTGGCCATGGCCCTGCCCATGGTGGCGTCCACCAGCGCTGACACGCTGATGACCTTCACGGACCGGCTCTTCTTGAGCAAGCGGGGGCCAGAGGCCATGAACGCCGCCATGGCCGGCGGCTTGGCCAATTTCATGGCCATGACCCTCTTCATCGGCCTCATCAGCTACACCACGGCCCTGGCGGCCCAGCAGCTGGGCGCGGGCAGCAAGCCGCGCGCAGCCCAGGCTGCGGGCCAAGGCCTGTGGCTGGCCCTGGCGGCCTGGCCCCTGCTGCTGCTCTTGCGGCCCCTGGCCGAACCGGCCTTCAGCCATTTGGGCTTGGATGCAGCCCAGCTGCCCCTGCAGGTGCAATACTTCCGCATCCTCATCCTGGGCTCGGGGCTGGGGCTGCTGCGCGGGGCCTTCATCGGCTTCTTCTGCGGCATAGGCCGCACCCAGGTGGTGATGGCCTCGGCGCTGACCGCTTTGGGGGTCAATGCGCTGATGGCCTGGCTGCTCATCTTCGGCCATTGGGGCCTGCCTGCCCTTGGCATCCAGGGCGCGGCCATCGGCACCATCATCGGCTCGTGCGCGGGCTTGGTGGTGATGCTCTTGAGCGCCCTGGCGCCCAGGGTGCGCCGAGAGTTTCAGGTGCTGCGGGCCCTGCGCTTTGACCGGGCCCTGATGCTTGAGCTCTTGCGGCGCGGCGCGCCCTCGGGGCTAGAGCTCTTCCTCAACCTGCTGGCCTTCAACCTTTTGATCATCCTCTTTCAAGCCCAGGGCGCGGCCGTGGCCACGGCCACCAGCATCATCTTCAGCTGGGACATGGTCAGCTTTGTGCCCTTGATCGGCGTTGAGCAGTCGGTCACCAGCCTGGTGGGCCGCTTTGTGGGCAGCGGCGACCTGGCCAGCGCGGACAAGGCGGCCTGGTCGGGCATCAAGCTCACCTGGGCCTTCTCATCCATCATCTTCGCGCTGTTTGTCTTCTTCCCTGGCATGCTGGTGGCCGTGTTCGCGCCCAGCGCAGCCACCCCGGCCTTTGCGCAGGCCGCGCCCCTGGCCGTGGCCATGCTGCGGCTGGCCTCCCTCTACGTGCTGGTGCAGGGCGCGCTGATGGTCTACACCGGCGCCCTGCGCGGGGCAGGGGACACGCTATGGGCCATGCTGCTCACCGTGGCCATGCACTGGTGCCTGGTGACCGCGGCCTGGGCCTGCTTGCGCCTGCTGCGCACCGGCCCGCTGGCTGCCTGGGCCTGCGTGGTGGCCACCTTTGTGCTGTTCCCCATCCTGCTGCGCTGGCGCTGGAAGTCGAAGCGCTGGCAGGGTAGGATGGCAGCATGATCCGGATCCTCACCCCCTCTGACCATATTGAGGCCCTGGCCATCATCAACGATGCTTCCCAGGCCTATAAAGGCGTCATCCCAGATGACCGCTGGCATGAGCCCTATTTCTCGGCTCAAGACCTTGAGCAAGCCTTGCGCGAAGGCGTGGTATTCTATGGCCTGGAACTCGATGGCCGGCTGCTGGCTGTCATGGGCATCCAGGACAAGGGCGATGTGGCCCTGATTCGGCACGCCTATGTGCGCAGCCGCGAGCGCGGCAAGGGCTTGGGCTCGCAGCTGCTGCGGCATCTTGCGGCCAGCGAGAAGCGGCCTGTGCTCATCGGCACCTGGGCCGCTGCAGACTGGGCCATCCGCTTCTATAAACAGCACGGTTACCGGCTGGTCAGCCCCGGGGAGAAGGATCGCCTTTTGGCGCGCTATTGGGGCGTGCCGGCCCGCCAGGTGGAGACCAGCGTGGTGCTGGCTGATGCAAGGTGGTGGGCCGGGCAAAAGGCACATCCAGATGATGGGGAAAGAGCATGAAGCCTTCAGCAGAGAAACCCAAAGCCGCCTGCGCTCAACATCCCGATAGTGTGGTGACAGGCATTTGTCATTCTTGCGGAGAGCGCTTTTGCCAGTCTTGCTTGATCGCTGGGAGCGAGTATTATTATTGTTTAAAACGTGAATGCCAGGGCGCTTTGAAAGAAGAAGTGGGTTCGAAGTTTGTGTGCTGCCCCCATTGCGGGGCAAAGAACCGCGCGGACGCGGCCAATTGTAATGCATGTAAAAGCGTGCTAATCGTTGGGCCTGATAGCAAGCACGGAAAAGGAAAAAAGAAAGCTGTCCTCGGCCACCAATGTGAGGGTTGTGGGCATTTGAATGATGTTAAGGCTTGTTTTTGTGGTGCTTGTGGCAGGCCTTTGCAGCAAGGGAGACAGGGTTTGGTGGTTGCTCAATCGTACCCTAATGTTGTTGAGGCTCATCTTGCCAGGACAAAGCTTGAATCTATAGGCATCGCTTGTGACATCTATGATGAGAATATGGTCACATTGAACCCATTCTTTTCAGCGATTGGTGGCGGTGTGCGTTTGGTTGTGTGGGCTCACGATCTTTATAAAGCCCGGAAGGCTCTCGATTGCACGAGTTCTGGCAAGCTTTGGGGCGGGTTTAATACTCCTTGACAGTAATCTTTCAAGAGGAAGGCGCATGAAGCCTTCGGCAGAGACCGCGGTCCGCTCCATCGCAACTTGCCGCATTATTGGCACATGGCCGCAGTGGATAGGCCGGGCGAGACATTCAGCGCAATCGTATATGCAGTTCCTTTCATGCTGTTTATCATGATTGTGTATGCAGCGGTTTGGGGGCTTATCAAGGAGCGCAGGGGCTTGATGCATGGCAGCCTGATCTTGGCTGAGGTGGTGAGCATTGATGACAAGTCTCGATCGAAAAACACCCTTGTCTTGCGGCCGGTATTGGGCGGTCAGGATGATGAGATCCCTTTGGATGTTTCTGCAAGAGAAGAGCACTGGGAAGGCGAGCGGATCTGCCTGCTGCTGGACCCAAGCGCAGAAAATCCCGTTGTCATTGGCAAAGGCTGTTGGTGGGAGTGTGTGCCTGAGCAGGGTTTAGGATGAAGCCTAAATGACTTAACTTTGATAACCAGGTAAGGCGCCCCAAAGGCGGAGCTTTGATATTTATGGAGCTATTTGGAAAGGTTTTCCGTTTGTCAGGCAAGGCTTTTTGTCGTATCATCTAGAGAAGCGGAGCTATAAGCCGCTATCTTCTCATTTTCTGGTGCGGGCTCTATGGTTCAGCATAAAGCGAAGACCCTGGGATCATGGGCCGCGGCCCTGCTCTGCGCCTTGTGCCTGGCTCTGCCCGGCATGGCCTGGTCTGCCGAGGACGAAGAGCCCCTGAGCCTGCCCCCGGTGCAGAAGCGCGATGTGAAGCCCCTGACGCCCACGGTGGAGGCAGTGGCCACTCCCACGGCCGTGAGCCTGCCGGTGGTGGCATCAGTGCCGGCGGCCGCAGTGGCCCCGCTGGCCGTGGCCCCGGTGTCTGGCTTGCCGTTGGCCAAGGCCAAGGCCGCGCTCAAGGTGCTGGGCGTCAGCCACAAAGCCAGCAGCCTGGGCATCGAGGTGCTCCTCAAGGCCAGCGGGCCGGTGTCGGCCAAGGTCTCGCGCCTCAAGAACCCCGACCGCATCCTGGCCCGCGTGGCCAATGCCATCCTGGCCGGGCCCAAGCAGACCATCAGCCTGAACGCTGGCGCGGCCAAGCGGGTGCGCATCGCCCAGAACCACGGCGAGGTCTGGATGGTGGTGGACTTGAGCGAGCAGGTGGATTACAGCGTGCTCTCGGGCATCAAGAACGGCTGGGGGCTGAGCCTGGTGACCGGCCCTGCGGCCGCCGCGGCCGCACCCCAGCCCACGGCCATCCCCACCCAGCCGGCCCGCTCCACCGGGGCCAGCACGGCCCAATTGCCGCATGTGGAGATGATGCTCTTTGACAAGAACGTGCTCTTCCAGGGCCGGCAGTATGACCGCTTCCCCTGCGCCAACCTCATCTACGACAAGGCCGACGCCTTCCCGCTCGAGCGCGAGTTCAGCACCAACCTGGTCTTCTCGCAGGGCTATGGCGCCTTTGTGGGCAACCTGCGCCTGGTGGGGCCCGAGGGCGAGGTGATCGACCAGACCCGCGAGCCCTTCGCCTTCAACCTCTTCAACGCCCTCACCGACTACTCGGTGGAGACGCCGTGGAAGGTGCGCTTTGAGCGCAGCGGATGGTACCGCATCATCCTCACGTTGAATGGCGAGGACACGCTGGAGCACAGGTTCTACGTGGGGCACAACGACGACAAGCCTTAAAGCCTAGGACCTCACCGCCATCCCCGGCGATGAGGCAAGATCCCCCCTCCCCCTCTCCACAGTGGTGCGGGGGAGGGGGATGTTTTTTTATGGACCCTCGCGTATGGGGCGGGGGTGAGGTCCAAGCTCGCGGAGCCTGCATGGTGCAGGGTCCGCTTGGGCGCGTTTGGAGGCAGCTTGCTCTTTGATGGATGGTTCCAGCGCTTTGAGGCCCTGCCGGACGGGGGCCGCCTGCTCGAATGCCTGCGCCATGGCCGCCCGGCCTGGGCCAGCGGGCTGTGGGGCTCGGCGCGCAGCCTGGCTGCGGCCGCGGTGTTCGCGCGCCTGCGCAGGCCCGGCGTGGTGCTGTGCGTGGATGAGGCCCAGGCCCTGGAGCTGACCGAAGAGCTGCGCTTCTTCTTGCAGGGCTTCCCCAGCCTCTCGCACCCCGGGCAGCAGGCGCGCTTTCAGGTGAAGTACCCCACGGTGCTCGACCCGGGCGAGGACCCCCTGGTCTATTTCCCAGCCCTGGAATTCGCCGCCTACGATGCGCTCACCAAGGATTACGGCCGAACGGTGGAGCGCATGCTGGTGCTCAAGCGCCTGGCCGCCGGCGAGCCGCTGCTCTTGGTCACCAGCCTCGAGGCGGCCTGCCAGCGCCTGCCGCCCCCGGATGTGCTGTCGCGCGCGGTCTTCAGCGTGGAGCTGGAGCGCGACTACAGCCTGGACCAGCTGGCCGGCCGCCTGGCGGCCATGGGCTACCGCCGCGAGTTCACGGTGGAGGAGCCGGGCCAGTTCGCCCTGCGCGGCGGGCTCTTGGATGTCTCACCGCCCGACCATGACTGGCCCCTGCGCCTTGAGTTCGATGGCGACCGCCTGGCCAGCCTGCGCTACTTCGACCCGGCCAGCCAGCGCAGCCAGCGCCGGCTGGAGAAGGTGGAGATCATCCCCTTCCAGGAGATCCTGCTGGACCCGGAGACCCGGGCCGCGGGCCTGCGCCGCGTGCTCGAGAGCCGCCTGGCGGCGGTGCCGCGCCAGGGCTGGTACGACCGCCTGGCCGAGGAGACCCAATTCCTGGGCTTGGAGTGGCTGCAGCCCTTCTTCCACCCCGGCTGCACGCTCTTTGATTACCTGGCCTGCCTGCCTGGCCGGCCCCTCTTGATGGCTGACCAGCCCCAGCTCATGCTCGACCGGCTGGAGCAGGCCCATGCGCGCGCCGCGGAGCTCTTGGAGGCGCGGGCCAGCGCCGGCCTGCTCTTCCCTCGGCCCGACCAGCTGCTGCTCGACAAGAGGGGCCTGCTCAAGGCCCTGCAGGGCCCGGCCACCTTCTACAGCAGCCTGCTGCCGCACAGCCTGCCCGAGGTGCAGGGCGCCGAGACCCTGAGCTTCAGCTTCAAGAGCCACGACCTGGCCCAGGGCGATGTGGAGCAGTTCGGCCGCGAGGTGCTGGTGTGGCTCAGCAAGGGGTTCGAGACCCTGGTGGTCTCGCGCACCCACGGCGAGCTCTTGAGAATGAAAGAGGCGCTGGAGGCGCGCAAGTACCGCACGCTGGAGCTCAGCGAGGCTGCGCCGCCAAGCGCGGTGCCCGAGGGCGGGGTGGGGCTGGCCCTGGCGCGGCTCGAGCGCGGCTTCGTGGCGCCCGAGCTGGGCATCTCGCTCTTGAGCGATCAGGAGCTCTTCAAGCGCCAGGCCCTGGCCGCCCCCCGCGTCTACCGCCACCGCTACAAGGGCCTCAAGGGCAGCCGGCCCATCGAGAGCTTCAGCGAGCTCAAAGAGGGGCAGCACGCCGTGCATGTGGACCATGGCATCGCCATCTTCCGCGGCGTGGTGCGCATGGACATCGATGGCCATGCCAAGGACTTCGTGTGCCTGGAGTACGCCGAGGGCGAGAAGCTCTATGTGCCCACCGAGCAGGTGAACCTGGTGCAGAAGTACCTGGGCGGCGATGATGCGCCGCGCCTGCACCGGCTGGGCGGCGACCGCTGGGCCTCGGCCCGCGCCAAGGTGAAGAGGGCGGTGGCCGAGCTTGCTGAAGAGCTGCTGCAGCTCTACGCCCGTCGGCAGGTGGCGCACACCACCGGCTTCGGCGCCGACAGCGACGCCCAGCGACTCTTTGAGGAGAGCTTCCCCTACGAAGAGACCCCCGACCAGCTCAAGGCCATCGAGGCGGTCAAGCGCGACATGGAGCGCCCCAAGCCCATGGACCGCCTGATCTGCGGCGACGTGGGCTTCGGCAAGACCGAGGTGGCGCTGCGCGCGGCCTTCAAGGCGGTGATGGCCGGCCAGCAGGTGGCCATGCTGGCGCCCACCACCATATTGGCCCATCAGCACTACAACACCTTCCGCGAGCGCATGGCTGACTGGCCGGTGCGCCTGGTGATGCTGTCGCGCTTCCGCAGCCCCAAGCAGGTGAAGGAGGCCCTCAAGGACCTGGCCGAGGGCCGCGCCGACATGGCCATCGGCACCCATCGCCTGCTTCAGCATGACGTGGCCTTCAAGCGCCTGGGCCTGGTCATCATCGATGAGGAACAGCGCTTCGGCGTGGCCCACAAGGAGCGGCTCAAGAAGATGCGCAGCCAGGTGGCGGTGATCAGCATGTCGGCCACCCCCATCCCGCGCACCCTGCACTTCTCGCTGGCCGGCCTGCGCGACATGAGCGTCATCGAGACCCCGCCCTTGGACCGCCTGCCGGTGCGAACCTACGTGCTGGAGGACAACCAGGAGCTGGGCCGCCAGGCCATCTTGCAGGAGCTCAAGCGCGGCGGCCAGGTCTTCTTCGTGCACAACCGGGTCAAGGACATCCACAAGGTGGCCGAGCGCCTGCGGGCCCTGGTGCCCGAGGCGCGGGTGGCAGTGGCCCACGGCCAGATGGGCAAGGACGAGCTGGAGCAGGTGATGGTGGAGTTCTTGGGACGCATGCACGATGTGCTCATCTCAACCACCATCATCGAGAGCGGGCTGGACATGCCCAACGTCAACACCATCATCATCAACCACGCCGAGGACTTCGGGCTCTCGCAGCTCTACCAGCTGCGCGGCCGGGTGGGCCGCAGCGAGCGCCAGGCCTACGCCTACCTCTTCTACCCCAAGGGCCGCAGCATCCCCGAGGTGGCCGAGAAGCGCCTGGTGGCCATCGAGGAATTCACCGACTTGGGCGCTGGATTCAAGGTGGCCATGCGCGACCTTGAGATCCGGGGGGCGGGCAACATCCTGGGCGCCCAGCAGCACGGCCAGGTGGCGGCGGTGGGCTTTGACCTCTACTGCCACATGCTCAACGAGGCCGTGCAGCGCCTCAAGGGCGAAGAGGTGAAGGAGGAGCGCAACCCCACCCTGCAGCTGGACCTGGATGCCTTCTTGCCTGAGGATTACGTGGGCGACCCGCGCATGAAGCTGGACCTGTACAAGCGCCTAGCCCAGCTGGAGGACGAGGCGGAGCTGAAGGCGGTGGAAGAGGAGGTGCGCGACCGCTTTGGCGAGCCGCCCAGCCCGGCCCGCTGGCTCTTCGAGGCTGTGCGCATCCGGCTGGGGGCCAAGGCCCTGGGCTTCAGCGAGGTGGTGCAGAAGGGAAGCCAGGTGATCCTGCGCTTTTACGCTGATTTTCAGCCCACCGAGGACTTTGTCCCCCGGATTTTGGCCGCTTTTCCGGGCCAAGTCCGATTTTTGGCAGGCCCGCCCCCTGGCCTGGCCTTCACCGCCCCAGAGGGGGGTGGCTATGCCTTCCTCAAAAGGCTGTTGCCGCAGCTAGGCCCCTATGTTAGTATAGATAGGAAGGAGTTGGCCCGACAGGGTTGACTCCTACATTTTTTTCATCCCACGGAACGGAGCCGTTCATGTCGTTCGTGAAGACCCTGAGGTATGCGTTTGTCGCCCTGCTGGCCATGGGGCTCCTGTCCGGCTGCAAGGGCAAGACCGTGGCCACGGTCAACGGCAAGAAGATCGGCATGAAGCAGTATGAGCAGCAGACTCAGCTGCTGCAGGCCCTGTACCCCGACCAGGCCTTGGATGCCCAGACCCGGCGCCAGGTGCTGGAGCAGATGGTCAAGCAGGAGCTGTTGGTGCAGGCTGCGGAGCAGCGCGGCCTGGCCGCCGACCCCACCCTGACCGCGCAGATCGAGGAGGAGCGCATCAAGTACCGCCAGGCGCTGGAGCGCAAGATGGCGGGCCTGAAGGCCCAGCTGGGCCAGGTGGATGAGGCCGTGCGCAGCCGCAGCCTGATCGAGGCCCTGGTCAAGGCCGAGGCAGCCCAGCACCCGGTGAATCCAGCGGAGGTGAAGGCCCTTTACAATAAGATGAAACAGCAGGGCCTTCCTGTGCGTTCCATGGCTGAGGAGCAGGGCCGCATCACCGAGCAGGTGATGCTGGACCGGCTGGTCGACCAGGCCCGCGAGAAGGGCGCTGTGGACATGAACATGGACCTGGTGACCGCGGGCGCGCCGCCGTCCTCCATGATGCAGGGCCTGCCCGGCCTGCCCCCGGCCCAGGGCGGCAAGCTGGCGCTGCCTGCCAGCAGCAAGTGATCGGCTGAGGGCCATGCGGCGCCCCTGCATCCTCTTCGCGCTGGGCGCGGCGCTGGCCCTGGCCGGCTGCCGCAAGCCAGCCCTGCTCATCTTGCCGCCGCTGGCGGTGGTCAATGGCGAGCCCATCGCCCAGCAGGACCTGCTGGCCGCGCGGCGCGCCCAGGCCCTTCCGCTGAGCTTGAGCGCGCAGGCGGCCCTGAGCCCGGCAGCCGATGGCGCCCTGGATGACGCCGCGCTCTTGGACCAGCTGATCGACGAATGCCTGATGCTGCAGCGCGCGCGCGAGCTGAAGCTGGAGCCGCCCGAGGGGCTCATCAGCCAGGAGGAGCAGGAGGCGCGCGGCGGCATGGAGCCGGCAGCCTGGTCCGCCCTGCTGGCCGACCAAGGGCTGAGCGACAGGGATTTCACCGCCCAGCTCGAGCGGCGCTGGCTGCTGCAGGCCGTGGCCCAGTCAGAGGTCTATGACAAGGTCCCGGTGAGCGACAGGGAGCTTCGCGACTACTACTGGGAGCACCTGGGCGAGTTCAAGCGCAAGGAGCGCCGCCGCCTGCTGATGATCTCATGCACCAGCCTGTCCGAGGCCCAGAAGGCCCAGCAGGAGCTGGGGCTGGGCGAGCCCTTCGGCGCGGTGGGCAAGCTCTATGGCAAGGGGCCCGAGGCGGCCCAGGGCGGCGACCTGGGCTGGGTCACCGCCAGCGACCTGCCCACCGGCTTGGCCAAGGCCGCCTTCGGCCTCAAGGTCGGGCGCATCAGCGGCATCGTGCGCAGCGCCTACGGATGGCACCTCATCTTGGCGGAGGAGGCGCGGCCGCCAGTGAACGTGAGCTTCGAGGAGGCCGCGGCCGGCATACGGCAGCGGCTCAAGCAGAGCAAGGCCCAGGAGCCCTGGCAGGCCTGGCTCTTCCAATTGCGCAAGGCGGCCCGCATCCAGCGCGGCCCTGGCGCTAAGAAAGGCTGAACATGACCATCAGACCAAGCCTCATCCTGCCGGCCCTGCTGGGGCTGGCCCTGGCCCTGCCCCTGGCGGCCGACCCCTACATCAAGGTGGTGGCCAAGGTGGGCGGCGACATCATCACCAACTACGACCTGGATGAGGCCGTGGCGGTGGACGCGGCGGCAATGAGCCCGGCGGAGCGCGAGAGCCCCGAGGGCAAGCAGAAGCTCGCCGAGGCCCGCGCCAATTACCTGAAGCAGGCCGTGCGGGTCAAGCTGGTGGTGCAGGCGGCCCTCAAGCCGCCCGAAGGCACCAGCGAAGAGGATGCCAAGAAGGCGGCGGCGCGGCCCAACCCTAACCTGCCCGGCGATGAGGAGCTTGAGGAGGAGACCAACCGCCAGTACGACGCGCGGCGGGCCCGCTTTGCCTCGAGCGCCGACTTTCAGGACGAGCTGAAGCGCCAGCACATCACCGAATCGGCCTTCAAGAGCCGCCTGCGCGAGCTGGTGCGCGAGCAGCTCATCTACCAGCGCATGCTGCGCAGCAAGCAGCGCGAGATGCAGGCTGGCATCAACATCAGCACCGCCGAGGCCGAGAAGTACTGGCAGGACAACCAGCAGGACTTCAACGCCCCGGCCCAGGTGAAGCTGCGCCAGATCATCGTGGCCAGCCAGGACAAGGCCAAGAAGCTGATGGCGCGACTCAAGGCCGGCGAGGATTTCGAGGCCCTGGCCAAGGCCGAGAGCCTGGATGAGGGCAGCAAGGCGCAGGGCGGCCTGGTGGGATGGGTCGAGAAGGGCCAGCTGGAGCCGGCGGCGCTGGACCAGGCGGTCTTTGGGGCCGAGGAGGGCGAGCTGGCTGGCCCGGTGCAGAGCAAGCTCGGCTGGCACGTGCTGCGCATCGAGGCCACCAAGCCCCCTGAGAGCAGGACCTTTGAGCAGAGCAAGGACAAGGTCAACCAGGTCCTCTACCGCAAGCGGCTGGAGGAGAAGCTGGACGCCTGGGTTGACGAGCTGAAGCAGAAGACCTATGTGGAGACGGCCCAGTAGGCGAGGGCCGGGAGGCGGGCATGGCAGTCCCTGTGGCAGTGGTGGGCGCCAGCGGATACGCGGGCGCTGAGCTGGTGAGGATATTGAGCGGGCACCCCAAGGCCCGGCTCGCGGCCCTGGCGGGCGACAGCACCGCGGGCCAGCGCTTTGACGCGCTGTATCCTGCCGCGCGCGGAATTGTCGACCTGACCCTTGAGGCCTTCGACCCTGCGGCCCTGGCCAAGAAGGCCGAGCTGGTGCTGCTGGCCGTGCCCCATGGCCAGGGCATGAAGATGGCCCCGCCCCTGCTGGCGGCCGGGCTCAAGGTGGTGGACCTCTCGGCCGACTTCAGGCTCAAGGACCCCATCGTCTATGAGAAGTGGTACAAGCACCCCCACAGCGCCATCGAGCTGCTGAAGGAGGCGGTCTATGGCCTGCCTGAGGTCAGCCGCAAGCAGGTGGCCAAGGCCCGGCTGGTGGCCAATCCGGGCTGCTATCCCACCAGCATCATCCTGGCCCTGCTGCCCCTGCTGGCGGAGGGCCTGGTGAATGCGGATTCGCTCATCGCTGACAGCAAGTCTGGCGTGAGCGGCGGCGGCATCAAGCCCGCGCCCGGCTTCATGTTCGGCTCGGCGGGCGAGAACTTCTCGGCCTACAAGGTGGCGGGCACGCACCAGCACATCCCCGAGATCGAGCAGGCCCTGGGCCTGGCGGCCAAGCGTGAGCTCAAGCTCACCTTCACCCCGCACCTGCTGCCGGTGGTGCGGGGCATCTTGACCACCGCCTATGCCGACCTGGTGGAAGAGGGCATGAGCAGCAAGAAGCTCGCGGCGGTGTACAAGGACTTCTACAAGGGCGAGGCCTTTGTGCGGGTGTATGAGGACAGCCTGCCCGACCTCAAGTCCGTCAAGGGCAGCAATTTCTGCGACATCGCGCCCCGGGTGGACGAGCGCACCGGCCGTGCCGTGGTGCTGGCCTGCGAGGACAACTTGGGCAAGGGCGCGGCGGGCCAGGCCGTGCAGAACATGAACCTGATGCTCGGCTTCCCTGAGGATGCCGGGATGGAACGGATGGCGTTCACGCTCTGAAACCAGAGGATGCGGAGGTAGGATGAAGACGACCCAGCACAGCGGCTCGATCACCTTTGCCAAGGGCTTCTTGGCCACCGGGGTGGCCTGCGGCATCAAGAAGAACGGCAAGAGCGACCTGGCGGTCATCTACAGCGAATCGCCGGCCACGGCCGCCGCGGTCTTCACCGTCAACCAGGTGAAGGCGGCCCCGGTGCTGCTCTCGGCCAAGCGCATCGCCCAGGGCTCGGCCCGCGTGGTGGTGGTGAACGCCGGCAACGCCAACAGCTGCACGGGCAAGCGCGGCATGGATGACGCGGTCAAGACCGCCGCCTTGGTGGGCCACCATCTGGGCCTGCCTGAGAAGGACATCCTGGTGGCCTCCACGGGCGTCATCGGACAGTACCTGCCCATGGACAAGATCCAGGCCGGGGTGGAGCAGGCCTGCCGCCACCTGACCGTGGAGGGCGGCGAGGAGGCCTCGCGCGCCATCCTGACCACTGACACCTTCACCAAGGAGTACAGCATCACCATCCAGCTGGGTGGCAAGCCTGTGCGGCTGGGGGGCATGGCCAAGGGCTCGGGCATGATCCACCCCAACATGGCCACCCTGCTGGGCTTCATCACCACCGACGCGGCCATCGCCAAGGAGCCGCTCAAGCAGGCCCTGGCGAATGCCGTGGACAAGAGCTTCCACTGCATCACCGTGGACGGCGATACCAGCACCAATGACATGGTGCTGGCCCTGGCCAACGGCCGGGCCGGCAACAAGGCGGTCACCAGCCTGGCCTCGGCTGATGGCGCCAAGTTCCAAGAGGCCCTCACCAAGGTCTGCCAAGAGCTGGCCCGCCGGGTGGTGCTCGACGGCGAGGGCGCCACCAAGTTCATCCAGCTGACGGTCAAGAACGCGCCCAGCTTTGAGACCGCCCGCGCCTGCGCCATGAGCATCGCCAAGAGCAGCCTCTTCAAGACCGCCATGTTCGGCATGGACGCCAACTGGGGCCGCATCCTCTGCGCCCTGGGCAACGCCCCGGTCGAGCTGCAGCCGGGCAAGGTGGATGTGGCCTTCGGCAACCTGGTGGTGGCCAAGGGCGGCGCGGCCGTCAACTTCAGCGAGGCCAAGGCCCTGGGCCTGCTCAAGCGCAAGGAGGTGGAGGTCACCGTCGACCTGCACCTGGGCAAGCACGAGGCCGTGGTCTTCACCTCGGACCTGAGCTACGATTACGTCAAGATCAACGCGAGCTACCGCTCGTAGTCCCCATCCCGCCGCGGAAGCCCGCGGCGGTGAAGCCCGCCCGCAAGGGCGCATCCCACAGGCCGCCCGAGCCTGGTGCTCATCACCGGCGGCCGAGGAACAACCAGGAGGCAACATGACCACCCAGGTCAGCATCAAGCAACTGCTCGAAGCCGGAGTGCACTTCGGACACCAGACCCGCCGCTGGAACCCCAAGATGGCCCGCTACATCTTCGGCGAGCGCAATGGCATCTACATCATCGACCTCCAGAAGACCCACAAGAAGCTGGGCGAGGCCCTCGACTATGTGCGCAGCCTGGCTGAGAAGAAGGGGACCATCCTCTTCGTGGGCACCAAGAAGCAGGCCCAAGAGCCGGTGCAAGAGGCTGCCCAGCGCTGCGGCATGCCCTTCGTCAACCAGCGCTGGCTGGGCGGCATGCTCACCAACTTCGCCACGGTGCGCAAGAGCCTGCAGCGCTACCAGCAGCTGAAGCGCCAGAAGGAGGATGGCAGCCTTGCCACCCTGCCCAAGGAGGAGATCGCCCGCAAGGAGCGCGAGCTGGCCAAGCTGACCAAGGCCCTCTCGGGCTTCGAGACCCTGCGCGGCCTGCCCGACGCCATCTTCATCATCGACACCAAGAAGGAGCGCAACGCGGTGGCCGAGGCCAAGCGCCTGCAGATCCCCCTGGTGGCCCTGGCGGACACCAACTGCGACCCGGATGAGGTGGACTACGCCATCCCCAGTAACGACGACGCCATCCGCACCCTCAAGCTGATGACCACCCTGGTGGCTGACGCTGTGATCGAGGGGCGCCAGGCCGCCGCCGCCGCCGAGCAGGCCGCCAAGGACAAGAAGGCCGAAGCCGCCGCCCCCGCGGCCTGACCCCCACCCACAACCGCATTTATTGCAGGAGCACTGAGCAATGGCTGAGATCACGGCTTTGATGGTCAAGGACCTGCGCGAGAAGAGCGGCGCAGGCATGATGGAATGCAAGAAGGCGCTGGAGCAGACCGGCGGTGACATGGCCAAGGCCATGGACACCCTGCGCGAGAAGGGCATCGCCTCGGCCTCCAAGAAGGCCGGGCGCGCGGCCAACGAGGGCCTGGTGGGCCTGGCCGCCTCCGCAGACGGCAAGAGGGCGGTGGTGGTGGAGGTGATGTGCGAGACCGACTTCGTGGCCCGCACCGCCGATTTCCAGGGCTTGGTGGCCTCGCTGGCCAAGCAGGCGCTGGCTGCCAGCTTGAGCGCCGACCCGGCCCAGGCCGCCGCCGAGCTGCTGGCCATCGCTGGCGTGGCCGATCAGGTCAAGGCGGTCATCGGCAAGCTGGGCGAGAACATGAGCCTGGCTCGGGTGGCCAGCATCAGCGTGGATGGCGGTCTGCTGGGCAGCTATGTGCACGCGGACAGCAAGCTGGCGGCCGTGGTGGCCCTCAAGGCCGGCAAGCCGGGCGACCCTGCGGTGACCCAGCTGGGCCGCGACCTGGCCATGCAGGTGGCGGGCAACATCCCCGCGGCCCAGGTGGTGCGCCGCGACCAGGTGGCGCCCGAGTTCTTGGCCAAGGAGCGGGAGATCGCCCTGGCCCAGGCCCGCGAGACCGGCAAGCCGGAGGCCATCCTCCCCAAGATCGCGGAAGGCAAGGTCAACAAGGTGCTGCAGGAGATCACCTTGCTGGAGCAGTCCTTCATCAAGGAACCCACGCTGACCATCCAGGCCCTGGTGGACCAGGTGGCCAAGCAGGCGGGCGACAAGCTCTCGGTCGAGGGCTTCATCCGCATGCGTGTCGGCGAAAAGGCCTGAGGAGCCCCCATGCCCAAAGCCTATCGGCGCGTCCTGCTCAAGCTCTCCGGCGAAGCCCTCGCCGGGGAGCGGGGCATGGGCTATGACCCAGCCACGCTCAAGTCCATCGCTGCCCAGGTGCGCAGCACGCGGTCCCTCAAGACCCAGCTGGGCATCGTCATCGGCGGCGGCAACCTCTTCCGCGGCGCGGTGGCCAGCGGCATCGGCCTGGACCGCGTGACTGGCGACTACATGGGGATGCTGGCCACGGTGATGAACAGCCTGGCCCTGCAGGATGCGCTGGAGCAGGAGGGCGTGCAGACCCGCGTGCAGACCGCCATTGAGATGCAGAAGCTGGCCGAGCCCTTCATCCGCCGGCGGGCCATCCGCCACCTGGAGAAGGGGAGGGTGGTCATCTTCGCCGCTGGCACCGGCAACCCCTACTTCAGCACCGACACCGCAGCTGTGCTGCGCGCGGTGGAGATCGGCGCCGATGCCATCCTCAAGGCCACCCAGGTGGATGGCATCTACGACGCCGACCCGCGCAAGGACCCCAAGGCCCGCCTCTTCAAGCGCCTCAGCTACCGCGAGGTCTACGAGCGGCGCCTCAAGGTGATGGACACCACCGCCATCACCCTCTGCGAAGAGAATCACCTGCCCATCCTGGTCTTCAACCTGCACCGGGAAGGCAACATCCGCCGCGCCCTGGCGGGGCAGCCCATCGGCACCCGCGTCAGCGGCAAGGCCTGAACCCGAGGCAAAATGCTCGACGACCTGTACAAAGAGACCCGTGCCCGCATGGAGAAGACGCTGGACTCGGTGAAGCGCGACTTCGGCACCGTGCGCACCGGCCGCGCCTCCCTGCACATCCTCGATGCGGTGAGGGTGGAGTACTTCGGCAGCCAGATGCAGATCAACCAGATGGCCAATGTGGCGGTGCCCGACGCCCGGCTCATCGAGATCAAGCCCTATGACAAATCGGCCCTGCAGGAGATCGAGAAGGCCATCCTCAAGGCCAACCTGGGGCTGACCCCCATGAACGACGGCAAGGTGGTTCGCATCAGCTTCCCGCCGCTGACCGAGGAGCGCCGCAAGGAGCTGGCCAAGGTGGTTCGCAAGATGTCCGAGGACGGCAAGGTGGCGGTGCGCAACCTGCGCCGCGAGGCCAACGAGTCGGTGCAAGAGTTCGAGAAGGAGAAGCTCATCTCCGAGGATGACGCCAAGGCAGGGCAGGCCCAGGTGCAAAAGCTGACCGATGAGGCCATCTCCCGCATCGAGGAGCTGCTGGCGGCCAAGGACAAGGAGATCATGGAGATCTAGTCCCATGGCCACAGCCACCCAAGCACTAGGCCTCGACCCCGCCCGCCTGCCGCGCCATGTGGCCGTCATCATGGACGGCAACGGGCGCTGGGCCCGCAAGCGCGGCCTGCCCCGCGTGGCTGGCCATCAGCGCGCCATGGAGTCGGTGCGCGCCGTGGTCAAGGGCTGCTCGAGCCTGGGCATCCCCTACCTCACCCTGTATGCCTTCTCCACCGAGAACTGGCGGCGGCCCAAGGCTGAGGTGGGCTTTTTGATGCGCCTGCTGGCCACCTACCTGCGCAAGGAGCTGGCCGACCTGCATGCGAATGGCGTGCGGGTGCGCGGCATCGGCGACCTGGCCGGGCTGCCCGAGGCCTGCCAGAGGGAGCTGGCCGCGGCCGCCAAGCGCACGGCCCGCAACCGGGGGCTGACCCTCAACCTGGCGGTCAATTACGGCGGCCGGCAGGAGATCCTTGCCGCCGCCCGCCAGGCCATGCGCCTGGCCCGCAATGGTAAGCTCAGCCCGGCCGAGCTCGACGAGCAGGCCTTCGGCTCCCTGCTGGCCACCGCCGGCGCCCCCGACCCTGACCTGCTCATCCGCACCAGCGGCGAGATGAGGCTCTCCAACTTCCTGCTCTGGCAGGCGGCCTACGCCGAGATCTACGTGACCCCGGTGCTGTGGCCCGACTTCGGGCGGCCGCAGCTGATCGAGGCGCTCCGCGACTACCAGGGCCGCGAGCGGCGCTTCGGCGACATCCGGGCCGCTGCCCCCGCCTGAGCCCAGCCACCCTCCCTTCAGGCGAAGCATGCGCACCCGCCTCCTCATCTCCGCACTGGTCCTGCCCTTCTTCGTCTGGATGCTGCTGGCAGCATCCCCCATTCCCTTCATCGCCTTCGCCACCCTGGTGGCCGGCCTGGGGATGCTGGAATACGGGGGCATCCTCAAGCAGCGGGGGCTCAAGCCTGCGCCCCTGCTGGGCCTGCTCTTCGTGCTGGCCTGGATGGCGGCGCGCTATCCCTCTGCCTGGCTGCCCGGCCCCCTGGCCGCGCTCTCCGGCCTGCCCAGCGGCATGCTGATGGGCGCGGCTTTTTTGGCTCTGGCCTGGTTCCACGTGCTGCGCGGCGACGCCCAGGGCGGCATGGCCTCGCTGTGGGCCGACCTCTTCGGCGTGCTGTGGCTGGGCTGGCTGGGCAGCTTCTTCGTGCGCCTGCATCTGCTCCCCTTCGGCGGCTATTGGAGCTTCAGCCTCTTCTTTATGGTGTGGGTGTATGACGCGGGCGCCTACTTCATCGGCCGCAGCCTGGGCCGCACCCCGCTCTCGCCGCTCTCGCCCAAGAAGACCGTGGAGGGCCTGCTGGGCGGCCTGGCCATCACCGTGGCGCTCTCGGTGCTGCTGCTGCCCATGATCCTGCCCGCGGGCTTCCCGCTCTCGCGGCGCCAGCTGGCATTGCTCGGCGTTCTGGCCGGGCTCTTCGCCCAGGCCGGCGACCTGCTCGAGAGCATGCTCAAGCGCCATGTGGGGGTCAAGGATTCAGGCCGCCTCCTCCTCAAGCTGGGCGGCTTCTTGGACAAGCTGGATTCCCCCCTCTTCACCGCCCCGCTCTTCTGGTGGGTGGCCACGCACCTGAACTGAGGCGGGAATGGCACTGAGCCGCAGCATCGTCATCCTGGGCTCCACAGGCTCCATCGGCGAGAGCGCCCTCAAGGTGGTGGACCACCTCAATTCGAGCGGCCAGGCCCGGGTCAAGGTGGTGGCGCTGGCTGCGCGCAGCTCCGCCAAGCGCCTGCTGGCCCAGGCCCGCCGCTACAAGCCGCGCACTGTGGCCCTGAGCGACCCCCAGGCCGCGGCCTGGCTCAAGGCCAGGCTGAAGGGCCCGGCCGCGCCGCGCGTGCTCTCTGGCCCGCAGGCCTTGGAGGCTGCGGCGGTGGCCCCAGGCGCCAGCCTGGTGCTGAGCGCGGTGGTGGGCGCGGCGGGGCTCTTGCCCACGCTCAAGGCCATCCGCGCGGGCAGGCACATCGCCCTGGCCAACAAGGAGACTTTGGTTGCCGCCGGCGAGCTGGTGCGGCGCGAGGCCGACCGCGCCCAGGTGCGGCTGCTGCCCGTGGATTCCGAGCACAACGCTATCTTCCAATGCCTGGCCGGGCTGCCCCTTGCGGACGAGGTCAAGCGCATCATCCTCACCGCCTCGGGAGGCCCCTTCCGCCAGGCCAGCCTGTCCCAGCTGAAGAGGGTGCGGGCGCAAGAGGCGCTCAAGCACCCCACTTGGGCCATGGGCCCCAAGATCACCGTCGATTCTGCCACCCTCATGAACAAGGGGCTGGAGGTGATCGAGGCGCGCTGGCTCTTCGGCATCGGTTTCGACCGCATCAGCGTGGTGGTGCACCCGCAATCGGTCATCCACAGCATGGTGGAGGCCGTGGATGGCTCGGTGCTGGCCCAGCTGGGGCCGGCAGACATGCGCCTGCCAATCCAGCACGCCTTCACCTGGCCCCGGCGCATGGCGCACGGCATGCAGCCGCTCAATCTGCTGGCGCTGCCGGCCCTCACCTTCGAGGCGCCCGACCTCAAGCGCTTCCCCTGCCTGGCCCTGGCCTATGCGGCGGGGCGCAAGGGCGGCACCGCCCCGGCCGTGCTCAACGCGGCCAATGAGGCGGCGGTGGCGGCCTTCCTCAAGGGCCGGCTCGATTTCATGGGCATCCCGCGCCTGGTGGCCAGGGCCCTCAGGGCTGACCCCCAGGCGAGCCTGGTCAAGCCTGGCCTGGAGAGCATCTTGCAAGCCGACGCCTGGGCGCGTCGCTACGTGGAAGGAGAATTGGATGCATAACATCCTGCCCTGGGCCCTGGCTCTGCTGGCCTTCGGCCTGCTCATCCTGGTGCATGAGCTGGGGCATTTCTGGGTCTGCCGCCTCTTCGGCGTGCGGGTGGAGGCCTTCAGCATAGGCTTCGGGCCCAAGCTCTGGGGCTGGACCTCGGGCGGCACCGAGTTCAAGGTCTCCGCGCTCCCGCTCGGCGGCTTTGTGAAGCTGGCGGGCGAGCTGCAGGAGGAGGACGGCAAGCAATACCCGCCGGATGAATTCATGGGCAAGCCCTGGTGGGTGCGCAGCCTGGTGCTGCTGGCCGGGCCGGGCATGAACCTGCTGGCCCCCATCCTGGCCCTGGCCCTGCTCTATGCCACCCTGGGCAAGCCGGTCTTGAATGGCCCGGCGCAAGTGCGCCAGGTGATGGAGGGCAAGCCTGCGGCTGCCGCGGGCTTCAAGCCTGGCGATGTGATCCTGCGCGTGGAGGGCCAGGAGGTCTCCGCCTTCGCCCAGATGAGCGACCTGGTGAGCGGCTTGGCCAAGGCCCATCCGGGCCAGCCACTGGCCTTTGAAGTGAAGCGGGATGGGGCCGGGATCACCTTGACCGCAGCCCCGCTGCTGGATGCGGCCACCGGCCGCTGGCTGATCGGCGTGGTGGTGGATGTGGCCGAGCCGCCCGCCAGCCGGGTGGTGGACAGCGTGGTTCCCGGCCTGCCAGCTGAGAAGGCTGGCTTCGCCAAGGGCGATGAGATCTTGAGCGTGGGCGGCAAGGCCCTCAAGGACGGGGCGGATTTCAAGGCCCTGTTCGCTGCCTCGGCTCAAGACCCGGTGGCGGTGGTGGTGCGGCGCTCTGGCGCGCAGCAGACCCTGCTGGCCTCGCGGCATCAGCCGGTGCCAGAGGGCGCGACTAAGCCGGAGGAGATCGGCCTGCTGGGCCTGGAGCTGGCCAGCGATGCCCAGGTGGCCTATCTGAAGATGGGGATCCTCAGCGGCCCGCTGCAGGCAGTCGCCGAGGTGCTGGACCTGGCCTGGACCATGGCCCGCGGCCTGTGGGACCTGGTGACCCTCAAGGTGGCCTGGCGCGATGCGGTGGGCGGGCCCATCACCATCCTGCGCATGGCCCATCAGCAGGCCCAGTCTGGCCTCATCCGACTGCTGGACTTCAGCAGCAAGATCAGCGTGATGCTCTGCGTCATGAACCTGCTGCCCATCCCCATGCTGGATGGCGGGACCCTGCTCTTCTGCGTGATCGAGGGCGTGCGCCGCCGCCGCCTGAGCCTCAAGGTGCAGGGCGCGCTGCAGAACCTGGGCTTCGGCCTGCTGGCCCTCATCTTCATCGGAGCCTTCTACAACGACATCGCCGGGCTCGTCACCACCTGGCTGCACCGGGTCCATTGACCGCTCATTGCGAGGGAATATGAACAGCCCAAGGTCCAAGAACTACACCGACTGGTACCAGGAGGTCATCAAGGGCGCGGACATGGCCGAGAACTCGCTGGTGCGCGGCTGCATGGTCATCAAGCCCTGGGGCATGGGCATCTGGGAGCGCATCCAGCGCCTGCTGGACGCCGAGATCAAGCGCACGGGGCATGAGAACTGCTACTTCCCGCTCTTCGTGCCGGTGAGCCTCTTCCTCAAGGAGGCGGCCCATGTGGAGGGCTTCGCCAAGGAGATGGCCCTGGTGACCCACACGCGCCTCAAGATCGAGGACGGCAAGGTCAAGCTGGAGGGCGCCCTGGAGGAGCCGCTGGTGGTGCGGCCCACCAGCGAGACGGTCATCGCCGAGAGCTTCGCCCAGTGGATCCAGAGCTACCGCGACCTGCCGGTGCTCATCAACCAGTGGGCCAACGTGGTGCGCTGGGAGATGCGGCCGCGCCTGTTCCTGCGCACCACCGAGTTCCTCTGGCAGGAGGGCCACACCGCCCATGCCGACCAGCAGGAGGCGGTGGCCGAGACCTTCCAGATGCTGGAGGTCTACCGGATGGTGATGGAGGAGAGCCTGGGCCTGCCCGTGATCCTTGGCGAGAAGGCCCCTCACGAGCGCTTCCCGGGCGCCGAGGCCACCTATTCGCTGGAGGCCATGATGCAGGACGGCAAGGCCCTGCAGGCCGGCACCAGCCACTACCTGGGCCAGGGCTTCGCCAAGGCCGCCAACATCCAGTTCCAGGACAAGGCCGGGGACCTGCAGTTCGTGCACACCACCAGCTGGGGCGTCAGCACCCGCCTCATCGGCGGGGTCATCATGACCCACGGCGATGACGAGGGCCTGCGGCTGCCGCCGGCCATCGCGCCCAGCCAGGTGGTCATCGTGCCCATCCTGCGCGATGAGGCGGACCGCTCCTCTGTGATGGACTTCTGCGAGAAGGCCGCCCGCAGCCTGCGGCAGCAGCAGTTCCAGAATGAGCCGCTGCGCGTCAAGGTCGACACCCGCGACAAGAAGGGCCAGGACAAGCGCTGGGAGTGGATCAAGAAGGGCGTGCCCCTGATCGTCGAGATAGGACCGCGCGACGTGGCCAAGGGCGAGCTGTGCTGGATCAGCCGGCTCGAGATCGGCAAGAAGAACTTCGAGCCTGCGGATGGCTTCGCCGCCAAGGCCCAGGAGCGCCTGCTGGCCATCCAGAGCGGCCTCTACAGCCAGGCCTGGGAGCTGCGCGAGGGCAACATCCGCACCGACATCAAGGATTGGGCCGCCTTCAAGGAGTACTTCTCAAAGAAGGCTGAGTTCCTGGGCAAGGGCGCCCCGGGCTGGGTGCGCGCGCCCTGGTGCGGCGACCCAGAGACCCTGGGCGTGCTGGATGAGATGGCGGTCACCATCCGCAACATACCCCTGGGGCAGCAGGCCGCCTCGGGCCCCTGCGTGCTGACCGGACGCCCTGCCAAATGGGATGTGCTCTTTGCGCGCTCCTACTAAAAAGCCGCTCAAGATTGGGTTCTTCACCGACACCTATCGCCCGCAGACCAACGGCGTGGTGACCAGCGTTGACAGCTTCAAGGCCGAGCTGGAGCGCCGCGGCCACCAGGTGTGGGTCTTCGGGCCGGCGCTGGCCACGGCAGAGCCGGACCCGCCGCGCACCCTGCGCTTCTATGGCCTCACCTATCCCGGCCAGCCCGAGTACAAGTGGGTGCTGCCCTGGGGCTGCGGCTGCAAGGTCTCGGACATCCCCCGCTTGGGGCTCGACCTCATCCACATCCACACCGAGTTCGGGCTGGGCATGCTGGGCCTCTACCTGGCCCGCAAGCACAAGATACCGGCGCTTCGCACCAACCACACCTACTGGGACACCTATCTGCACTACCTGCCCGGCCCGTCCTGGGCCTACCGCAGCATCACCCGGGGCTTCACCCGCCGCATCAATGACCGGCTGCCCATGGTGCTGGCCCCCACCCATCCCATCCGCGATGCCCTCTTGAGCTACGGCATCAAGAGCCGCATCGAGATCCTGCCCACGGGCGTGGACCTGCGCCGGCTAAAATCCCTGCGCCCCAAGGCCGCGGTGCGCAGAGAGCTGGGGCTCAAGCCCGGCACAAGGCTCTATGCCTCGGCTGGCCGCCTGGGCCAGGAGAAGAGCTGGGACTTGCTTTTGGACGCTCTGGCCCTGGTGCGCCTGCGCCGGCCCAGCCTCGACTTCAAGCTGCTGCTCTTGGGCGATGGGCCCGAGCGCCAGGCCCTGAGCCGCCAAGCCAAGCACCTGGGATTGGAGGGCCGCCTGCTGCTGCCTGGCTACGTGTCGCGCCAGAAGGTGGTGGATGCCTTCGCTGCCGCCGACCTCTTCCTCTTCGCCAGCCAGACCGAGACCCAGGGCATGGTGGTGCTGGAAGCCCTGGCCCAGGGCACGCCCTGCGTGTGCGTGGATGTGATGGGCCCCGGCGAGATCCTGCGCGACGGCCGGGGCGGGCTCTTGGCTGAGCCCAGCGCGGAGGACCTGGCCCGCTGCATCCTTGAGGTGGAGGCCCGGCCCGCGCTCAAGGCCCGCCTGCGGCGCGAGGCCCGCGCCAAAGCCTGCCAGTACGGGCTGGACCGCCTGACCCAGCGCCTGCTGATGCTCTATGGCCAGGTGCTGGCCGCCCAGCCGCGCTGACCGAAGCCGGCAGAACCGAGGTCTGCATGCACGGACTCATCCAAGTGGACAGCCTGAGCAAGGCCTTCCGCCGCCATGTGAAGGATGAGGGGCTCTTGGGCTCGCTCAAGGGCCTCTTCAACCGGCGCTATGAGGAGACTCGCGCCGTCGATGCCATCAGCTTCTGCGTGGGGGAAGGGGAGCTGGTGGGCTTCTTGGGCCCCAACGGGGCGGGCAAGACCACCACGCTCAAGATGCTCTCGGGCCTGCTGCATCCCACCTCGGGCATGGCCCGGGTGCTGGGCCACACGCCCTGGGAGCGCAAGGACGCCTTCCGCCGCCAGTTCGCACTGGTGATGGGCAACAAGAGCCAGCTCTGGTTCGACATCCCGGCCATGGACAGCCTGCGCCTGAACAAGGAGATCTACGGGGTGGATGAGAGGGCCTTCAAGGCCTCGGTGGGCGAGCTGGCCGAGATGCTGGATGTGCAGGGCCAGATGAACGTGCCGGTGCGCAACCTTAGCCTGGGCGAGCGCATGAAGATGGAGCTGATCGCCTCGCTCCTGCATCGGCCCAAGGTGCTCTTCTTGGACGAGCCCACCATCGGGCTGGATGTGATCAGCCAGAAGAAGATCCGCGCCTTCCTCAAGGCCTACAACCAGGCCACCCGCACCACCATCCTGCTGACCAGCCATTACATGGAGGACATCCGCGCGCTCTGCGAGCGGGTGATGGTCATCAGCCAGGGCCGCCTGGTCTATGACGGCCCGCTCAAGGGCATCGCCAGCCGGGCCGGCCGCTACAAGATGCTCAAGGCCACCTTCACCCAGCCGGTGCCGCTCAAGGCCCTGGCCCGCCTGGGCAAGGCCAGCCAGGAGGAGGAGGGCCGGGTGGCCATCAAGGTGCCGGCGGCCAAGGCCACGGTGGCGGCGCGCGAGCTGCTCACCCGCTTCCCGGTGGCCGACATCACCATCGAGGACCCCCCGGTGGAGGACCTGGTGCGCCAGCTCTTCGAGAAGGCCCGCGCCAGCCGCGCCCAAGAGAAGGCAAGGCCGTGACCTCGGGGCTGAGAAAATATGGGGCCGCCTACCGGCTCAAGCTCCAGGACACCATGGAGTACCGGGCCAACCTGGTGCTGGGCAACCTCACCCAGTTCCTGCCCCTGGCTGCGGTGCTGGTGCTGTGGGCCGCAGTCTACCGCCAGCGGGCCATGGTGGCGGGATGGAGCTTCACCGAGGTCATCACCTACTTCATCGCCGCGCGCGCCGCCAGCAGCATGCTGTGGGTCAGCCTGACCCAGGACATAGAGAAGGACATCAAGGATGGCCTGCTGGCCAAGTACCTGCTGATGCCCCTCTCCTACTTCTGGTATTGGCTCTCGGTGGTGGCAGCGGAGAAGACCCTGAACGCTGTGGTGGTGGCCTGCTTTCTGCTGGCCCTGGGGCTGGCCTACCATGGGCGCTTCTTCATCCAGGCTGACCCGGCTCTGCTGGGCCTGACCGCGCTGAGCCTGCTGCTGGCCTTCTTCATCAGCTTCTGCATGGCCTTCACGGTCTGCATGAGCGCCTTCTGGATGAGCGAGATCTGGGCCGTGGGCTTCACCAAGGACATGTTCCAGGAGGCCCTCTCTGGCGGCATCTTCCCGCTGATGATGCTGCCCCCGGCCATCTACCATGCCGCGCTCTGGCTGCCCTTCGCCTACTGCCTGCACTTCCCGCTCATGATCTACCTGGGCAAGCTGACGGGCGACGAGCTGGCCCGGGGCTTCCTCTTCCAGGCCGGCTACGCGCTGGTCCTGGGCCTGCTGGCCCAGGCGGCGTGGCGCCTGGGCGTGCGGCGCTTCGAAGCCGTGGGGGCCTGACATGGCGCGCCTCTTCCGCATCTGGTGGTGCTTCTTCAAGAACGTGCTGGCAGAGACCATGTCCTACCGGCTCAACTTCTTCCTCATGATGACGATCCATGTGGGCTGGTTCGCGGTCTACCTGGCCACCTACGGGGTCATCTTCAGCCAGGTGAAGGACCTGGCCGGCTGGAGCCCCTACGAGGTGCTCTTCTTGGCCGGCACCTGGCAGCTCATCTTCACCACCTTCGTGGGCATCTTCGTGCCCAACCTGAGCAACATCAGCTGGTTCATCAAGACCGGCGAGATGGATTTCGTGCTCTGCAAGCCGGTGGGCTCGCTCTTCTACCTGAGCATCAACCGCGTGGAGCTGGGCGGCCTGAGCAGCATGCTCAGCGCCATCCCGGCTCTGGCCATCGCTGGCCGCCATCTGCCGGGCTTCGCGCCCACGGCCTGGGACCTGGCGGCCTATTGCCTGCTCATCCTTGCCGGCATCGCCATCCTCTACAGCCTGATGCTCGCCATCGTCAGCATCGCCTTCTGGGCCACGCGAGCCAGCGCCGTGCAGGGCCTGTTCTGGGCCATCCAGGAGTTCGGCGGCTACCCGGCCGCCATCTATAATCGGCCCTTGCGCTGGGTGCTCACCTTCATCATCCCGGTCGCCATCATCGCCAACCTGCCAGCATCCATGATGCTCAAGGGCCTGGATGGCGCCAGCGTGGCCCTGATGCTGGGCATCGCGGTGCTGGCCTTGGTGGTGGCGCGCTTTGTGTTCTACGCCGGGCTCAAGCGGTATCAGAGCGCATCGTCTTGATATTGGCTGCTTCGGCCGGGCCGGGCTCCCCGGTCTTGCGGCCTCCTCAGGGCCTTTGACACCCTAGCTCAGCGCTTTGCGCCTTCGGCGTCTCCGCGCTTCGCGAAAGACCCGAGAGTAGAGGAGGGCTTAGTGTTCCGGCCGCAATCCCGGAAAGCCCGGCCCGGCCTGAGATAGGGAAACTGCCCATATGAAATCTCCAATCCTCGCATACCCCGACCTTCACACCCACAGCACCTGCTCCTTTGACGGGCATGACAGCATCCTGGCCATGGTCGGCCAAGCCGCGGCCCTGGGGCTGCCTGGCATTGCGGTCACCGAGCACATCGAGTGGGACATGCGCAGCAAGGCGCATGGCTGGTTCGACTATGATGCCATCCTGGGCCAGGTGCAGCGGGCGCGGCTGGCCTATCCCGCGCTGAAGGTCTGGATGTCGGTGGAGGTGGGCTGGGACCCGCGCTATGAGGCAGAGATCCGGGGATTCCTGGCTGCGCACCGCTTCGACTTTGTGCTGGGCGCCCTGCACGCGGTGGAGGGCAGGGATGTGGGGCCTGAGCTCTTTAGCGGCATCAGCCTGGAGGAGGCGGGCCGCCGGTATCTGGCAGCCGCCACCCGCGCGGTCAAGACCGGGCTCTTTGATGTGCTGGCCCATGCTGACTTGCCCAAGCGCTACGGCATCGCCCATTATGGCAAGGCCTGGGATGCTGAGGCCTGCGAGCGAGAGGGCGAAGCCCTGGCCCAGGCCCTGGTTGAGTCCGGCACCATGCTGGAGCTGAACACCAGCGGCCTGCGCCAGGCGCCCAAGGAATGCCTGCCCGGGCCCTTTCTGCTCGGGCTCTATCGCCGAGCCGGCGGCAGGCGGGTGACCCTTGCCAGCGATGCCCACAGCCTGGGGCATGTGGGCCATGGCTTTGTTGAGGCAGCAGCAGGGGCCCAGAGATTGGGGCTTGCGGTGCTCAGCGATTCCGCAGCCTGGCTCTCCAGCCCTGGCCGCGCATCCAAGAGGAGAAAGCCTTGACCACGCCGGAGCTGCACCGCTTCCGCCCCAAGATCCTTGACGCGCTCAAGGGCTACACGGCCCATGCCTTCCGCACCGACCTGGGCGCGGGCGTGGTGGTGGGCCTGGTGGCCCTGCCCCTGGCCATGGCCTTCGCCATCGCCAGCGGCTTGCCGCCGGCCATGGGCCTGTTCACCGCCGTGGTGGCGGGCTTCATCGGCGCGGGCCTGGGCGGCAGCCGGGTCAGCGTGCATGGGCCCACCGGCGCCTTTGTGGTGATCGTGGCCGGCATCGCCGCCAAGTACGGCACCGGCGGCCTGGCGGTGTGCGGCCTGATGGCCGGAGTGCTGCTCATCGTGATGGGCCTGGTCAAGGCCGGCGACCTCATCAAGTTCGTGCCCTATCCGGTGGTCACTGGCTTCACCTCAGGCATCGCGGTCATCATCTTCACCAGCCAAGTGAAAGACTTGCTGGGCCTGGCCATGGCCACCAACCCGGCAGAGTTCATCCCCAAGTGGGGGGCCATCCTGGGCTCCCTGCAGAGCGTCAGCCTGGCAGCCACCTGCCTGGGCCTGGGCACCGCTGCCCTCATCTGGCTGTGGCCCCGGTCATGGCAGAAGGTCCCCGGATCGGTGGTGGCCCTGGTGCTGGCCACCGCAGCAGCCATCTACCTCAAGCTGCCGGTGGAGACGGTGCAGAGCCGCTTCGGCCCCGTGCCCAGCAGCCTGCCCATGCCCAGCCTCCCCGCCATCCCCTGGGGCAGCCTGCGCGAGCTGGTGCAGCCCGCCATCACCGTGGCCCTGCTGGCCGCCATCGAGAGCCTGCTCTGCGCCGTGGTGGCGGACGGCATGATCGGCGACCGGCATGACGCCAACCAGGAGCTGATGGCCCTGGGCCTGGCCAACATCGCCAGCCCCATCTTTGGCGGCATCCCGGCCACTGGCGCCATCGCCCGCACCGCCACCAATGTGAAGAACGGCGGCCGCACGCCGGTGGCCTCCATGGTGCACGCCCTGGTGCTGCTCTGCATCCTGCTGGCGGCGGCGCCCCTGGCCGGCCACATCCCGCTGGCGGCCCTGGCGGGCGTGCTGGTGGTGGTGAGCTACAACATGTCAGAATGGCACTCCTTCGTGCGCCTCTTCGATGGGCCCAAGAGCGACATCCTGGTGCTGGTGACGAGCTTTTTGCTCACCGTGCTGGTGGATTTGACCGTGGCGGTGGAGGTGGGGCTGGTGATGGCGGCCTTCCTCTTCATGCGCAAGATGGCGGACCTGACCCAGGTGAAGACGATCCTCCGCGAGGGCGATGATGATGCCCGGGCGCTGCTCAAGGATGTTGAGGTGCCGGAGGGCGTGGAGCTGTGGTCGGTGCATGGCACCTTCTTCTTCGGCGCAGCCAACAAGGTGCTGGAGCTCACCCGCGAGGTGGAGAAGAAGCCCAAGGCTCTGGTGCTCGAGATGCGCGGCGTGCTGTTCATGGATGCCACCGGGGTGCAGACCCTGCGCCAGGTGCACAAGGACTGCGCCCGGCGCGGCATCCGCCTGGTCTGCTCCGGCCTGCATGCCCAGCCCCTGGATGTGGTGATGCGCACCGGCACCTGGGACCTGATCGGCGAGGAGAACTTCACCGGCGACCTGAAGGAAGCCATGCAGCGCGCCACAGCCCCGGGGGAAGTCGCGCGTTGAGGCGCCCCTGGCGCCGTGCTATAATCCCTGCTCATCCCTCATCAGGAGGCCCCTTGCGCGGCCTGTTCATCTCCTTGGAAGGCCCGGACGGCTCGGGCAAGAGCACGCAGGCCCGCCTGCTGGCGGAATGCCTGCGCAATCTGCGCTTTCCGGTGGTGGCCACCCGCGAGCCGGGGGGCTCCAAGGCCGCTGATGCCATCCGCCAGGTGCTGCTGGACCCGGCGCTCAAGGCCTTGAGCGACCGGGCCGAGCTGCTGCTCTTCGCGGCCAGCCGGCACCAGCACCTGCAGGACACCATCCTGCCGGCCCTGCGCAAGGGCAAGGTGGTGCTCTGCGACCGCTACGTCGACAGCACGGTGGCCTACCAGGTCGCAGGCCGGGGCTTTGCGCCGGAGCAGGTGGCCTGGCTCAACCGCTTCTCCAGCCAGAGCCTGATGCCGGACCTCACCCTGCTCTTCGACCTGCCCGAGGCCGAGGGGCTCAAGCGGGCGGCCAAGGCCAAGCGCGGCAAGGACCGCATGGAATCGCAGGGCCTGGCCTTCCACCGCCGGGTCCGCCAGGGCTACCTCAAGCTGGCCAAGCGCCAGAGCCGGCGCATCAAGGTCATCAAGGTCTCGGGCTTGAGCCCGGATGAGGTGCTCACCCAGTGCTTGGACGCGCTGGGACCGGTGCTGCAGGGGCGCGGCCGTGTCATTTGACCAGGTGCTGGGACAGCCCTTCGCCGTGAATGTGCTCTCGGCCTCGGCCAAGAGCGGGCGCCTGGCCTCGGCCTACCTCTTCTATGGCCCGCCGGGCTGCGGCAAGAAGACCGCCGCCCGCGCCCTGGCGCAGGCCCTGCTCTGCACCGAAGCCCCTGGCCGCGGCTGCGGGGCCTGCCCGTCCTGCCGCCGGGTGGCCCAGGGCCAGCACCCAGACTGCCGCGAGGCCGGGCCCAGCGGGGCCAGCTTCAAGGTGGAGCAGGCCCGCGAGCTGGTGCGCGAAGCCCAGCTGCGCCCCTACGAGGGCCAGCGCCGCGTCTTCATCATCGACCGGGCCGAGGCCTTCACCAGCGAAGCCGCCAACACCCTGCTCAAGACCCTGGAGGAGCCGCCGGCGGGCAGCACCTTCGTCCTGGTGAGCACCCAGCCCTCGCGGCTGCTGCCCACCATCGCCTCCCGCTGCCAGGGCGTGCGCTTCTTGCCCCTGCCAGACGAGGCGCTGACAACCCTGCTAGCCAAGGCCCACGACTGCGGCCCGGCCCGGGCCCGCGAGGCCGGCCGCTTGGCTGGCGGCGACCTGCGCCTGGCCAGCCGCCTGCTGGGCCCCGAAGGGCCGGAGCTGCTGGCCCATGCCGGCGGCCTGCTCGCCGCCGCGGGCTCGCCCTCCCGCCTCCAGCGCCTGGCCTGGGCCCAGTCAGCCAGCGCCGACAAGCAGGACCTGGCCGTGGTGCTCGACCTGGCCGGGGTCTGGCTTCGCGAGCTGTGGGTCGATCGCGCCGGGCTGCCCAAGGACCTGCGCTGGCTCTCTGAGCTGCCCGAGCACGGCCGCGGCCTGCCGCCGCAGCGCATCGCTCGCCTGCTGCAGGGCCTGGACAAGGCGCGCGAAGCCCTGCGCCAGAACGTCAACACCGCCCTGTGCCTTGAGATCCTGCTGCTGCAGGATTGACCACCTGACCGCGAGGGGAAATGCCCGACAAGACCTTCTTCATCACCACGCCCATCTACTACGCCAATGACGTGCCCCACATCGGCCATGCCTACTGCAGCATCGGCGCCGATGTGCAGGCCCGCTACCAGCGCGCTTGCGGGCGCGAGGTCTTCTTCTTGACCGGATTGGACGCCCATGGCCAGAAGATGGACAAGGCCAGCAAGGAGAAGGGCTATGCCAGCCCCGGCATGCTGGTGGACGAGGTGAAGGGCCGCTGGCTGGAGGCCTGGAAGACGCTCGACATCACCAATGACGACTTCATCCTCACCACTGAGGAGCGGCACAAGCGGGCGGCCCGCAAGTTCTTCAGCGCGGTGCAGGCCGCGGGCTTCATCGAGAAGCGGTCCTACAAGGGCAATTACTGCGTGCACGAGGAGACCTTCTGGCCCGAGACCCAGCTGCTGCAGCCCGGCGGGCTCTGCCCGGACTGCAAGCGGCCCACCCAGGTGATGGAGGAGACCAACTACTTCTTCAAGCAGAGCGCCCTGGCCGATGCCCTGCGCGCCCACTTGAAGGCCCATCCGGAGTTCGTGCAGCCGGATGCCCGGCGCAACGAGCTCTTGGGCAGCTACCTGGACGCGGAAGACGGCGTCACTGACATCAGCATCACCCGCCAGAGCCTCAAATGGGGCATCGGCGTGCCCGGGGATGATGGCCAGGTCATCTATGTGTGGTTCGACGCACTCATCAATTACATGACCGCCGCAGGCTACGGCTCGGATGAGCCGGCCGACAAGGCCCGCTTCGCCAAATGGTGGCCGGCCGATGTGCACCTGATCGGCAAGGACATCCTGCGCTTCCATGCCCTGCTGTGGCCCGCCATGCTGATGGCCAACCGCGATGCCGAGCACCCCCTAGGGCAGGCCCTGCCCAAGCGGGTCTATGGCACGGGGCTCATCATGAACGAGGGCGTCAAGATGTCAAAGTCGCTGGGCAACGCCATCGACCCCTTCGAGTGGGCCCGTGACTACGGCGTGGATGTGCTGCGCTACTACCTGCTGCGCGAGGTCGCCTTCGGCTATGACGGCAGCATCAGCAAGGCGGGCATCGAGAAGCGCTTCAACACCGAGCTGGCCAATGACTGGGGCAACCTGCTCTCGCGTAGCGTGGCCATGACCGAGAAGTTCTTCGCCGCAGTGACCCCGGCCGCCGCCCCCCAGCCTGGGGACGCGCTGGAAGCGGCTGGCCGGGCCTTCGCACCCGCCTACCTGGCGGCCATGGATGGCATGAGCTATCACGACGCGCTGGAGGCCGTGTTCGCCCTCATCCGCGCGGCCAACAAGTACGTGGATGACAAGGCGCCCTGGAAGCTGGCCAAGGACCCCTCCTGCGCCGGAGAGCTGGCCGGCACCATGAATCACCTGCTGGAGGCCCTGCGCATCGCGGGCTTGGCCCTGGCGCCCTTCATGCCCGCCGCTGCCGAGCGCAGCCTTGAGCAGCTGGGCTATGCGCCGGGCGAGGTCTTCGCTGGGCGCGGGGCATTGAGAGGTAGGCCCCTGGCCGAAGCGCTGGCCTGGGGGGGCTTGGAGCCGGGGCGCAAGGTGAAGAAGGGCGAGCCCCTGTTCATGCGAAAGGAATTCAGCTGATGCTCATCGACTCGCACGTCCACCTGGATGACGCCCGCTACGACTCCGACCGAGCCGCAGTGCTTGAGAGGGCCCGCATCGCGGGCGTGGGCACCTTCATCACCATCGGCACGCACCTGCAGGATTCTGATTGGGCCTGCGGATTCGCCGCCGCCACGCCTGATGCCTACGCCACCGTGGGCCTGCACCCCGAGCTGGTGGACCGCTGGAGGGACGATGCCGACCTGGCCCTTTACCGCAGCCTCGCCCTGCGCGACAAGGTGGTGGCCATCGGCGAGGTGGGTCTTGACTACCACCATGGCAATGAGGACCGCGCCCAGCAGCAGAGGGTCTTCACCGCCATGATCCGCCTGAGCCGCGAGCTGGAGCTGCCCCTGGTCATCCATCAGCGCGACGCGGCCGAGGACACCCTGCGCATCCTGCGCGAGGAGAAGGCCGGCGCCTTTGGCGGGGTCTTCCACTGCTATGCCGGCGACCTGGCCACGGCCCAGGCGGCCATGGCCATGGGCTTCCGCATCGCGGTGGGCGGCATCCTGACCTTCCCCACCGCCGGGGCGCTGCGCGAGGTGGTCAAGGCCCTGCCCTTGAGCGCCCTGATGCTGGAGACCGACGGCCCCTGGCTGGCCCCCCAGGCCAAGCGCGGCCAGCGCAACGAGCCCGCATACCTGCCCGAGGTCTGCCTGCAGCTTGCCGAGCTGAAGGGGATCAGCGCAGCCGAGGTGGAGGCAGCCACCACAGCAAATGCCCTGGACACCTTCTACCTCAACTCTGGCGACCAGAGCACCATCGGCTACCCGCTCAAGGGCGGCTTCTACATCAACCTGACCAACCGCTGCACCGACAGCTGCACCTTCTGCGACCGGCGCCGCAGCAACCCCAAGGGCAACCACATCCAGGGGCTCAACCTCACCCTGCGGCGCGAGCCCACCGTGGCGGAGGTGCTGCGCGCCATCGGCGACCCCAAGCGCTACGAGGAGGTGGTCTTCTGCGGCTTTGGCGAGCCCACCCTGCGCCTGGATGCCCTCAAGGCCATCGCCCGCGACCTCTCTGGCCGCGGGGTCAAGGTGCGCCTCAACACCAACGGGCATGGCAACAAGCTGCACGGACGCGACATCACGCCCGAGCTGGCCGAGGCCGGCGTGCACACCGCCTCGGTCTCGCTCAACGCCCAGGATGCCGCCACCTACCAGCGCATCTGCCGCTCGTCCTACCCGGCGGAGGAGGCCTACCAGGCGGTCAAGGACTTCATCAAGGCGGCCAAGGCCAGCATGCCCCATGTGGTGGCCAGCGCGGTGACCGTGCCCCAGGCGGACATCGAGGCCTGCCGCAAGATCGCCGAGCAGGAGCTGGGCGTGGAATTCAGGGTGCGGGGCTTCCAGACAGAGCTCTAGGCAGCAACAGAGGCAGGTTGCCCCCTGAAGGGAACGACGAGGGTCCTTTCCACTAAGCAGTTCATCCGTCCCGAAGGGACGGCTTTTATAGAGGATACGTCGGCCCGAGAAGGGGGCTGCCTGCCTCTGTTGCGGATTAGAAAGGAGCGCTATGCTGCGCGCAGCCATCATGAAGGCGGTGGACGGGGAGGACCTGACGGAGCAGGAGGCCGCGGGCGTGATGAAGGAGATCATGTCGGGCAATGCCACGCAGGCCCAGGTGGGCGCCCTGCTCACGGCCCTTCGGATCAAGGGCGAGACCGGCGAGGAGATCTTGGGCTTCGCCCGCGTGATGCGCGACATGGCCACCCCGGTGCCGCACAAGAGCGAGGACCTGGTGGATGTGGTGGGCACGGGCGGTGACCATGCCGGCACCTTCAACATCAGCACCACCTCGGCCTTCGTGGTGGCTGGTGCCGGCGGGCGGGTGGCCAAGCACGGCAACCGCGCCGTCACCTCCAAGAGCGGGGCCGCCGATGTGCTGGTCGCCCTGGGGGTCAAGATCGACATCAGCCCCGAGGCCGTGGGCCGCTGCATCGATGAGGCGGGCATCGGCTTCCTCTTCGCCAACTCCCTGCACCTTTCCATGAAGCACGCAGCCGGCCCCCGCAAGGAGATCGGCATACGCACGGTCTTCAACCTGCTGGGGCCGCTCACCAACCCGGCCGGGGCCTCCTGCCAGCTGGTGGGGGTCTTTGACGCCGACTATGCGGAGAAGCTGGCCTGGGTGCTGGGCAAGCTGGGCTCGCGCAAGGCCAAGGTGGCCGCCGGCCTGGACGGGCTGGATGAGATCACCCTGGCGGACGAGACCCGCATTGCCGAGTACTCGGGCGGCAAGGTGCGCAGCATCACCATCAGCCCTGAGGACTTCGGCCTCAAGCGCTGCCAGCCCGCGGACCTGCTGGGAGGCAGCCCTGAGGAGAACGCGGCCATCACCCTGGAAATTCTCGCAGGCCAAAAGGGCCCCCACCGTGATATAGTGTTGTTGAACGCTAGGGCCACCCTGGAGGCGGCCGGCTTGGCTGGGAGCATCGCTGACGGGATGTCCCTGGCCGCCAAGAGCATCGATTCTGGATCGGCCCAGGCCAAGCTGGAGTTGATGAAGACCCTGACCAATCAGTTCTAGCCGGCCCGTAAGGGTTCCCTGAAACCGCGGAGGCGGTGTGCCGAGCATGCTGAGGAAGATCGTCGCGAACAAGAAGAAGGAATTGGAGAAGAGGAAGAAGGAGCTGCCCTTGGAGCAGATCCTGGCCAGCCTGGTGGCGGCGCCCCCCACGCGCCCCTTCAAGGAGTCGCTTCTCAAGCCGCGCGGCTTGGCCCTCATCGCTGAGATCAAGAAGGCCTCGCCCAGCAAGGGCGTGCTGGTGAAGGTGATCGATGCCCGCAAGATGGCCATCGCCTATGAGGACGCCGGGGCCCATGCCCTCTCGGTGGTGACCGACGACAAGTTCTTCCAGGGCAAGGGCGAGTGGATCGCAGAGGCCAAGAAGGCCAGCAACCTGCCCGTGCTGCGCAAGGATTTCATCATCGATGCCTACCAGGTCTATGAGTCGCGCTATCTGCGCGCCGATGCGGTGCTCTTGATCGCCGCCTGCTTCACCCTGGCCAAGGACCTGAAGAAGATGGTGCAGAAGGTGCAGGATTTGAGCATGACCCCGGTGGTGGAGGTGCACAACCTGGCCGACCTGGTGAAGGCCCTCAAGGCCGAGGCCGCGGTCATCGGCATCAACAACCGCGACCTGGGGAGCTTCAAGGTGGACATCAAGACCACCGCCAAGGTGGCCAAGAAGGTGCCCAAGGACAAGCTCATCATCAGCGAGAGCGGCATCCTCTCAGCCAAGGAGGCCAAGCTGGTATGGGATGCCGGCGCCCGCGCCGTGCTGGTGGGCGAGAGCCTGCTCAAGGCCAAGTCCATCCCGGCCCTGGCCCGCGAGCTGACCGGGGTGGGGCAAGAGGTCTGAGGGCGCGCCTGGCGCGCGGCAAGGGCGAATGGCCTCATGGGCCCTTCGCCCTTCGCCTTTTTAGGGGGTCGCATGAGCGTGAAGGTGAAGATCTGCGGCATCACCAGCCCTGCCGATGCCCTGGCCGCCTGCGTGGCCGGCGCGGATGCGCTGGGCTTCAACTTCTATCCCGAGAGCCCCCGCTTCATTCCCTTGGACAAGGCCGCGGCCATCATCCGCGAGCTGCCCCCATTCGTCTCTGTGGTGGGCCTGTTTGTGGACCCCAACATCGCCATGGTGCAGGCGGCGGTGCTCAAATGCCGTTTGGACCAGTTGCAGCTGCATGGCCAAGTGGATGACGGCCTGCTGGATCTGCTGCCGCGCGACAAGGTCATCCTGGCCTGCCCGGTCAAGGATGCGAAGAGCCTGAAGGCCCTGCAGGGTCGCCGCGTTGGCTCCTTCTTGTTGGACGCGGCCAAGCCCGGCCTGCACGGCGGCACGGGCCAGAGCTTCCGCTGGGACTTGGCGCTCAAGGCCCAGAGCCTGGGCCGGCCCATCATCCTGGCTGGCGGCCTGAACCCTGGCAATGTGGCCGAGGCCATCAGCATCGCCAAGCCCTGGGCTGTGGACGTGGCCAGCGGCGTGGAGCTGAGCCCGGGCAAGAAGTCGCTCAAGCTGATGTGCGAGTTCGTGCTGGCTGCCAAGAGGGCCTGAGCCAGGGGGCGGAGAAAAGCATTTGCCGCATGGTGGGAAAAACGGTATTCTGTGGGCTACCCTTTGAGGTCTGCCTGTGCCTGTGAAGAAGAGGAAAAACCCAGCAAAACGACCCAGCAAGGCCGCGGATCCGGCCCTGACCGGGCATTTTGGGCCTTATGGCGGCACTTTCGCGCCTGAGACCCTGATGCCGGCCGTGGAGGAGCTGCGCGACGCTTGGCTGGCCTCACGCACGGACAAGGGCTTCCGCGCTGAGCTGGCGCACGTGCTGAAGACCTACGCCGGCCGGCCCAGCCCTTTGACCTTTGCCAGCGGCCTCACCCGGGCCTGCGGCGGCGCCCGCGTCTTCCTCAAGCGCGAAGACCTGATGCACACGGGCAGCCACAAGATCAACAACGCCCTGGGCCAGATCCTGCTCGCCAAGCGCATGGGCAAGACCCGCATCATCGCCGAGACCGGCGCAGGCCAGCATGGGGTGGCCACGGCCACGGTCTGCGCCCGCTACGGGCTCAAGTGCGAGATCTACATGGGCGAGGAGGACACCCGGCGCCAGGCGCTCAACGTCTTCCGCATGCGCCTGCTGGGAGCCCAGGTGCACTCGGTGCAGAGCGGCACGCGCACGCTCAAGGACGCCATGAATGAGGCCATCCGCGACTGGATATCGAACGTGCGCGACACCCACTACCTCATCGGCTCGGCCGCCGGCTTCCATCCCTTCCCCAGCATGGTGCGCGATTTCCAGTCCGTCATCGGCACCGAGGCGCGCGCCCAGATGCTCAGCCAGGCCGGCGGCCTGCCCGCCAGCGTGGTGGCCTGCGTCAATGGTGGCAGCAACGCCATCGGCATCTTCAGCGGCTTTTTGGCTGACCGCAAGGTGGCCCTGCTGGGCGTGGAAGCCGCCGGCGACGGGCTCAAGACCGGCCGCCATGCCGCCACCCTCACCCTGGGCCGGCCCGGCGTGCTGCATGGCGCCTATTCCTATGTGCTGCAGGATGCGGGCGGCCAGATCAGCGAGACCCACAGCATCAGCGCCGGCCTGGACTACCCAGGCGTGGGCCCGGAGCATGCCTGGCTCAAGGACAGCGGCCGCGCCTGCTACACCACCGCCACGGACCAGGAGGCCGTGGAGGCCTTCCAGAGCCTGGCGCGCCTGGACGGCATCATCCCGGCCCTGGAATCGGCCCATGCCGTGTCTGCGGCCATGAAGCTGGCCGCCACGCTCAAGCCCCGGCAGTCGGTGCTGGTGTGCCTCTCTGGCCGCGGCGACAAGGACGTCAACACCGTGGAGGACCGCCTGGCGGCCGCCCACCCCAAGCGGGCGGGGCGCGCATGAGCCGCATCGCCAGAGCCTTCAAAGACCTCAGGTCCCGCGGCCGCAAGGCCTTCGTGGCCTATGCCATGGCCGGCTTCCCGGACACCCGGCAGGACGAGGCCCTCGCGCTGAGCTTCTTGCGGGCCGGCGCTGACCTGCTCGAGATCGGCGTCCCCTTCAGCGACCCCTTGGCCGACGGACCGGTGATCCAGCGCTGCGGCGAGCTGGCCCTCAAGGCGGGCGGCGGCCTCAAGCGCGCCCTTGAGCTGGTGGCGGCGCTCAGGCCCAAGACCCAGGCTCCCCTGCTCCTGATGAGCTACTGCAACCCGCCGCTCTCCATGGGCATCAGCGCCTTCGCGGCCGCGGCGGCCAAGGCCGGCGTGGATGGCTGCATCATCCCCGACCTCTCGCCCGAGGAGGCAGAGCCCTGGGGCAAGGCCCTGGCGGCCAAGGGCATCAGCCTCATCCTGCTGGCTGCGCCCACCAGCACCCCAAAGCGGCTGGCCAAGGTGGCGGCACAGGCCTCGGGCTTCGTCTATTTCGTCAGCGTGGCTGGCGTCACCGGAGCCAACCAGGGGCTGGACCAGCACCTGGAGGCCGCGCTCACGGCCTGGCGCAAGGCCAGCCCGGCGCCGGCGGTGATAGGCTTTGGCATCAGCACGCCGAAGCGGGCGCGCCAGGCAGCGGCCCTGGCTGACGGCGTCGTCGCGGCCACCGCCCTGCTCAAGCCGGTGCTCGAATCTAGCGACCTGCATGCCGCGGCCGGCATGGCCAAGGCCCTTGCCAAGGCGGCCCATGGCGCGTGAGAAGAAGCCAGTGAAGGCGAGAGCGGCCAAGCTGGTGAAGGCCGCCAAGGCCCCGGCGCCCAAGGCCAAGCGGGCCCCGGCTGCCAGCAGCGAGCTCCTGTCCCTGCGCAAGGCCCTGGCCGAGAGGGAGGCCCGCATGCTGATGCTGGAGGCCCAAGCCAGCATGCTGGAGGCCAAGCTGCAGGTCATGCGCGAGGTGGCCCGCACCTCGTCCAGCGACTTCAGCCTGCCTGAGATGCTCGAGCTCTTCATGGATGTGGTGCTGGGAGCCACCCACACCGACGCTGGCAGCCTGCTGCTGGTGGAGGAGGGCGGCCTGCGCTTCACCGTGGTGCGCGGCCCCAAGAGCGATCAGCTCAAGGGCCAGCTGCTGCCCCATGACGAGGGCATCTGCGGCTGGGTGGCCCGCACTGGCGAGCCGGCCCTCACCGAGAACCCCCAGCGCGACAGCCGGCATTCGACCCGCATCGGCCATGAGATAGGCTACGAGGCGCACAACATCCTGGCCGTGCCCTTGAAGGGCCGCGCCGGCGTGCTGGGCGTGCTGCAGCTGTTGAACCGCGAGGGCGGCAGGCCCTTCAGCCACGATGACATGGCCAGCCTCGAGTCGCTGGCAGTGCAGATCGCCATGGTGCTCGAGAATGCCCGCCTCTTCGAGAGCCACCAGCATGAGATCAAGCGGCTCACCTCGCTCACCGAGGCCAGCCAGGTGCTCAACAGCACCCTGGACCTGAAGCGCCTGCTGAAGCTGGTGATGGAGCTGGCGGCACGCACCCTGGACGCCGAGGCCAGCAGCATCCTGCTCAAGGACAGCAAGACGGGCGATCTGGTCTTCGAGGTGGCCACCGGCGAGAAGCAGGACGTGGTCTCCACCATCCGCGTGCCCATGGGCGAGGGGATCGCGGGCTGGGTGGCCCTGAACAAGCAGTCGCTTCTGGTGCCTGACGTGAGCCGGGACCCGCGCTTCTTCAAGAAGGCTGACGAGAAGACCCGCTTCATCACCCGCGACATCCTGGCCGTGCCCATGACCGTGCAGGGCCGGCTCATCGGCGTGGCCGAGGTGCTCAACAAGCGCCAGGGGCGCTTCACGCTCGAGGACCAGCGGCTGCTGGAGGCCCTGGCCAGCCAGTCCAGCATCGCCATCCAGAACGCCGGCCTCTATGCCGACCTGCAGGAGAGCTTTCTGGCCACGGTGCGCTGCCTGGCCCAGGCCATCGATGCCAAGGATTCCTACACCGCGGGGCATGCCACCCGCGTCACCAGCTACACCGAGGCCATCTGCCGCGAGCTGAGCCTTGAGCCCGAGATCGCTGGCCGGGTGCGCCTCTCGGCCCTGATGCACGATGTGGGCAAGATCGGCGTTCCCGAGGCTGTGCTCTGCAAGCCCGGCCGCCTGACGGACGAGGAGTTCGCCGCCATGCGGCGCCATCCGGCCATCGGCGCGGGCATCCTGGGGCCCATCGAGCAGCTGGCCGACGTCATCCCCGGAATCCGCTCGCACCATGAGCGCTGGGACGGCCGCGGCTACCCCGAGGGGCTCTCCGGCGAAGCCATCCCCCAGGCCGGCCGCATCATCGGCGTGGCCGACAGCTTCGATGCCATGACCAGCAACCGCATCTACCGGCCGCGGCTCAGCGACGAGGTGGCCATCGAGGAGCTCAAGAAGAACAGCGGCAGCCAGTTCGACCCCCGGGCGGTGGAGGCCTTCTTGGCCGCCTACGCCAAGGGCAAGGTGAAGACAGAACCCTGAGATGAAAGGACGCCATGGCCTGGTTCAGGAAGCCCCGCAAGACCATCGTCAAGACTGAGAACCGCAACACCGAGATCCCTGAGGGCATGTTCAGCAAGTGCGAAGCCTGCAGCGAGGTGCTGACCAAGATGCAGCTCGACCAGACCCTCAAGGTCTGCCCGCGCTGCGGCCACCACATGGCCCTCACCGCCCGCGAGCGCGTGGATCAGCTGATCGACGAGGGGAGCTTCAGCGAGCACTGGCACTCTGTCAAGAGCGGGGACCCGCTGGGCTTCTCAGACTACCCCGCCAAGCTGGCCAAGGCCCGCGAGGCCACCGGCATGAGCGATGCCATGCTCAAGGGCGAAGGCCTGCTCAATGGCCGGCGGGTGGCCCTGGGCGCCACCGAATTCGCCTTCATGGGCGGCAGCATGGGCTCGGTGCTGGGCGAGGAGATCACCCTGCTGGCCGAGTTCGCGCTCAAGGAGCGCCTGCCCCTGATCCTGGTCTCCGCCTCCGGAGGCGGAGCCCGCATGCAGGAGGGCATCCTCTCGCTGATGCAGATGGCCAAGACCAGCGCGGCGCTAGCCCGGCTCTCAGACCAGGGCTTGCCCTACATCTCGGTGCTGGCCCACCCCACCGGCGGCGGCGTGACCGCCAGCTGGGCCATCCTGGGCGACCTCAACTTCGCCGAGCCCAACGCCCTGATCATGTTCGCCGGCGCGCGGGTCATCGAGCAGACCATACGCCAGCGCCTGCCCAAGGGCTTCCAGCGCAGCGAGTTCCTGCAGGAGCACGGGGTCATTGACCAGGTGGTGCCGCGCGGCGAGCTCAAGGCCGCCCTGGCCCAGGCCCTGGGATACCTCTGCGCCGCCGCAGATGCCGAGCAGAAGGCGAGCGCCTGAGGCTCATTTTCACTCTCACCCAACACCGGCAACTTCGCCGGGTTCATACCCAAAGGAGGATCACATGAGCAAGCTGAGGACCCTGGCAATCTGCCTGGGCCTGGCGGCCACTTTGATGGCCACCGGATGCGGCAAGAAGAGCAATCCCAACGCGCTCCGCCTGCGCTACTGGGGCGACCTGGCCGAGGTGGGGATCATCGAGCAGATGGTCAAGGACTTCAACGCTGCCAACCCCGGCACCGATGTGGTGGCTGAGCGCAAGCCCTCCGATTCCAGCTATGCCGACAGCCTCTTGGCCGAGTTCGCGGCTGGCAACGCTCCGGACGTGATCTTCGCCAGCACCGACAATGTGGACCAGCTGGTCAACAGCGGGCAGCTGGCAGATCTGAGCCCCTTCCTGGCCAAGGACGCTGACATCAAGATCGCCGATTGGTACCCTTCCATCGTCGACCGCTTCAGCCGCGACGGCAAGCTCTACATCCTGCCCCGCGACATCGCGCCCATCTGCGTGGTGTACTACAACAAGAAGCTCTTTGACGACGCCAAGATGCCCTATCCCACCGACGACTGGAGCTTTGAGGACATGCGCCAGATGGCGCTCAAGCTGACCAAGCGCAATGCCGACGGCACCGCCCAGCAGCTTGGCTTTGCGGATGACTGGAACATGGTCGACAACTTCATCCTCTCCGCCGGCGGCAAGGTGGTGGATGACTACAAGAAGCCCGGCAAGATCATCGCCGACTCGCCGGAGGCCATCAGCGGCATCCTCTTCCGCTGGAAGCTGCTGCAGGTGGACAAGGTGATGCCCTCGGGCGCGGACAATCAGACCCTGAACGGCGGCTCGATGGCCATGTTCCAGAACGGCCAGCTGGCCATGTTCCTCTCGGGCATCTGGAAGACCCCCACCTTCCGCGAGATCAAGACCTTTGACTGGGACATCGCCATGTTCCCCAAGGGCCCCACCGGCAAGCGCGGCTTCATGTCGGGCGGCTCGGGCTACAGCATCCGCACCGGGGTGAAGAACCCCGACCTGGCCTGGAAGCTGGTCAAGTTCCTGGGCGGCCCCGAGGGTGAAAAGCGCCTGGCCACCACCGGCCTGGCCCAGCCCGCTATCCGCGCGCTGGCCGCCTCGCCGGCCTTCTTGGATGACCAGAAGCCCAAGAACAAGAAGATGCTGTTGCAGGCCGCCGACATCGCGACCTTCCACCCGGTCTGGGACCGCTGGGTCGAGTTCCAGAACGGCACCTGGAACCCCATGCTGGACCCCATCTGGGTGCGCGGCTTTGACGGCGACGTGGCCGAGATGGTCAAGAACACGGTCAGCGTGGCCAATGCCAAGTTCTTCCCCAACGCCAAGTAGCCGGCGCCGGGCTTGAGAATCGAAAAAGGCCTCCTTGGGGAGGCCTTTTTCGTTGCCGGGGCCGCCTTGACAGGCCTGCGCGCCACGCATACCATAAGCGCTCTGACAAGACCGGCCCCAAGCGGTGGACCCCCCTGCTCCCAAGATGCCATGCCCCTCAAGCGCCTTTTGAATTCAGCCCTTTTCGCCTTGCCCCTGCTGTCCCTCATCCTGGCAGGATGCGCTGGTGCCCCCTTGGCGCGCGATGCCGCGGGCGCCGCCCGCGCCCATGGCCTGAGCGTCAGCGCGGATGAGGAGGCATCCTACCAGCGGCTGCTCAAGGAGAGCCCCGCCTCGCCGCAGGCTGGTGAAGCCCGCTATTTCGTGGCCCAGGCGGCCTTCAACCGGGGAGAAGCCGCCAAGGCCCAGGCGCTCTTCGAGGACTGCGCGCGGCAGGACAGCCTGAGCGGCTGGGGCGGCAATGCCGCTTTCATGGCCGCGCTCTGCCTCGAGCGCCAGTCGCGCCTGCCCGAGGCCCTGGCCGCCTATGAGGCCCTGCAGGGGCAGGCTCAGGTGCGCGCGGACATCCTGGCCCAGGCGCGCCAGAACGCCGAGCGGCTCATCCGCGAGCGCTTCGACCTGGCTGGGCTCGCCGCCCTGGCCGCCAGCCATGCCGCAGGCCCGGATGCCGACCTGATCCACAGCCGCCTGGTGGAGGAGCAGCTCAAGTCCGGCGACCTGGCAGCCTTCTTCAGCGGGGTGGATGAGCACAGGAGCCGATTCCCGGGCTCGCCCCTGCAGGCCGGGCTCGACAGCCTGGTGGGCCAGGCCTACCGCAAGGTGCCCATCAAGCCCCGGGTGCTGGGCCTGATGCTGCCCGGCTCGGGCCGCGCCGAGCGCTACGCCAGCGAGGCGCTCAACGGCGTCCAGCTGGCCTTTGACGAGGCCAACACCGGCTTGGCTGAGGCCGAGCGCTATTCCTTCGTGCAGGTGGATGAGGGCTCCAACAGCCTGGCTGCGGGCGAGGCTGCCCGGCGCCTGGTGGAGCAGGAGCGCGTGGTGGGCATCTTGGGCCCGCTCTTCAGCGACCCTTGCGAGGGAGCGATCTCAATGACTGCGCGCAGCCGCGTGCCGGTGATGAGCCCCAGCGCGCCCCGCGCGGGCCTGGGCCAGGGCGACCCCTTCTTCTTCCGCAATTGCATCACCCCTGAGAAGGGCGCCCGCGAGATGGCGGATTACGCGATGCTGCAGCAGCGATTCCAGCGCCTGGGCGTGCTCTATCCTGACACGGCCTATGGCCGCACCCTGGCCCAGGCCTTCCAGCGCCGGGTGGCCGACCTGGGCGGCACCGTGGCTGCCAGCGTGAGCTACACCGCGGGATCCCTCGACTTCAAGGATGCCATGCTGGCCCTGGGCGGCACCGACCCCAATGTGGCCAAGGATGCCGAGGTAGAGGGCCGCAAGGAGCAGCAGGCGGGCGTGGAGAAGGCCTGCAGCAACCTGGCGGAGAGCATCCTGGCTGCGCTGCGCGTCATCCAAGGCCCCGAGCCAGAGGCTGTTGCGGTGGCGCCCAAGGGCGTGCCCACCCCTGAGCCCACCCCGGCCCTGCGGCTGGCGGTCCTCGACTTCGCCTGCGACAGCGCCTCGGCCTCCTTCAAGGCTGGTCGCGCCCTCTCGGACCGCTTCTGGCGCACCTTGGGCTCGCTGGCCGACCAGGGGCTGGACCTCAAGGGGCCCAATGCATCCTTCGAGTACATGGCGGCGCGGCGCATGGCGCCTGAGGCCCTGAACCCCTCAGGCGCGGCCGAGGTGGGCCGCGGCCTGGGAGCCCGCCTTGTGCTGGCCGGCAGCGTGGCCGAGGTGCCGCCTGACTGGGACGCCCTCAAGGCGGGCCTGGCCCAGGGCGGGGCCGCCGCGGCCAAGGCCCAGAAGGGGGTCGAGATGGCGGGCAAGGTTCAGGTCTTCGGCGTCTCAGCCCAGATCATCGACGCCCTGAGCGGCAGCATCGTGGCCACGGCCGGCTTTGACTTCACCAAGCTCAGGCCCTTGCCCAGCAACACCCATGGCTTGCAGGCCATCTACCTGCCGGCCCGCGACCCTGGCGAGGTGGTGCAGATAGCCCCCAACCTCGAGTTCTATGAGCTCAAGCTGCCGCTCTTGGGGGCAGACACTTGGCATTCCACCGAGCTCCTGCGCGAGGCCGAGAGCCTGGAGGGCGCCTGCTTCACCACCGCCTTCTTCGCCGGCAGCGCGCGGCCCGAGGTGGAGCGCTTCGTCAAGGCCTACCAGGATCGCTATGCCGCGAGGCCCGGCGAGATGGCCGCCCAGGCCTATGACGCGGCCAGCATCATGCTGGGCTGCCTGCGCCATGGGGCCGCCACCCGCGAGGACCTGCGCGACGCGCTGGCCGCCACCCGCGGCTTCTTGGGCGTGAGCGGCGAGACCAGCTTTGACTCAAGCCCCGACGCCGTCAAGAAGCTCCCCATCCTTGAGGTCAAGGGCGGGGATTTCATCCAGGTGCAGTGAGATGAGAGAGAGCATCCAGACTGTGCGCGGCACGCGCGACATCCTGCCAGCGGAGAGCCCGCGCTGGCAGGCGGTAGAGGCGCTGGCCCGCGAGGCCTTCGCCGCCTATGGCTACCAGGAGATCCGCACCCCCATCTTCGAGCACACCGAGCTCTTCCGCCGCGCCGTGGGCGAGGGGACCGACATCGTGGGCAAGGAGATGTACACCTTCATCGACCGCGGCGAGCGCAGCCTGACCCTGCGGCCCGAGGGCACCGCCTCGGTGGTGCGCAGCTACAATGAGCACAGCCTGGGCCAGGGAGAGTCGGGCGCGGCCAAGCTCTACTACCTGGGCCCCATGTTCCGCTATGAGCGCCCGCAGGCTGGTCGCTTCCGCCAGTTCCACCAGGCCGGCGCCGAGGCCATCGGCTTCGCGCAGCCCGCGGCGGATGCTGAGGCCGTGGCCCTGCTGCACCGCCTGCTCAGGAGCGCGGGCTTGAGCGGGCTCTCGGTCTCGCTCAACAGCGTGGGCTGCGCCGAGTGCCGGCCTGCCTACACCGAGCGCCTGGTGGGGCACCTGCGCGGCTTGGAGGGCAGGCTCTCGGAGGAGAGCCGCCAGCGCCTGGGCCAGAACCCCCTGCGGGTGCTCGACAGCAAGCTGCCCCAGGACGTGGAGGCCACAGCCAGGGCCCCCAAGACCTGGAACTTCCTCTGCACCGAGTGCTCGGCCCATTTTGCGGCGGTCAACCGCCTGCTCAGCGAGCTGGGCATCCCCTTTGAGCTCAATGCCCGGCTGGTGCGCGGGCTGGACTATTACACCCGCACGGTCTTCGAGATACAGGCCCAGGCCCTGGGCGCGCAGAACGCCGTGGCCGGGGGCGGGCGCTATGACCGCCTGGTGGGCGAGTTCGGCGGGCATGACCGCCCTGCGGTGGGCTTCGCGGTGGGGCTGGAGCGCCTCTTGAGCCTGCTGGAGGCCCAGGGGGTGGACCCGGCCCGGCGGCCTGCGGTGGAGGTCTTTGTGGCGGCCCTGGGCGACGCGGCCTGGGGCGAGGGCTTCAGACAGCTGGAAGCGCTGCGGGCCGAGGGCTTGCGGGCGCTGATGGACCTGCAGCAGGGCCGCAGCATGAAGTCGCAGTTCAAGCAGGCCGCGGCCAGCGGCGCACGCCTCACCCTGGTGCTGGGCGAGGAGGAGCTGGCCCGCGGCATGGCCGGCCTCAAGGACATGCGGCAGCAGCAGCAGGAGAGCCTTCCGCTGGCAGGCTTGGCGGCAGAGATCCGCCGGCGCCTGGCAGCCGTTTGAGCAGGGGGAAGCATGCGCTATCACAAGGTGGCCCAGTTCATCCCCGGAAAGGGCGATGCTTGGATGTACAGCGAGTCGGATGACAAGGGCGTGGTGCTGCGCACCCTCACCTATGTGCCGGCCACAGGCGAGCTGGAGCGCATCCCAGACCCGGTGGTCAAGTTCCTCTTCCGCCCCGAGAAGCTGCTGGAAGCCCAGGCTGCTGAGTTCCTGGAGCTGTGGGGCAGGGGATGAGCGCCTGGGGCCGCCTGATCTCGGCCCTCTTCCATTGCCGCTGCCAGCTCTGCCAAGCGCGCGTGGATGACGCCCTGCAGGGGCCCCTGTGCGAGGCCTGTGAGTCCGCCCTGCCGGCCCTTCCCGGCCATCCTTGCCCCCGCTGCGGACTGCCCTTGCGGTTGGGCCAGGCTTGCCGCGACTGCCGCCGCCTCGCTCCCGCCTTCAGCGCGGCCGTGGCCGGGGCCGCCTACCGAGGCCCCTGGCGCGGCTTGATCAAAGCCTACAAGTTCCAGGGCCATCGGAGCCTGCGCCGCGCCCTGGGCCGCCGGCTGGTCGCTGCCTGCCAGCAGGCAGGATGGCCCCTGCAGGCCCAGGCCGTGGTCCCCGTGCCCTGCGGCCGCGCCCGCCTGGCCTTGAGGGGCTACGACCCGGCGCTGGACCTGGCCCGCTCGCTGGCCGAAGGCCTGGGCCTGCCCTGCCAGCCGGGCCTCCTCTCACGCCGCCGCGCGGGACGCCGCCAGAGCCGGCTTAAGCGCACGCAGCGCCTGTCTGCCCCGGCGCTGGCCTTCTCAGCCAGGCTGCCCGAAGCCCTGCGAGGGGCGCGCTTGCTGCTGGTGGACGACATCCTCACCACGGGCGCCACCGCGGACGCCTGCAGCCGGGCCCTGCTCGAGGCCGGCGCTGGCTGCGTGCAGGTGGCGGTGCTGGCCAGGAGCTTGTGATCACCCCATCCCCAAAGGCGCCCATGCCCCGCTTCGACCTCCACGTGCATTCCACCTTCTCAGACGGCCTTTTCACGCCGGACCAGCTGGCGAGCATGGCTGTCCAGGCTGGCTTGGCTGGCCTGGCGCTCACGGACCATGACACTGTGGAAGGCGTGGAGGCCATGCAGGCAGCAGGCGGGCGAGCGGGCCTGCGCATCATCCCAGGGGTGGAGATTTCCGCTGACTTCGAGCCTGGCACCCTGCACATGGTGGGCCTGGGCGTGGACATCCATCATCCGGTGCTCGCTGAGCGCCTGGCCTTCTTGCAGAAGGCCAGGGCGGACCGCAACCCGCGCATCGTGCGCCAGCTGCAGGCGGCCGGGGTGGGCATAGACTGGCCCGAGGTGCAGGCTGAGAGCCGTGGCGGCCAGGTGGGCCGCCCGCATTTCGCCGCCGTGCTCATCCGCAAGGGCTATGCCTCGGGCATGGATGAGGCCTTCGAGCGCTGGCTGGGCAAGGGCCAGCCGGGCTACGTGGAGAAGGAGAAGCTCAGCCCGGAGGAGAGCGTGGCCATGATCCGCCAGGCGGGCGGGCTGGCCGCGCTGGCCCACCCGGTGCAGCTTGGGCTCGCTGGCCCTGAGCTGGAAGCGCTGGTGGCTCGGCTCAAAGGGGCGGGCTTGCAGGCCATCGAGGCCTTCCACAGCGACCATGGCCCGGCTGAGGAGGCGCAGTACCAGGCATTGGCTGCCCGGCACGGGCTCGGCATCTCTGGCGGCTCGGATTTCCACGGCTTCGCGGACAAGCCCGTGCGCCTGGGCCAGCCCAGCTTGGATGAGCCCGGGCTCGAGGCCCTGCTCAGGGCCCGCTGATGCCCCTGCTGCAGGCCCTCATCCTCAACGCGGCGCTGGTGGGCTATGCGGCCATCCGGCGGCTGCTGGCGCCCTCGGGCCTGCTGGCGGGCTTTGTCATCGGCAGCCTCACCGCCTTCTGCCTGGGCTGGGGCGGCTGGCTGGTGCTGGTGGCCTTCTTTCTGGGCGGCAGCGCCGCCACCTTCTACCAGTTCGAGCGCAAGCGCCAGATGGGCGTGGCGCAGGCCCAGGGCGGCCGCCGCAGCTGGCGCCATGCCTGGGCCAATGCCGGGGTGGGCACAGCCTGCGCCCTGCTCTCCTGGCAGCTGGCCGCCCAGGGGCATCCGCACTGGGCCGAGGCGCTGCGCTGGGCCTTCGTGGGCTGCTTCGCCGCCGCGCTCTCTGACACCTTGAGCAGCGAGTTCGGGCAGGTGGCGGGCCAGCAGCCAGTGCTCATCACCACGGGCGAGCCGGTGCCCATTGGCACCGATGGCGGCATCACCCTGGGCGGCAGCCTGGTGGGCGTGCTGGGCGCGGTGCTGATGGCCCTGATGGGGCGCTTCCTGCACCTGGTGCCGGTGCGCGCCACCCTGCCCGTGCTGATGGCCGGGGTGGCGGGCAACGTGGTTGACAGCGCGCTGGGCGCCACGGCGCAGCGCCGGGGCTGGCTCAACAACGACCAGGTCAACTTCATCAACACGCTCTGCGGCGCGGGCTTGGGCCTGGCCGGCTATTGGGCCATGTCGGTGCTGCCCGGCCTGCTCGACCAGTGGGGCTTCGGCGCCCAGTCGCTGCTCAACATGCTCATCTGAGGCTCCCATGAAGGTCAAGCAGGTCATCCTCTGCCAGCACGCCGTGGGCTATGAGAACGGCAGCTTCTCCGTCCTCAACGGCGGGCTCAGCTCGGCCAGCGTGCCCAGCTTCCCGGCCACCCTCCCCCTGGCCGTGCTGGTGCACGCCCTGGCTGACCCCAGCGAGCCGCCGGTGCACCACTTCGCCATCAGCGTGCGCGATGCCGAGGGCCGCATCCTAGAGATACCAGGGCCAGAGGGCCGGATGCAGCCCATGCGCCTGGAGGCCAACCTGACCGTGCAAGCCGGGCCGAACCACCCTCCGGAGGTGCCCCTGCCGGTGAACTTCATACCCAGCCTGCCCGTCTTCATCCAGAAGCCGGGCCGTTTTGAGGTGCGCTGCGAGGTGGACGGAGAGGCTCACAGCGAGAGCCTCTTCGTGCAGGGGCCGCGCAGCGCCTGAGGCGCCCGGCCAACCCTGAGGGGACATGCGCAAAGCCTTGCTCGCACTCTTCATCCTTCTGCTGGCCCTCGGCTTGCTCTCTTTGCTGCCCCTGGATTGGGGGGCGCTGCGCCGGGGCGACCTGCTGGTCGCCGCGGGATCCCTGCGCCAGAGCGTGGATGCGGCCGGGCCGCTGGCCTGGGCCCTCTTCCTGCTCGTCTTCACCCTGCTGCCGCTCATGATGGTGCCGGTATCCATCCTCTGCCTGGCCGGGGGCCTGCTCTTTCCCTGGTATCTGGCCTTCCCCTTGGTGTGGCTGGGCTCTACCTTGAGCGCGGCCGCCAGCTACCTCTTGGCGCGCACGGTGGGTCGGGGCCTGGTGGAGCGGCTCTTCCTCTCCCGGCTGGCCTTTTTGCGCCAGATGGATGCCCGCGCCGGGGGCCACGGCTTCAAGGTCAGCCTGCTCTCGCGCTACTTGCCCTTCCCCTATGTCTTCCCGGGCTATGCGGCGGGCATCTCCCAGGTGCGCTTCTGGGATTTCACCTTAGGCAGCGCTGCGGGCATGCTGCCCTGGAGCCTGCTCTATGCCTTGGCTGCGCGCAGCTTGAGCGGGGCGGACATGAAGCTCTTGGCCTTGGCTGGCGCGGGCTTGGCGCTCTTGATGCTGGCCTCCTTCTGGGTGCGCCAGCGCTCGGCCTGAACCGGGATGGGGCCGGGCGGGATGAAAAAAGGCGGCCCTGAGGCCGCCTTTTTTGAGAGCCTTAGCGCTCCCCGTGCCCGGTGGTCTTGAGCCCCCGGGGCAGGAAGGCCACGGTGTCCCCGTCCACCAAGATGTGATTCAGGGCCACCTGGCGATGGTCCAAGGTGGTGACCATGCCTTGCAGGGCGCCAGCGGCCTTGGGACCCAAGCGCCGGAAGGCGAGCCGTCGCAGGGAATAGACGGTGGCGCGGTCCTCCAGGGTGAAGGGCTCCTGCTCGCAGCCCATGGTGCCGCGCAGGTCGCCCAAGTAGGCGGCGTTCACCTTGATCATGTCCCTCCCTCGGCCCCCCGCAGGCGTTGTGGCCCTTGGGAGGCTATGCTATAAATGGAGCTTGGCCGCGCCCGCCGAGGGGCGCTAGGAGAGCATATACCCCCATGATCGAATTTCAAGCGGTTTCCAAGAGCTATCCCGGAGACATCAGCGCCCTGCGGCAGGTGGACCTGCGGGTGGCCGATGGGGAGTTCGTGTTCTTGAGCGGCCCCAGCGGGGCCGGCAAGAGCACCTTGCTGAAGCTCCTCTACCGGGCCGAGACCGCCAGCGCTGGCAGGGTGCTGATGGAGGGAGTGGACCTGGGCCGCCTGCCGGCGCACAAGGTGCCGGCCTTGCGCCGCCGCTTGGGGATCATCTTCCAGGACTTCAAGCTGCTCTATGACCGCAGCGTCTGGGACAATGTGGCCTTTGCCCTTGAGGTGCAGGGGCTGCCCAGCGCTGAGGTGCGGCGCGAGACTCAGGCTGCGCTGGAAGGCGTGGGCTTGATGGCCAAGGCCCGGCTCAACCCCCATCGGCTCTCGGGCGGCGAGCAGCAGCGCGTGGCGGTGGCCCGCGCCCTGGCCCATGACCCGGCGGTGGTGCTGGCGGATGAGCCCACGGGCAACCTGGATGCTGACACCAGCTGGGAGGTCTTCAGCCTGCTCAAGCGCGCCAATGAGAAGGGCGCCACCGTGCTGGTGGCCAGCCACAACGCCATGATGATGCAGGCCCTCAACTGCCGTGTGGTGCGGCTGCGGGACGGCCGGGTGGATGACGATGGCGCAGCCCAGCCCACGCTCTTCAGCCCCCAAGGAGTCGGCGATGCCCAGCCCTAAGCCCAGCTTCGCCCTGCGCGAGGCCCTGCGCTCAGCTGAGCGTAACCCATTCATGAGCTTCCTCTCGGTGGCCGCAGTGGCGGCGGCCCTGGCCGTGGCCGGGGCCTGGATGCTGCTGCAAGCCAACACCCAGCTGCTGCTGGCCGGCTTCGAGCAGCGGGTGGAGGTGGTGGCCTACTTGAGGACCGGCCTGGCGCCCGAGGCGGTGAGCGCCACGGCCTCAGCCCTGGCGGCCCTGCCCGGGGTTCGTTCGATGGAGCTGGTCAGCCCTGACGAAGCGGCTCGCGCGCTGTCCCGCGACCCCGAGCTGAAGAAGTACCTGGAGGTGCTCGGGCGCAACCCCTTGCCCGCCTCGGTGCGCCTGCGCATGGAGACCGAGGATCCCGCCAGGCTCCGCATCCTGGCTGAGCAGTCCAAGGCCCTGCCTGGCGTGGATGAGGTGGACTATGGCCGCGAGGCGGTGGAGCGGCTCTTGAAGGCCTTCTCTGTGGTGCGCTGGCTGCTCTCGGCCGTGGCCGGCCTGCTGGGGGCTGTGGCCCTGCTGGTGGTGGCCAACATACTCAAGCTGACCGCCCACAGCCGCCGCGCGGAATTGAGCATCATGCGCCTGGTCGGCGCGCCGGGATGGTTCGTGCGCCTGCCCTTCCTGCTGGAGGGCATGCTGCAGGGCGTGCTGGGCGGCCTGTTGGCCGCCGGCGGCCTCTATGTGCTGGGGCAAGCCCTGGCGGCCCGCGCCCTGGCCGAGCTGCAGGTTGACCTGGGATCCTTCATGCCCCAGGGCATCGACCTTGGCTTCTGCCTGCGCCTGGTGGGCCTGGGCCTGGCTCTTGGGTTCGTGGGCGGCCTCTTTGCCGCGGGCAGGAATACCCGCCCATGAGAGCGCGCGCGCTGACCCTGGCCCTGCTGCTGCTGCCCTGCCTGGCGGCCGACGGCGGCGGCGCGCCCGAGGCTGAGAGCCAAAGCGCCCGCGACCTGGGACAGGTGCGCCAGCAGATCAGCCAGAGCCGGCGGGGCCTGGACGCCACCCGCAAGGCCATGCAGCGCCAGCAGCGCGCCCTGCGCGAGGATGAGCGCCGGGAGGGCTCGGTGCTGGGCCAGCTGGAGGGCCTGGACAAGTCCCTGGACCTGGCGCGCCGGGACCTGGGCACTCATCAGCACAACCTTCAGCTGGTGCGCCAGCGCCTGGCCGAGGTGCGCGCCCTGCTCGGCTCAGACCGCGACAGCCTGGCCGCCAACCAGGAGGCCCTGGGCCAGCGGCTGGCCGCGCTCTACCGCGAGGGCGACCTTGGCTGGGCCATGCTGCTGCTCGACGCGAAGAGCCCGGCCGAGCTCTTGAGCCGCCTGCGCTTCTTGCGCGCCCTGGCGCGCGACAATGCCCGCCTGATGGATGAGACTCGCGCCGAGATGGAGCGGGTGGCGGCCTATGAGAAGGAGTACAGCGCCAAGGAGAGCGAGCTGGCCCGCCTGGAGCAGAAAGCCGTGGCTGCCCAGCGCCAGATCGCCACCCAGCGCCAGCGCAAGCAGTCCCTGCTCAAGGACATCCGCCGCAAGAAGCAGAGGGCCAGCGCCACGCTGGGCGAGCTGCAGCATGCCGCGGAGGACCTGCAGGGGCTGATGGCCAAGCTGAAGGGCGAGGCCCATGAGGCTGAGGCTAGGCAAGCCGAGTCAGAGCGCCAGGCCCGCCTCGCCCGCCTCGCCAGCTCGGGCGGCACCCTTCTCAAGAACCGGGGCGGCAACCTGTGGCCCGTGGAAGGCCGCCTGATCAGCCGCTATGGCAAGCAGAAGCACCCCCAGTTCGGCACCTGGGTCTTCAATCGCGGCGTGCAGATCGCCGCAGCAGAGGGCACGCCCTTCAGCGCAGTGGCCGCCGGGCAGGTGCTCTATTCCGGCTGGTTCACTGGCTTTGGCCAGATGGTGGTGCTGGACCACGGCGGCGGCTATTACACGCTCTATGCGCAAGCCAGCAGCCTGTCGGTGGAGAAGGGCCAGAGCGTGGCCGCCGGCGCCCCGCTGGGCGCGGTGGGCGACACTGGGAGCCTGGGCGAGAGCGCCCTGTATTTCGAGGTGAGGCAGAACGGCAAGGCCATCGACCCCTTGCAGTGGCTCCAATCCCGCGCCCATCGGGCCGCGGCAACCAAGAAGAGCAGGACCAAGCCCAAAAAGAGGAGCAACCCATGAGACGCACGACCACCCTGAGCCTGGCGCTGGCCCTGGCCCTTCTCCTGCCCGCGCTGAGCGCTCCGGCCAAGGATGACCTCTATGAGCAGCTCAAGCCCCTCATGGAGAGCCTCTCGCTCATCCAGTCCAACTACGTGGATGTCGACAAGACCGCCAGCAAGGACCTGGTGGGCAACGCCATCAAGGGCATGGTGCAGGGGCTGGACCCCTACAGCCAGTACATGGATGCCCAGTCCAACAAGGACATGAAGGAGGAGACCACCGGCGAGTTCGGCGGCATCGGCATCGAGATCGCCATCAAGGGCAGCCAGCTGACGGTGGTCTCGCCCATCGAGGGCACGCCCGCCTCCAAGGCCGGCATCAAGTCTGGGGACGCCATCCTCAAGATCGACAATCAGAGCACGGAGGGCATGGCCATCATGGATGCGGTGCACAAGATGCGCGGCATCAAGGGCACCAGCGTCACCATCACCATCGGACGCGAAGGCCTCAAGGCGCCCAAGGAATACACCTTGAGCCGCGACACGATCCATATCCAGAACGTCAAGACCAGCTGGCTGGATGGCAATGTGGCCTACATCCGCCTGAGCCAGTTCATGGGCGAGACGGTGGATGAGGATTTCGCCAAGGGAGTGGCCGAGGCCAAGCGGCGCAAGGCAGCGGGCCTGGTGGTGGACCTGCGCAACAACCCTGGCGGCTTGCTCGAAATGGCGGCGCGCATCGCCAGCAACTTCGTGCCCAAGGGCGAGCTGGTCGTCTACACCGACGGCCGCATCAAGAGCCAGGACAAGAAGTTCTTCAGCCAGGGCGGCGAGGATTGGAAGGGCCCGCTGGTGCTGCTGGTGAATGGCGGCTCAGCCTCAGCCAGCGAGATCCTATCGGGCGCCATCCAGGACCATGGGCTGGGCGTGCTGGTGGGCACTCGCACCTTCGGCAAGGGCTCGGTGCAGACCATCATCGAGCTCTCGGACCATTCGGGCCTGCGCCTGACCACCGCCGGCTACTTCACCCCCAAGGGCCGCAAGATCCACGGCAAGGGCATCGAGCCGGATGTGGTCTGCGAGGAGGAGATCTACAGCTCACAGGTCGAGGAGATGCTCACCGAGGACGCCTTCTCTAGCTTCGCCAAGCAGTCCATCACCAGTGGCGCGGCCTGGGCCAGCACGGCCACGGCCGAGGCCCTGCCCGAGGACAGCCCTGACGTGAAGGTCTCCGAGAACAACTGGGAGCACTTGAAGCCCGAGACCCGCGAGCAGAAGATGCTCAAGGACTACCTGCACTGGTGTGAGGCGCGGGTGAAGGACTTCCGCGAGGACCAGTTCTGGGCTGACAAGGCCCGCATCACCACCGAGCTGAAGCGCGAGCTGGCCCGCCGCCAGAAGGGCGATGACGAGGCCCGCAAGGTCGAGCTGATGGGCGACCCGCAGATCCAGCAGGCGCTGGCGGTGGTCAAGGTGCAGAACCTGGGCCGCGCTCGCGCCGGGAAGGATTGAGCGTGGCCAGCGGCGGGGACAAGGGCTTCTCTTGGGCCGCCTTCTTGCTGCTGGCGGCCCTGGGCCTGGCTGGCCTCTGGTGGCTGAAGCGCGCCCCGGCGCCGGCAGAGGGCGCTGCCCCTGCCGTGGCCAGCCAGCCGCGCGCCTCGCTCGCCGCCATGCTGGCTGAGCTCAGGCGCCAGGGTCTCACCCCGGCCCTGCGCCGCGGGCCAGAGCCCGGCCTGGGCGGCTTCTTGAGCGCCCGCCTGCCGCGCGCCACTGACGCGGCCGCCCTGCGCCAGGCCCTTGCCGCTGCCGGCGCCGCACAGGTGCAGGAGCGCCGCGAGCAGGGCCAGGGCCTGACGGTCTACCATTGGCGCTTCACCCAGGGCAGCACCCTGCTCATGGATGCGCGGATGGAGCTGAGCCGGCGGCCGGCCCTAGCCCTGCTGGTGGATGACTGGGGCTATTACCTGACAGGCTTGGACAGCTTCTTGGCCCTTCCCAAGGGGGTCAGCGCGGCGGTCTTCCCGGGCCAGGCCAAGAGCCGCGCGATCAGCCAGCGCTTGGCCGCCTCAGGGCATGAGGTGCTGTTGCACCTGCCCATGGAGCCCTTGCGGCCCATGGCCCTGGTCTCGGGCACCCTGCTCTCGAGCATGAGCGACGCTGAGATCAGCAGCCTGGCCTTGAGCCATCTCTCGGCCGTGCCGGAGGCGGTGGGCGTCAACAACCATGAGGGCAGCAAGGGCACCGCCGACCCCCGCGTGATGCGCCTGGTGATCGCCGCCTGCCGCGAGCGTGGCGTGTACTTCCTCGACAGCCTGACCACCCCGCAGTCCCTGGGCATGGGCATGGCCCGCGAGGCCGGGGTGCGCACCGCGGCCCGCCAGGTCTTCCTGGACAATGAGGACTACGAGGACCTCATCGAGGAGGCCCTGCGCAAGGCCGCCCACATGGCGCTCACCAAGGGGCAGTGCATCGCCATCGGCCACCCGCACCCGGCCACGCTCAAGGTGCTGGCCCGCCTGGCCCCCGAGCTGCAGCAGCAGGGCATCGAGCTGGTGCCGGTGTCAGAGCTGGTCCGCTGAAGGGCCGCTGAGGAGGCGAAGTGCATGAGCCGGCCATGAGCCTGGTGCTGGGCATCGAATCGAGCTGCGATGAGATGGCCGCAGCGGTGGTCGACCCCCGCGCGCGCAGGGTGCTGAGCAGCGTGGTGGCCAGCCAGCATGAGGCCCACCGGCCCTTCGGCGGGGTGGTGCCCGAGCTGGCATCGCGCCAGCACCTGAAGGATGCAGGCTGGGTCTGCGCTGACGCGCTCAAGGAGGCCGGGGTGGGCCTCAAGGACCTGGCTGGGGTGGCTGCCACCTGCGGCCCGGGCCTGGCGGGCTCGCTCTTGGTGGGCCTGGGCTTCGCCAAGGGCCTGGCCTATTTCGCGGGCCTGCCCTTCCTGGGCGTCAACCATCTGGAAGGCCATCTGCTGGCCGCCTTCCTGGAGCATCCAGGCCTGGATTTCCCCTTTGTGGGCCTGGTGGTCTCCGGTGGGCATTCTAGCCTCTATCTGGCCGAGGCGCGCGGCAGGCAGCGCCTGCTCGCCAGCACGCGCGATGACGCGGCGGGCGAGGCCTTTGACAAGGTGGCCAATATGTTGGGCTTGG
>Ga0302319_10000401_pt1 | contig 97659 bp, 60 predicted proteins | sample Bog_T0_2_FD_203319 | JGI IMG/M metagenome (GOLD analysis project Ga0302319, IMG submission 203319) | Peat permafrost microbial communities from Stordalen Mire near Abisko, Sweden - Bog_T0_2 | ecosystem: Environmental > Terrestrial > Soil > Wetlands > Peat | place: Sweden: Abisko, Stordalen Mire... | reverse complement strand
CCACTCGCAGGGATAGCTGTCTCCCACGGTGGCCGGTCGGCAGAACCATGTTGAACGAGGCCTTTTCTCTGCCCGCCTGGAATGGTCAATGCTGATGATGGGTTTGGCTGTAAGTCGCGCGTTCGGAGTTAAGAACAGTCAGCCCGGTGGCTCCTCATTGAAGCCTGAGGATTCGCATATTCCTCAAGGAGCTCTTTGGATTCTTGAGGCATCTCGATGAAGAACGAAAATCACCGCGAGGTTGGCGGACGATCAATCAAAGGATGATGGCCATGGCTGCGAACGCACCCGCTGCATCGATCTTCTCAGTTTCCCTGGCCTCGGCCACGGACGCGGCCACAGTCACGCACCTTGCGGACGTAACGGTCCCGTCGTCCTATGTCAGCTTCACACCAGTGGCTGTCGGCAGCAAGACCTATCTTCTGGGGTACAACCCCGCCCAGCCGACCTTGGACGTCTTCGAGTTCACGCCGGCGGCTCCCTGGCTGCAGTTGGCATCCGCGAAGCCGCAGATTGGCGCCGCCAAGGATAAGATCTGCGTCTTCACACTGGGCAATCTGCCGTATCTCTGCGTTTACACCGCGAAGAACGGAGTGTTCGAAACCTATTTGGTGGCGAGCGATCTGACCCTCTCAAAGCCTTATGAGTTTTACCGAAACCACGAATTGGCGCTGAGCCAGAACTTCACCACGCTGAAGTTTTTCGCGCAGTTTGGGCAAGTGGTCTTCCTGGGCTATCGAGATGACGGCTACGTGGCCATGTACACGGCAACGACGGCCGTCTCATCCCCATCGCCCGATATCCCGCCCCTGCTCATGACACCTCAGTGGTCGCACATGTGGGCGCCGGGTTGGACGCGATTCGCATTTTTCCAATTCGGCGGCGAGCCCTTCTTTCTGAAAACGAACACCCAGAAGTTGAACGTCAACATCGATCACGTGCTCGATACGCTCTCTTTGGGAACCACGGAAGTCGGTACCCTGCTGCAGGCTCAACTGCCCGCCGCCCTCCAATTAACCAACGTGGAACCGCTCACGCTCGGGGACGCGGATCCATGGTTCGTCACATACATCGCTTCAACAGGCTCAGCAACGTTGAATCGTATTCACGCCGATTGCCTGGGCTGGACTCAGGGCGCACAGTTCACCAGCACCCCAGGGGCATCAGTGGTCGCTCCACTCGCTGTGGGAGGCCAGACCTTTTTGATCCTTGTGTAGCCTAAGTCGCATCGTTGTCAAGAGAAGAATCGAACGGAGAATATCGCCATGGCGCGCTCCCCCCGTCAGTCTCAGGCCAAGCCGATAGCGAAACCGGTGCCGCCTGACGCCGTGCGCGTGTGGCGCGGGTTCCGGCTCGGGACCCTGACGCCCGCAGATTTTCTGCAGGATCTCGGCACAATCTTTATCCCCGTCACCGCGCAGTTGCAACGACTCTACGGGTTGACCGCTTATCTGCCCACCGTTCTGCCTTCAAGTAAGCCCGAAGGCGTGCCCGACGAGATTGCGCTCGTCTTCTACCAGACACAGCAGGCATACAACGACACCTCCAACATCGTCGCGGGCCGCGCCTATTCGCTGCTCCATAAGACGGTGTTTGCGTTCCCCGCCAGTTTGAGCGGCTTCCCCGTCGTGCTTGGCTCGGCACTGGCCCTGGATCAGCCATACTACCTGTTTGCCGGCGAGGTCGACTGGCGGGGGGGATTCACGCAGGTATTTGTAGGCGGCCGCCCTGCCAACACGACCGTGCAGCAGTTCAGCGGGAAACTTCAGCGATTTTTCCAGCGCGAACAGAAGCTTCAGACGCGTAGTCTGGACGGAGCCATCTTCTGTGTTTCGGCCAATTACGTTGTGTACTGGGAGCACTGGACGAGCGAGGCCGCTTCGCTCCACGGGCATATCTCGGAGCTGCCAAAGTACTCAACGCGCGTCCTGCTGCAACCCTATGCCGCGCAACTGGTCGAGTCCTCTTTGACCGCTCACTATCCCGGATTGAGCGGCATTGAGAGCAAGAGTTTCAACATCATCTTCCCGCGATAGCGTAAAGGATCGACAATGAGCAATATCAGACCGGGCGTCGATGATAATCCCGCCGACTACCTGTACCTTGTGAAGGTCAACGTTCCCTTCGACGATCGCAACAAAATGATCCGCGTTCTGAAGGCCATCCAGGCGGTGCAGAGCGAGAAGATGGACCCCGCGCGCATCTTTTCTTCCCATCGCCTGCCAGATGGGGGGCTGAAGCCGCGGCTGGTGGTCGCGGATCTTCACCTCAATCTGCTGGTCGGCTTCGGCCTGCGCTTCTTTCTCGGACCGCTCGGTTCGCCGGGACGCGCCGATGAGCAGCCCGTCCCAAACTTCCCGCCCGGCGGCTCATTCATTCCTCGCACACCGATCCGCTTCGGTATGAAGGATCGCGTGGTTCCGCTCTATCTGCGCACGATGAACGCGTCGGGCGATCAGGGCTGGATAGCATCGCAGCTCACCGCTAGAAATAGCGGGCAGGCGCCTGCGCCGGACGACCTGAACACCGCATACCAGGCGTTTCTTGCGCAGGGTGAAGCCGATCTTCTGCTCCAGATCGAATGCGAATTCGAGTTTCTAGTCCTCGATTTGCTCGATGCAATTCGGGCGCTGGTCATCGATCCGGAAGGCCTTCAGATCGCGAGCATTCAGCGCGGCGTGACGCGCGGCGACGGCAAGGCGCACATCGGCTTTTTCGACGGTACCAGCAACATGCAGCAGATGATGCGCGAAGATCCTCTCACGTATCGCTCCAAGATCTATCTGCCCACTCCGTCCGCGGCTTATCCCGGCCAGCCGATTGAGGTGCGGGACGACCCTCGCTACGATGGCGGAACTTATCTCGTTTATCGCAAGTATCACGAGAACCTCGAAAAGTGGTTCTCCGACGATTTTCAAATTACCGACTTTTACGGCAAGACTTACCAGGGAGAAGAGGCCCGGCGCCACGCGATCGGCCGTAATCCACATACCGGCCAAGCGATCAGCCGCGCTTCGCACCGGCAGCTCAATGACGAGCCGGATCACACGGAGATCAATCTCAGCTATAACGAAGCACACGCGCTCAAGGCGCGGGGCGGCCAAACCGCACCGTTCATGGGGCCATTTCCACCGGTTCCGGTGGGCCACGGGAACGCATTCAATACCCAGGACATCCGTTTGCGCCGGCGCGGAGTTGCCTTCTCCGAGTTGAATCTCCAAACCGGCAAAGTCGACTATGGGCTCCATTTCATTGCCTTCCAAAACAACATCCAGCAGACCGGCTTCGAGTTCGTCAATAACATCTGGCTGATCAACCCGGATTTCCGCCGCAGCACCGACGGCCTTATGAATCCAGTGGGCGAAATCATCACTCCACTCGAAGGCGCTTATTACTTCGTTCCTCCCGAACAGCACAGTTATCCCGGCGATGTGTTTTTCGAGTGAATAGCAAGGAGAACTCAGACTTATGCCTGCTAAACCGGCCCCAGGCGCCATCATTTGCCATGGCATGATCGGATTCGATTTCACAACCGGCGCTTATTCGCGCCTTTCGGGGGGTGGAAACTGGACCGTTCGTCCCATCGACTGGCCGGGACTGTCTCAGCCCCCGGCGCTGGGCCAAGTGCAGGTCGTTTTCGACCCGCCCATCAAAGGACCCTACTCCGTGCTCGTCAGCGCCAGCCGCACGCCCGACGCACCCATGCTTTGCTGCAACTACGGCAACGTTACGCCCGCTGGATTTGAGGTGATTCTCTTCAATCCTGTTGCCGTGCTCTCTTATCAAACCGTGCGCAACGGCAGCTTTTCGTTCCTGGTGATTGAACAATAAAAAAGAGGTTCTTCGATGCAGATGCCCATGGCCCCCACCAGCAACCACGGCTTCAGCCTGCTCGGCAAGAAGTCGCTCGTGCTTTCCCATATCCCCATGTTTATGGCGCCCCACCAGGCGCAGATGTTTCTCGAGGTCACGCTTGCCGGAAGCGCCGGCCAGGACCCCACCAAGATCTATCTCGACGACATGGCGGCGAGCGGCACAACGGACTACGTCTTGGTCAGCGATCCGCTGGTGCTTCCCACACTCGCGCCGAACGCGCCGGACCGCCTGCAAAGTTTTACCGGCACACTCTATCGCGGCTGGCCATTCAACTCTCCCAACACCGCCCCTCTGCTGGCACAGAACGTGACTGTACATGTGACACGGTCTTTGTACTTCCAGGGCATTACAAATGTCCCCGTGCTGACAGAACTCACTTACCTTGCTTTCCGCACCGAGGAAACAAGTTATCTCGTTCATAAGCTGGTGCAGCCGCCCGATCTCGCGAGTGCGCCCACTCCACCCGACTTTGTGCAGATCCTTTCCGGAAAGGCCGGAGGAGTAAGCGGTCCTCATGTTGTCGAAGTGGCTTTCCCCGGCGTGGCCAACAATTTCGCGCAAAAGCTGAACGCCGCACAGAACCTGACCGGCGAAGTGTGCGGAAAGCACGAACCCGTGCAAACCGTTGCCGAGCTAATCTACGATCCGAACCATTTGACCTGACTCCGAGGAACCCATGCCCTACGATCCACCGCGCCAGGCGCAACCCAACGCGCCACAGGACCCGCTTGAAATCGAGCTGGTCTATAACGTGAGGCCATGCGGCACGTGTAATTTCTTTTGGCCGGAAGATTCCGCGACACAACCGTACGGGCCCTATTCGAGCTACGATTTCAGCTCGCAGTTTCCTGCCGGGAATGGCCCGAATGGAAGTGCCGGCTCGTTCGTCTGGATCCAAGCCGTCACGCGGCCGCCTTCCTTTCCCGCCGCGGAGATCATGGATGGATGCCGTAAGGCTCCCATCATGACCATCGGCATCAACCCGAACCTGACTGCTTTCGGCCCCGGGCAGACCGGCGCATCCTGGTGCTATCCCAGCTTCTCCGGCGCGAACGGAACAGATCCGTCCGCCAAGTATGCTTACTACTACCGATACCGGTCTGTTTATCAGGAACACTTCGATTTGACGTTCTCTGAGAAGTATCTGCTGCCTGCCGGGCAGATCAAGGCTGCAAAACCTGGAGTGATGCAGTCTTTCGTTCGCGCAAGCGATGCGCCGGCATACAACATGGAAGTGAAGTACGACGGCGATGCATCGGCGACGGCGATGCATCTTCCAGGCCAGGTGGGGCAAGCTCCCTACGTGGTGCTGTTCAACTCCGGGGACCATTTTGCGCAAGGTGATTTGCTCGCGGCCATGATCAGTGTTCCCGCCGGACAGCCGGTGGACGTGTACGATCAGCCGATCGGATATTACACACAGATGCTTCCCGTGCTCAGCGACTTTGAAGCGTTTCTCGAAAGCAAGGGCCACGCCGGCGCGCAGCTCAAGGTCGGCGAGGATGTTGCGCAGCTCGACATGGTGGCCTGCGCTTCGCCACATTGGGGCCCGCAGTGGCTCGGCGGCACTTCGCAAAGCGTGAACACCGTCATCAAGAACTGTGTGCAGAAGAATGCCTGGGCGCTGAAGCAGTGGTTGCAGACGCAGCCGGCAGTTTTGTTCCTGGTAGGGCAATCCTCGTGGACCATGTTTCTGCAATCATTCGGTCACCTGGTCAAGGCGGCCCCGGCCATCCCCACCGTTCCCGCGGATGGGCCTTATACGCTCCTGCGCCAAACCGCAACCAACGATTGCCGCATCGAATACTCGACGACAATCGATGGGGTCGCATACAGCATTTCAACACGACTTGTGATTACTCCTCACTTCTCATACAACGAAAACTTTCTTCCGCAATACCGCCTCAGCCAAGACGCGTGGAAGCAGTTTTCAGCAAAGTATGCGGATGCGGCCCACTTTCTTCAAACCGATCCGCGCATTCAGTTCCAGAACACGGCAGGATCGTACGTCTCGGCGGGCATCACCGGGGACGCTGCAGCGGTTCTTCAGGAATTGAAGACAAGTTATGCCGACGCAAACATTACATTGCAGCCCTGCTTCTATGACGCTCATGCCGAGATGGCCGGCGTTCTTGAGGACCTTTTCACCGCTGGCCAGATCTCCTGGACAGACGGCAATGGCGCCCAGGCCTCCGGCTACCTTTCGCGCGGCGTTGGTCCCTGCCAGTTCTGCGACAACAACCATTGGCAGTTCCCGCAGGGATGCCCCTACGGCAAGCCCACGGAAAAGCAATATCCCATCGGATTTCTTGAGAAGGTGGCGCAGGAAATCATCGCAAGCGCAAGCTAACAGGAAAGGTGTTGATTGGGAGGGTCGAACCTTAATGAGGCTGGCGCCAAGTGAAAGGACGCGAACTTTCATGCGCGCCGGCGACCGGCTGGTTATGCTCCATTCCGCTGCAGGCAGTTCGACTGCGAATTGCTCTCGATGACTATTCAGTAAACAAATTCGAGTACTTGACAAAGACCGAATCGATGTCACACTCAATGTGCGATTTCCCAGGGCTTCCCGTTTTAACGAAGAGCCCTCTTTCGCACACGCTCCAACACACACAGGAGGTATCGATATGTCGCTTATCCAGGTAGGTCTCGTCGACAAGACGGGAAAGATCAGCCCCACATTGCTGCGCAGCGCTGCTGCCGCTCTCAACATTCAAGTCACAAGGGATCTTCCTCAGTTCTGGAGCGTTCAGGCCACGGTTATGTACCTGCCCGATCCCAAGTCGATCCCGGCCGGGGTCTGGCCGGTCTTTCTGGTCAAGGAATTGCCTCCCGGCGAAGGCGGCTTCCATCTTGACAAGCATAACCAGCCCTATGCCGAGGTCATTGCAAGTCCCACCAGCGACGAGTGGACGATCGACGCCAGCCACGAAACGCTTGAGATGCTGGTCGACCCCAATGGCAATCGCCTGCAGAACTCCACTTCCATTCAGATTGTGAAGAGCAAGATCGTGGACGGCACTACGCAGTTTGGCTATCTCGTTGAGGCCTGCGACCCATGCGAGGCCGACGGCTACGCCTATCCCATTCAGGGCGTGGCGCTGTCGGACTTCATTACGCCGCACTTCTACGATCCGATTGTCACGCCGGGAACTCGCTACAGCTTTACCGGCGCTATCACCCATCCGCGCGAGATCCTGCCGGGCGGCTACATCTCCTGGGTCAATCACGCCACCGACGAGATGCAGCAACTGCTCTACGTCGACCCCAAAAGCCCGCCCACCATCAAGAATCTCGGCCCCGCGTCCGCGGCCAGCTTACGCGTCTGGGTCGATAGCGAGATGCGCAAGAACAGCGACAAGAGCACATATCGGCCCTACGCGCGCAAGCCAAACAAGAGCCTGATGAAGCGCTGCAGCACCAAGCGGTCAAATCTCGAGGACATCGCGAAGGTTCGCGCCGCGCTTTACCGCTGATCCTGTGCGAGTTCCAATCCCCGGCGTATGAAACACCGGGGATTGGGTGCGTATTCGCAAGTCATCAACACAATCGCCCCGGCAATTCGAGGTATCTCCGATGCAACCAGAAGTCTTCAAAAGCGGCGTCTTCAAGAACGTCAGCGTAACCGACGCTTTTGCACAAGCGGCAACTCAGCAACAGGCAGTCATTGTCCCGCTGGGCGCAATCACATGGCCGGCGGGCCTTGCCCCTACCGCGCAACCGCTCGGTCAGTATAAGGCCGGAACAGCCATTACCACGGCGCTCGACGTCAAGGAAACCGACGTGCTCATCATTCTCTACACCGAGCTAGAGACCAGCGCTCTGCTCGAGGTCTTTACCGGCAACAACGCGTGGACTCCCGCGCGCAAGAAGGAGTGGTGCGGTTACGGCCACAACTTTGCCCAGATCAAGCCCACCATCGAAGGCATTGAAGGCGATACAGCGCTTGAAAGCGGGCTCTTTGGCTATCTCTCCTCCGCCAAAATTGGCACAAAGAACGTGGTGCTCTTCAAATCGGAGCTGCATCCCAAACAGAACGGAACCAAGCTTCCCTTTGTCGCGGTCATCCAGCAGCTTGTCGAGGAACTGAAGCCGACGCTGTTAATCAGCACGGGAACGGCAGGCGCTGTCGGCGGCACAATTCAATGCGGCGACGTCGTCATTACGACGGCGGCGCGTTTCCACGTCCAGGACACCTACCCGACCTATGCGGAGATCAACACGCTCAGCACCAACCATAACCAGTTGACCAGCACGGTGGCGCTGAACAAGAAGTACACCGACTATGCCGTGGCCAATTTCACCAAGCTCTCGGTTCCCGGGCTCACGGCCTGCTACGAGCGCCTGCAAAAACTCCAGGGCTATGGGTTTGTGCGCGAGCCGGCCGTGTCGCCTACCATTTACGTCACCGGGAGCAGTCCCGTGCCCGGCCCGCAGCCCATGGACATCGTCTCCGCCGACTATCTCACAGTTGACGACAGCACCGATCTCGAGGGGTTGCAGTCGCTCGGCTGCATGAACGACACAGACGACGCATTTGCGTTTTACGCCGTCGGCCTAGCGGAGGGCGCAAAGCCCGCATGGGTGTCAGTGCGCAACGCATCCGAGCCACAGATTGTCGGGCCTGCCGGCTCCACGCAAGAGCAGATCAAGGCGCTCGCGGGCAACATTTACGGCATCTACCAGTACTGCACCACCTTCAACAGCGCGTTTGCCTGCTGGGGGATTGTGGCCGGCATGTAGCCCTCGCGCGCGTCGCAAAACCATGAGATGCGCTTGCCCGCTTTCTGCCTGTCGCGAGCGTGTCTTTGCCTGCCTCGAAGAGCGAGAGATAGCGCGCGCCAGAGGCAGCATCGGCTCCGAGGGAGACGAGCGGCGAACTCCCGTCGGTGGCCCACCAGGAAGATCTCAGGCGACATCTTGAAACGGCATTCGTCTCCAGCAGGAGCACGGCATGCGTGATCGCAGCACTGGATCTAATCGGAGCCAGAGGCGCTGTCGCGGCAGGTGCGGGGCCTTGCCCAAGGCGCATGGCGGCAGGTCCTCACGGTGTCTTCACCGGGCGAAGTTGAGATCCATTTGGCCTTGCAAGGCAAGGGATCGAGCCCGCATCAACTTGACATTTGTATTCCTGGCGCGTCAAGGTCAAACTGGACGACCGCGACGGAGGCCGCATGCGCATTCCAGCGCAAAGCATCGAAGTGACTCAGGTGAAGGAGTGGGAAGACGGAAACATCGGCTCGGTGCAGGACTCCCTCGCGGCCGAAGAACCGCTTGAGATACGTCTCGGCGAAGCTCCCTTGACGGTCACGATGCGCACCCCTGGCGACGACCTCGAGTTGGCGGCAGGCTTTCTGCTCACCGAAGGGATCGTCAATTCGGCCGATCAGATTGGCCGAATCCAACAGGCGACGCCGGAAAACGGAACCAGAAGCAATGTCGTCAAAGTGGAGCTGAAGGATACCTCGTTCGATCTACTGCAACTGCAGAGGAACTTTTTCGCCGCGTCCAGTTGCGGCATCTGCGGAAAGGCATCCATCCATGCCGTAAGACTGCGCGGTTTGCGGCAGCCAGACCGCAGCTTCCGCATCGATCCGGAAGTGCTGTGCCGATTGCCGGAAACTCTGCGCTCAGAACAGGCGGTCTTCAGCCGGACCGGCGGCCTGCATGCCGCCGCCCTTTTCGACGCTCACGGCCAGTTGATCGCAATGCGCGAAGACATCGGCCGACATAACGCCGTGGACAAGATCGTGGGATGGGCTCTTTTGCAGGGCCGATTGCCGCTCGCCCAGAACGTTCTGCTTGTCAGCGGCCGGGGCGGCTTTGAGATCGCTCAAAAGGCATTGGCGGCTGGGATTCCGGTTCTAGCATCGGTCTCGGCGCCTTCCAGCCTGGCCGTCAAGCTCGCCCGTGAACTCGGTCTTACCCTGATCGGCTTTCTCCGCGGCCGCCGTTTTGTCGTCTACTCGGGCGAGTTTCGTTGCCTGTCTGTAACACAGAATTGACAATTCTTCGCCATGGGTTGAATCAAAGCGCTTTACGCCTGCAAGCTTTGCGGTCTAGCATCGGAAATCAGTCACGGAGGGTCGAAGAGGTCATGTCCGCCATCATCAACGGTACGCCCCTGGAGATTCATCCGGGTGAGCTTCTTATCGACGCCATCAACCGTTCGGGCGCTGCAATCCCCCAGGTTTGCTACCATCCCCAGCTTGGCCCAATCCAAACCTGCGACACATGCATGGTCGAGGTTGACGGAAAGCTGGTAAGAGCCTGCGGAACGGCAGCCGCGAACGGCATAAGCGTTGTCACCTCTTCTCCGCGAGCATGCTCTGCGCAGCGCGAGGCCTTCGACCGCATCCTCGGCAATCATCTGCTCTACTGCACGGTCTGCGACAACAACAACGGCAACTGCACCGTGCACAACACCACGAAGTTGCTTGCCATCGAGCACCAGGAGATCCCTTACCAGCCCAAGCCATATGAAGTGGACATGTCCAATCCCTTCTACCGTTACGATCCCGATCAGTGCATCCTCTGCGGTCGCTGCGTTGAGGCCTGTCAGAACCTGCAGGTCAATGAAACGCTGAGCATCCATTGGGAGGACCCGCATCCCCGCGTCCTTTGGGATGGCGGCGCGCCCATCGGCGAGTCGAGCTGCGTCTCCTGTGGCCACTGCGTGACCGTTTGCCCCTGCAATGCGCTAATGGAAAAGTCCATGCTGGGCGAGGCAGGCTACTTTACCTCCCTCCCCAAGTCCGCACTTGACGGCATGATCGACGTAGTCAAGGGCATTGAGCCTGAGGTGGGGTACGGCTCCATTCTGCAACTCTCTGAAGTCGAAGCAGCCATGCGCGAAGCGCACATCAAGCGAACCAAGACGGTGTGCACTTATTGCGGCGTCGGCTGCAGTTACGATATCTGGACCAAGGGGCGCCACATTCTCAAAGTGGAGCCGGCAAAGGGACCGGCCAATGGAGTGTCGACTTGCATCAAGGGCAAGTTCGGATGGGACTATGTGAACAGCCCCGATCGCCTCACCCGGCCGTTGATCCGCGAGGGAGACCATTTCCGCCAGGCCGGCTGGGATGAGGCCCTCGATCTTGTATCGCGCCGCCTGACGGAGATCAAGACTGAATCGGGGCCTGACGCGCTGGCCTTCATCTCTTCCTCGAAATGCACCAACGAGGAGAGCTACCTGATGCAGAAGCTCGCGCGCGCGGTCATCGGCACCAATAATATGGATAACTGTTCCCGCTATTGCCAGGCGCCCGCGACCACTGGGCTGTTCCGCACCGTTGGTTACGGCGGCGACTCCGGATCGATCTCCGACATTGAGAAAGCGGACCTGGTTGTGATCATCGGCTCCAATGCAGCGGAGAACCACCCCGTGCTGGCCACGCGCGTGAAGCGAGCACACAAGCTGCACGGGCAAAAACTGATTGTCTCCGATCTGCGCAGAAATGAGATGGCCGAGCGCGCGGACGTTTTCTTGCGTCCGCGTCCGGGAACCGACTTGATCTGGTTGTCGGCGGTTACTCGCTACATTTTGGAGAACGGACTAGCCAACCATGCATTCCTGGACAAGTGGGTCAACGGCACGGCGGAATACCAGAAGAGCCTCGAGGCCTTCACGCTGGAATTCGCCAGCCAGCGATGCGGCCTTCCCTGGGAGACTCTAACCCAGGTAGCTCGCATGATTGCCGATGCCGATAGTGTCTGCATTCTGTGGGCAATGGGAGTTACCCAGCACTCCATGGGATCCGATACTTCAACGGCTATCTCAAATCTGTTGTTAGTCACCGGGAATTATATGAGGCCCGGGACGGGAGCTTATCCGCTGCGAGGGCATAACAATGTGCAGGGCGCCAGCGACCATGGCGCAATGCCCAATTTCTTTCCCGGCTATCAGAAGGTGGATGATCCGGCCATTCGGGCTAAGTTCGAGAAGGCCTGGAATGTTGCCCTGCCGGCCAAACCCGGCCTTGATAACCATCAAATGATCGATGCCATCCATGACGGCCGCCTCAGGGCGATGTACATCTTCGGCGAGGAGATGAGCATGGTCGACTCCAACGCCAACTATGTATCCGAAACGTTGTCGAAGCTAGACTTTTTCGTCATGCAGGAGATCTTCTTCACCGATACCTGCCGCTATGCCGACGTAATTCTCCCTGCCGGCCCGAGCCTGGAGAAGGAGGGAACGTTTACCAGCACGGAGCGGCGGATTCAGCGCTTATACAAAGTCATGGAGCCGCTGGCTGGAAGCCGGCCCGACTGGGAGATCATCCAGGACATCGCCAATCGCCTGGGCGCGAAATGGAACTACCAGCATCCATCGCAGATCTATGAGGAGATAGCTCCACTCACTCCCCTGATGGCAGGTGTGACTTACGAGCGGCTGGAGGGATATAAGTCCCTGCAATGGCCAGTAGCAGAGGATGGCAGCGACCAGCCTCTGCTCTACACAAAGGAGTTCAATTATCCTGGCGGAAAGGCAAAGCTGTATCCGCTGGAGTGGTCGGAGCCATCGGGCCAACAGGATGCGGAGTTCGATCTGCACTTGAACAATGGCCGCCTCCTGGAGCACTTCCATGAAGGCAACATGACGTATCGCACTGAGGGCATTCGCGCAAAAACTCCCTGCACTTTTGTGGAGGTGTCACCCGAACTTGCCACGGAGCGCGGCATCGAGACAGGCAGTTGGGTGCAGTTGACTTCTCCGTATGGCAACGTACGTGCCCAGGCTCTCGTGACCACGCGCGTCGAGGGTAAGCAGTTATATATGCCTATGAACTCTACCGAAGAGCCGGTCAACCGGCTCACAAGCAGTTATACCGATAAGGTCACACACACTCCCGCCTACAAGGAGACTGCCGTGCATCTCAAGGTTCTGGGCCAGAATGGAGCGAATCCACTGCCCCGCACCAACTCGCGCTTCGGCCATCCAACTCCGCAAAATGGCGTGGAGGTTGAGCGCAAGTGGGGGCGCGCGGATTATCACCAGCCCGGCAATCAACTTGTGCAGATCAAAACAAGCTAGCCCAATGGCCGGCGGCTGAAAGCCGGCGAAGAGAGGCAAGATGGCTCGACCGATTCCCTTGGAGTTACCGCCCCACGATCCGCGCGAGGAGCTGCGCAACCGGCTCGAAAAAGCACCCGTTGAGCACGCCGAGGCTCTACTCGACTCCTATGAGTTACTGCAGCAGCTCCACGACCATGGCGTTTTTCAATTACTGCGCGGCGCGTTGAGCGCGAGCGACAAGCTGGTTGAGACCGTAGTCGACGCTTCCCGGTCGGATGAATCCGTTCGCGCCATGCGCAACGCCCTGATTCTTGGCAAAATGCTGGCGGCCATCAATCCTGAAGTGCTGCAGTGCGTCGCCACCGCGGCCGCTCAAACACTGGGAAGCTACGACAAGCCGGTCATTGAGCCTCCTGGGCTGTTTTCGCTTGTCAGTCAATTTCGACATAAGGAGCTGCGCAGAAGCATCGCACTCGTAAACCGCTTCCTTGAAAACCTTGGCAACCAGATCAATCTGTGCAGAAAGGGCAGATGAGCGCTGAAGCAGTACGCAAAGGTGTTCAGCAGCATTTGTGTTGAATGAAGACTGACACTGAAGGATTGTCCCGGGTCCAACAGTGAGATTTGAACGCATGGCGCAGAGACAGCGAACTGCTTTGCTCCCTGAAGTTCGAATTCTTTCCATCGCGTTGAGGATCAGGAACCGGGCCGTCGGCGCTATGCGAGTAGATTTTGCGCTGTGTACGATAGTCACATGCTTCATCCAGGAGTCAGGAAATGTTCCCGTCCTCGCCGCCTTTTTCTACGCGCCGCAATTTTTTGAGTCGCGCAAGTCTTTGTAGCCTGGCATCGTCGTTTCCTGTTGGCCGCCTTCTCTTCTCCTCGGCAGAACCTGTCCTTGCACCCGGGCAAGCGCCTTCCGGGAAAATGGACGTGGTCAGGAATCGCGCACCGCTTGCCTCCAGCGCTTTCTACCTGCTGCCTCTTGGTTCCATCCTCCCACGCGGCTGGCTGAAGGAGCAGCTTCGCACTCAAGCTGCCGGGCTTGGCGGGCATTTAGACGGAACCTGGGCAGACGTGGGACCCAACAGCGGCTGGCTGGGAGGCACCGGCGAATCGTGGGAGCGCGGCCCCTACTTCCTCGATGGCCTGGTCCCGCTCGCCTATCTGCTCGATGACGCAGTGCTCAAAGCCAAGGCACAAAAATATATCGACTGGACCCTGGATCACCAGTCGTCGAACGGAATGATCGGTCCCGCCACCAATGACGACTGGTGGCCGCGCTTCGTCATGCTCAAGGCTCTCACCCAGTACCACGATGTCACCGGCGATCCGCGCGTGATTCCGGTCATGGACAAGTACTTCCAGCATCAGCTTCGTGAGCTGCCTGCCCGACCGCTCCGCGACTGGAGCAAGTTCCGCTGGCAGGACGAGCTGCTCAGCGTGATCTGGCTCTATAACCGCACCGGCTCCGCGTACCTGCTCGACCTTGCGCACTTGCTCAGGAAGCAGGGCTACGACTGGCAGGCCCAGTACGCCGACTTCAAGTACAAACAGCGCATAACGGCGGAATTCATCGACCTCGAAAAGGGAGATGGACTCAAAGACCTTGCTCTCGCCACGCATGGCGTGAACAACGGACAGGCAGTCAAATCCGGCCCGGTCTGGTCGCTGGTCTCAGGCTCCGCTGCCGACCGTGCCGCAGCTCTCACCATGATCTCCGAGCTGAACAAATATCACGGCCTGCCCACCGGGATGTTTTCCTGCGATGAACACCTGGCTGGGCTGGACCCCTCGCAAGGGTCAGAGCTGTGCACCGTCGTCGAGTACATGTTCTCGCTCGAGCATTCCCTTGCCATTGTTGGCGACCCCTCGCTCGGCGACCGGCTCGAGCAACTCGCCTTCAATGCTCTGCCCGGCGCCTTCACCGACGATATGTGGGCACACCAGTACAACCAGGAACCGAACCAGGTGGAGTGCAGCCTGCACCACAAGCCCTGGACCACCGACGGGCCGGAATCGAACCTCTTTGGGCTGGAACCCAACTTCGGCTGCTGCACGGCCAACTTCCACCAGGGTTGGCCCAAGTTCACCGCCAGCCTGTTCATGCTGTCCGGCGCGCAGGACAATGCCGCGCAGGATGTACTGCTCGCGGCCGCCTACGCTCCATGCGAGGTCAACACCGTCCTGCGTGGGACTGCGGTGCAAGTCAATGAAGAGACCGGCTACCCCTTTCACGGTGCAATTCGTTTTACCGTCCACCCCGCCGGGCCGCTGAGCTTTCCCATCGATTTCCGCATACCGGCATGGGCCGCGGGCGCAACGATTCTGGTCAACGGTCATGCCGAGCCTGCGCCTGTGCCGGGATCGTTCGCGCGCGTCGAGCGCACCTGGCGCTCCGGCGACCGCGTCGAAATCACCTTCCCGATGACGCCGCGCGTCTCGCGCTGGTTCAACGATTCAATCGCCGTTGAGCGCGGACCGCTGGTCTTCTCCTACGGCGTGGGCGAGAGTTGGGTCAAGCTGCGCGCGCGGGGGATGACCGCCGATTGGCAGGTCTATCCAACCACCCCCTGGAACTACGCCCTGAGCTTAGACGCGACCGCGCCGCAAAAGAGCATCACTGTTTCGGAAGCTGAATTCGGTGAAGGCCGCTTCACCAGCCGCCATGCTCCCGTCAGGCTCAGTGTGGAGGCACACAAGCTCAACCAATGGCAGGCGGAGGATGGCGCCGCCAACCCGCTTCCGCAAAGCCCCGTCACCAGCGATCAGCCGGAGGAGACGATCACGCTCATTCCCTACGCAGCCGCCAAGCTGCGCATCACCGCGTTTCCACTGTGCAAAACGTAGCTGGCGCAGCATGGCCACCCATCGGGCGCCGATCGCATCGTCATTCATGCCCGCTAACTTCCAATTGCACGGGCCGTGCCGTCGCGTTGACATCCGGATCGTAATACTCGTAGACGCGCGACTGAAATGTGTGGGCACGGATGGGATATTTTGCGCGCAGGCGAAAGCTGATCGCGACCCTTTGCTTTCCTGAAAGCGCGTCGAAGTAAAGAATCGCCTCCGTGGCAGTGAGCGAAAACTTCTCAAGCCGTCCGCTCTTCTGGCCCGCTGTTTTCTCCTGCAGCGATTCCAGGTCTTCGCTGAGCAGTTCGAAGCCCGGAGGAATGCCGAGATCGACCATCACCATCTTCGCGGTCTTCGCCAGATTGTTGCGGATGGTTGCCGTGGCCGTGGCAATGTCGTTCTGCGCTAGATGCGTGCGGTCGTAGGCAACATCGATGGAGAGCGCCTCCGCGGGCGGCTTCTCCTCCCACGGAATGAAGTACCGCCCGACAACCTGGTAGGCAAGCGTGCCGGCGCCGTCGAATTTCAACTGCACGGACGCGGGGCTCTCCGCGTCGGTGAGTTCGCTGCCCTTGAAGACGAACTGATGGAGAAGGTCGTTGTTCTCCTTCGTCAGTTCGAGCGTTTGTACGGGCTTACCGTTGAGCACAACCGCAACCGAGCCGCGCACATCGGCAGCGCTGAGTTCGGTAGCCAGCACAAGCGCGCGCAGCGCCATGATGGTGGCCTGCGTGGTGCCCCAGTTGCCTGAGGCCTGCTTCTTCGACGAGATGAAGTTGAGAGCCTTGCGCGCAACCTCCGAAGCCTGTCCCCATTTGAGCAGGGCCTGTGTGGCCAGGCCTGTGGTTTCAATCGCCGCGCTCTGTCCGGTCGAGTAAATACCGGTCTCCTCTGCGTTCCACGAAGCCTGCTCACCCTGCTCGCTGCGCGCATCAATGAGCGCCTGCATCGAGCGATGTGTGAACTCGCGGTCCTTGCCGTAATCCGTCGCGAAGTTGGCGATGACCGCAAGAGTATACGTGTCTGGCTTGGAACCGTCGCCGGACTCGATGAAGTGCCTGGCCTTCTCGACGGCGCCGCCCTGGTAGCCGGTGTTCGCCAGTGCCCACGCAATGTACGCAGTGATGCGCAGCAGATCGGAGTTGTAGCGATTGGTTGCGCCCTCGTTGATGAAGTACGTGTCCGGCTTCCAGCTGCCGTCGGGCTGCTGTTGGCGCGCCAGCCACTCAGCAGTGCGCTCAATTAACCGCGGATCGATGTCGGAAACCTTCGACATATCGTTGAATTCCATCAGCCCGTACGCGGTGAGAATCTTGTTTGCCGGCGCCTGGCCGAACCAGGAGAATCCGCCGCCCGGCACCTCGAACGTCAGCAGACGCTGGTAGCCGTTGGCGATGTAGCCCTCCGCTTTGGCGTGAACCTCTGGCGTCAGCTTCTTGGTGCGCTTCATGTAGTCGAGCGCGAGCACGTTAGGATAAGTGCTGGACGAAGTCTGCTCGAAGCAGCCGCCGGGCATGCTCAAAATGCTGTCCATGCCTTCGATGATCTGGCTCAACGGCCCAGGATAGAGGCGGACGAGCACGCTGCCGGCATCGGGGATGGCATTGGCCGGGAACCTGATTTCGTGCCTGGCACTTGAGTCCAACCTTCCATTGAAGACAATGTTCCGCTCGCGTCCGTTGGGGATGACTTCAATCTCGCGCACCACGACGTCTTCGCGGGCATTCGCGCCATCGGCGCCGGTCATGCGCGCGGAGAGCGTAAGCTTGAACTTGCCGATGCGGTTGGCGTTCAGCGTGAATTGCGATCCGCCCACGCGTCCGGATTCGACTGAGACAGCCTTCTCCGCATCGTCGTTGTTCAGCGAGTACCACGCGTCCGGCTGCAGCTTGAGGCTCACCTCTCCGGACTTTCCGGAGTAATTGTAGATGGCAATGGGGATGGAGACCCGATCGCCCTGCGTGAGCGTGACGGGCAGGTCCAGGTCCACAAAGAAATCCTGAAATACCTTGAGGCTTGAGGAAGCGGACCCAAGAGCGCCCGACTGCGTGGAGGCAAGCATCGCCATCCTCCACGTGGTGATGGAATCGGCGATGGGGATGGAGATCTCCGCGTTGCCGTTGCCGTCGGTGAGAATCTCCGGGTTGATGTAGAGAGCCTCGGGAAAGTAGGAGCGAACATGCGGCGCATCGGGTGATGCTTTATCGCGAGCGGCTGCGAAGTTGCGTCCGGTAAGCGACGGGGCTTCCATGGCGTCAATCATCTTGAGCGCCATGGGCGTGGCGGCAGCGAACCGCCTGTCGAAGTTCCCGGCCAATGCAGCGCCAGTGGCCATCATGGGCGCCTCCATCATCACTGCCGCATTTTGGACCGTAACGGTCTCCGCTACGGCGCCGACGTTGAGCGTCGCGGAGAGAACGGCGCGATCGCGCGGTTGCAGCGACAAGTCGCGCGACACGCTCATGAATCCTGGAGAAGACACATCGATGCGATATCGGCCCGCGGGAACGCCCGCGAAGCTGAACTGCACCTCGACATCGCTGTGGGCAGTGCGTGTTTCGTGCGTGGAGAGTTGGCGGAGAGTGATGGTGGCGCCGGGAACCACTGCCCCGGTTATATCTTCGACTGTGCCGGTGACCTCAGCGCGGTCGTTGACGGGACCGCGATCATGCTCGATACGAAGGTTGATCGAGCCTCCCTGTCCGGGATCGTGCATGATCGTTCCAGTGCGGTCCTCGATGTAGACCTCAAGATCGTCAGCGGTATCGAATGTGCGATCGGGGCCGGCACTGCGCACAAGATAGACGTGGCTCGAACCGCGAAACCATCCCCTTCCATCGATGCGCAGAGGCGTGTTCCAGGCATCGCGCGGAGATGCGCCTTTCTCAAGGGTTGCAAACATCTTCGCGATGTCCGCATGGCTGGACCTGCCGTTCATTTCCTCGCTCAGTTCGGCGGCTAAAGCGCGGACCTGATCTTCGAAGGCCGCGCGATAGCGTTGCTGGAAGTCTTCAAACTTGTCTTGTGGCAAGCTGCGCCCGAACTCGATGTCGACCTTGGCAGGATTGGTCATCTCGGTCGCGGAAAAGAGCGCGCGTGCGGCCAGGTCCCGCGCCTCATCGTTCGCCGTGCTGCTGGGTTCGACCACGTCGTCCATCGACAGCGAGTGAATCTCGTACCTGGGCTTCATCACTTCCTGTTCGAGGTAGAAAAAGACCTTGGCGAAACCTGGCTTCTTTTCGGCCAGCGCAAAGACCGCCTCATCCACCACCTGCACTCCGAGCGCCGCTTGAACACCCTGGCCGCGCGCGTTGGTCACGTGAAACCGAATGCGCGCATCTGCACCGGGCTTGTAGGCCGCTGAATCAGCCACGGTCTCAATTTTGAGTTCGTCGGCAGGCTGCACGAAGACCAGCCGATGGTCTGCAACGGGCTGCGCATCGCGGCCAAAGAGGTAGGCGTCGATGTCGAGCGTGCCGGCCATCTCTGGCGTCGCGTTCAGCGTGAGCTCTGCCTGTCCATTCTCCAGATCGAGGTCGCGCGTGAGGATGGTCTGCCCGTTCTTCACGATGTCTACATAGGCCGCGCCATGCGCGCGCGTCGACAGCACCTTGAGCTCGACGCGGTCACCGGCTTTAAAGACCGCGCGGTTGGTGTGAAGAAGAATCTGGTCCCCGCCGTCGCGCGGCTGCAAGGGGACGGTGCTGGCGGCGCGGTTGCCGTGGTGGTCGTCGGCTTCGATACGCAGCGAATCCATGCCGCGCCGCGGCTTGATGCGGAGGACGGCAACGCCGGCAGTGCCGGTGGTCAGCCGGATGTCGCGCGGACCTTTGTCGCCTACCAGGGGGATGGGGCCTCGATTCTCATCGTCGGGATCGTGAACCACGAGTGAAGCACTGGCTGGGCTGCCGTCGGGATAGGAGGCGAGAAGGAAGATTTCATTCTCGATGTTGGGAACCAGCGTGCCGCCCTCGGGCACCGCGGTAATCAGCAGCGGCGACTCGCTGATGGTGATGGGCTCGCCACGGGACTCGGCGTGAGCCGCCGAGTCCTTGACGGTGGCCTCGATGAGTGCGCGTGCCGCGCCCTGGCTGAGCGGGCGTCCAGCAAAGTAAGAGGGCAGCTTGAGATCGAAACGATATGCGCCGTCGGCGTCCGTCTTGCCGGTCGAAGAGGCTGCCTCGAAGACCGTCACGTCCATGCTCGACGCCTTCATTGTGATGTCGGCGTGGTCGACGGGTTTGCCGAAGAAGTAGTTGGCGTGCACCGTTCCGGTCACATGGTCGCCGGGCCGGTAGTCGCGCCGGGGCTTCGAGTCTTTCTGAGTAAACTCGATGTCAACCTTGAATTTGGGAAGCACATAGCGTTCCACTTCGAGCGCGATCTCCGCGGTATTCGAAGGAGCTTGCGCATCGCCCATCAACGCGCGCAGATGATATGCGCCCAGGTTCACCTCATCGGCCAGCGCGAACTCGGCCGAGGCAATGCCGAATCTGTCGGTCTCCGTGGCCTTCCGGAAGACCTTGTTGCCGCGCGAGTCCTCGACTTCGAAGGTGAGCTTGCGACCGGCGGCCGCATGACCTGCGGCACGGTCCTGGGCCAGAGCGCGCACATGGATTGTCTGGCCGGGCTGATAAATCGGCTTTTCGGTGGTGAGCAGAATGGATGCCTTGTCCTCCAGTTGAATGGGCTGCGTGTATTCAGCGGAGCCGATGGGCGTATCCACGGCGAAACGCAATTCATAGTTGCCCGTAAGGTCCGCTGGAAAGCGAAAGCCGGCCTCGACCGTGCCGCGGCGATTGAGATTTCCCGAGAACAAGGCGAGCGGCTCGTGATTGGGCACGAGCAGGCTGATGTGCAGCGTTCCGGTTTGCGCGATGTTGCTGTTGGCTTCAGTGACGATGACGCGGATGGCGGCCTGGCTGCCCGCGATGTACTCTTTCTCGCCGAGCACCCGCACCACCGGGCGGCGAATGATCTGCGAGATGGATTCAACGCCTTCGATGGCCGGAAGCTTGCCATTGTCGTATTCGAAGCGGTATTGAATGCGCTGCCATAGAATCTCTTCGAAAGGAATCGGTTCGGCAGGCGAGAGCGTCTGCTGCCAGACGCCGTCGCCCTTGCGGATTTCGACCATGTGCTCCACACGCCCCAATGGCTTGTCCTCAGGGTCGAGAATCTCCAGGGTCAGTTTTCCCCCGCCTTCCTCCGAAGAGCTGTAAGGAATGGTGACAGCAAGGTCGCCGTGCCTGTAGGTTGCGGCAAGTTGCTGGGCGTGTGCCTGCACATGCGAGGGAATCGCAAGGACTGCAAGAAGAAAACAGGCCGCAATGATGCGGACTTCGCGTAGGCATTGTTGAATCCGGCTGGCGTTCATACGAGCTCTCCTGTGCGGCGCCGGACCATCGTCTTCCGGCTCCTCGTCTGACAGGAGAACGCGCAGGAATTCCGAACTTGCAGCTGCGCAGAAAAGAAAATGCAAATTCTTTGAGTGGGGGCGTTAGTTGAGCGTCCAGGTCGCGCCGTTGGTGCTTGTCCAGTGCTCGCCGCGGTCGGTGGTGATTTCAAAAACCGGAAGCGTCGGGCTCGCGGCCGCGGGCTTTGCCACCTTCTTCGCCGGCTCCGCTATTTCACTGCTCGCAGCCTCCACCGTCACAGTTTGGGAGGCCGCGCCAACTTCGAGAGAGATATTCTGCACAGCCGGCTGTGCCGCCGTGATCGTAACTGCGGCTAGCACCTGGCCTTTGAATCCCGGTGCCTGGGCCTCCACCTTATAAGTTCCGGGCGCAAGCCCATCGACATGGTAACGGCCGGAGCCATCGGTCTTTACCGTGCGCACCGTCTGCGCCGCTGCTTCCGTGACGGATACGGATGTCTTTGGAATCACGGCGCCGGACGGGTCAGTCACTGTGCCGGAGAGGCTCGAGCCGGGCTGCTCTTTGAGGGATTGCCCCTGCGCGGCGAGAGCGCCGCCGGAGTCTCCCACGGACATCGCATTGCCGGCTGGCAATGCAGCCAAGCTGGCGGCCTTATCCCGCTGGTATCTAGCCGCATTGCCCGCCGAGTATACAACCAGGTCGGCTTTCACCGCCCGGCCCGGCCATTGCACGGGAACCGCCGTCCAGTGCTTGCCGCCATCCTTGCTCAGGAATACCGCATTGCGCGTGTCAATGGCCACGATGCGATTGGCCTGCGTGGCCATCGATAGAACAGGCTGGTGGCTGGGCAGAGCATGTTTGAGCAGCGCGCCTCCCACCTCAGTCTCGGCGATGGCAACGTTGCTGAGGTCAGCGGAAACGGTCGGCATGGGTGCAGCATTTGTGACCACGACTGTCTCTGTGGTCGAAGCAGGTGACGCCATCGCGGCCGCGGAACTTGCGGACGGTGCGGAGGCAATGGCCGCTGCCGCAACGGAGACCGGTTGCTGACGACCTGCTTCCGCATCCGCCGATGGTGCATTGGGATTGCTGCCGACGACACCGGCCCCCAAGCTCCCGGCTGCCCCCGCACCCGTTGCTGGTTGTGAACCCGCGCTCGCCGGCGACGCCACGGGCGAAGGTACTGCCATCGCCACCGAAGGAGTGATATTGCGGCCCGCCATGGGGAGCGCGGCGACGCTCTGCGAAGAGACAACCATCTCGTTTCTCTGGTTTGCCGCGACAGCGGCGCCGGTTGCAGAAACTGCGCGGCTGTTGCCAGCGAGTTGCGCCCCCGGGCCGCGCGGAGCGGGGGCTGCGGAGGGCATTGCCGATTGCACTTGAGAGATTGGCGGGCTGGGCGGATTTACGCTGGCAGTCTGGGGCGGCTCGGACGCATTGGGTGTATTTGCGCTCTTGTGGAAGTACATGACAAGGAGCATGGTCGCGGCAAGCGCAGCCACAGCTGGCCAGGCGACCATCCATTGCGCCCACCACGGCTTGCGCGCTGGCGTGGGCATTGATTTCCCAGGCTCTTCGACGGTGGGCAGCGAGAATGCGACAACAGCGCGGCACTCGGGGCAGACGGCCAGGTGGTCCAGCACCCGCTCGCGCTCGTGAGCGGGCAGCGCGTGCTCCACGAAAGCACTGATCTGGTCCGCGTCCGGGTGGAACTCGAATTGGAGTCGGTCGCTCATTGCGTATCGCCTGTCGCGGTTGGCGCTGTCTTACTTGAGAACGTGGAGGTTTGCGAAGTTTGCAGCAAGGTGCGCAGGTTTATTTCAATGTCCCGTGGATCTACACCCAGGGCCTCCTTCGCGGCGGCCTTGCTGAAGCCGCTGGAAAGCAGATTCTCGATGAGTTGAGTGCGCAGGCTATCGGCCAGCCGTTTGAGCCTGCGGCTGATCGTCGCTTCATGAACCGCCAGGGTTTGCGCGATCTGGAGCAGTGTCTGGCGATCAAGATAGTACGCAGAAAGCAGAAACCGGTCCTCCGCTGCGATCCTACTCATAGTGCGTTCCAAGGCGGCCGTGAGTTGCGCCAAGTTCGCGGGAATTGGCAAGGGCGCCGGCGCGGCGCTGTCGAAGTCTTCAAGCGGTGTTTCGCGATGAGTGCGGCGGTGGTGGTCTCTCCAGCGCTGGACGAGCGTGGTGCGAAGCCAACCCAGGAGCGAGCCCCGGCCGGAATACGAGGCCAGCGGTGAGCGGCGCTCGCCGGCAGTCTGCCGAATCCCGTAAAGCTCTGCGTAAAGCGAGTCGGCCAGATCGTTCCCGAGCGTGGCGGAGCCGGTGATGGACACGGCCGCATGCACGAGGTCACTGCGGTAGCGCCTCATAAATATCTCCCACGCAGCCTCGCGGCCCAGTGCGCAGGCCTGCGCGAGAGCCAGCTCGGAAAGATGCAGCGAACGAAAAAATGCGGCTTTCTGCGCGGCATCGGGAACCACTCCGGGCGGCAAGCCATGGTTGACCCGCTCTCCCACAGAGGCGAGGACGATGCTGAACTCCTCAACACTCAGGGCACAGACTTCCGCCTCAGCCGCGCGCCAAAGCTCCTCCATCCCATTCGATTGCAGCCCAGGAATGAGAAACGCTGCTTGTCGCGCCGACGTGGATGGCTGCTCGATGGGCACCGGCAGGACCAGATCAGCGGGCTTGGAAGAAGCCGTATCCACGTTCCTGAGGATAATGCATGGGTCCTTCCGCGCGCCCGGCCGCATGAATCGGAACACGATCGAATCGAAGCCAGGAAGCCGACCCGCGCCGTGCCGCGCGCACTCACGCTTGAGACTCGGCATACACGCTATAATCCGGGTTCTGGCGCTTCCGGGGTCGCATGGCGAAACAACGTACTTTTTCGATGGAGTTTTCTCCAGGCCGGTGGACTTTGTCGGATCTGATCCTGGGCGCCGGCTTTGGTCTTACCGGCGCGGGAACGGTGATGCTGGGCGTACTGCTTCCGGCGCTCTCGCAAAAGTGGGGCATGCGCGACGATGCGGCCGGCTTTCTTCTGTTCCTTCAGTTTCTGGGTTCGTCGCTGGGGGCGCTGGCTGTTGGCGCGCGGCGGGTTCGCTCCCTCATTTCCGGATATGGGTTACTGGCTGTGAGCGCCTGCGCCCTGGCCTTTGCCGGCATGCATCTGTCGTTTGCCATCTTTCTCTTCTTCGGACTCGGTCTGGGCATGGCCATGACTGCGACGAGCCTGCTGTTTTCCGATCGCTACCCCAACGACCGGGCAGCCAGGCTGGAACGCCTGAACTTTGCATGGGCTGCCGGGGCCTCGGCGGGCCCGGTGCTGTTTCTTCCCTTCCTGCGTCTGCAGTCGCTCGATCCGCTGTTCTTCTTCCTGGTGGCCTTGTTCCTGTTGTTCTTCCTGTGGGCCGTTTTCCGGGAGAATGAGACGCCGCCACCGGCACAGTCGGCACCCGACGCATTGCTTGAGCAGCGACCAGTTCCCCTTTTCACTTTGCTGCCGCTGCTGCTGATGGCGATAGGCTCTGTAGGCATTGAGGCCTCGCTGAGCGGATGGCTGACAACCTATTCGCATCGCGCCGATTCGCAAGGAACAGGAGGAGCCGTTTTTGCGCCATCGCTGTTCTGGTTCGGCATCGTGGTCAGCAGGCTGGCATTCTCCACACGTCTGATGGCCATCGTCGGCCGTCACCGGCTGTTGCGTGTCATCCTTTGGGGCGTCGCGGCATCGCTGGCGCTGCTGGTGGCCGCGCAACATCCGGCGCCCATCCGGGTAGCCGCCGTGCTGGCCGGTCTCTTTATCGGCCCGCTCTACCCTCTGGTGCTCTCCTTCCTTCTCAAGCGTTCGTCGCGGGGATGGATCTTTGCCGTAGCCGGAATCGGGTCGGCACTGCTGCCATGGCTCACTGGCGTCTTCTCGGCGCACTTCGGTTCGCTGCGCTACGGGCTGATCGCACCCGGCGGCGCGGCGGTTTTGCTGGTCCTGCTGTCGTTCATCGACCTGCGCACGGCGGATTCTTCGCTTCAGGACGACGCCGCGCGGGCCTGATGGACAGAATGGCGCCCGCGACACGTTGAGCGAAGACGGAAAACGCGCAAAAAAAAGCCTGCGACTTTTGGGGCAATATAGCACGTAAGTTCTTTGTTTTCGTTTTTTCCAGAAAAACGGTGAAATGCGTAAGTTCTTTATTTTCAATGGGTAGGCTGAGCAGCTTTTTACGTAACGTGTTTGCTTTCATGCGTTTATCGGAAAAAGGGGGGAGGGGGGTACCCTATGTAGCAGTACGGAAGGGGCCCATCCCTGCCAGATTGCAACCTTGTTTTCACCGATTCGCAGTCTACCAACTCCCGAGGGATCCATCGCTTATCCCCTTCAAGACCATTGTGCATGAGAGTGGGGAAATCATCTGCAAATCAGGAGAAGATTTTGCCGCGGCAGATCAAGGATGCGCAGCCTGGAAAGAAGCAAGGCTCGAGTTGCGATGGCGGTTGGACAGCCCAAATGGAAAGAAGCTGAAAGCGTTGGAATCGATTCAGCGGGTTAGCGCCCGCTTCGCGGGCATGGCGAGTTAGCAGGTTGGCGGCGGCATTGATGGGGGCAGGTTTCATGCTGCGCGGGTGGGCGAAGGCGGTGGACGACTGACATGAATCAGGTTCGGGCGAGCCGGAGATTCACGAGTTCCGGGGTGAATGCGTGGCCGATCTCCACGAAGCGCTCAAGCGGAAGGTGACATCTCAGAGGATTTCTCCAGGCACACGTTTTTCGGCGATCCTCTATCTCTTTGATTCTGGGCTGCATAATCAAAGACAAACGATTTTTTCTTCGCCAGGCCGATTTTTTGCTTGCAGGAATACGTTCTCAAGTCGATAATTCTCCTCCAACGCCGGCTTTCTGCGTTCGAAACCAATCTAGAAAAACGATTGTCTTTCGTAAAGCGATACATTTCTTTCCGGGCGTTTCATGCAGCAGCGCAATGCGCGGCGAATCCTTCCTGCATCGCGGCGTGTGCACGGACAGGGCCAACCTGCAGAGGCAGTTGGAAAGGTGCGCATCGTTCCGTTCTGACTGTCCGGAACACAGAAACGGGACTAGACACGATTGGATGGAGAGGGTCAGATGACGGTGCGCAGAGGTTATTCCGCAATTCTTTTTGCGGCGATTTTGTTGGCGGGTTGCGGCGGCGGTGGGGGAACCATTACGCCGCCGGAACAACAGGCCGCAACGCCAACCTTCAGTCCCTCCGGCGGGACGTTTACGTCGATTGAGAAGGTAAGCCTCTCCGACACGACAACCGGAGCGGCCATCTACTACACGACGGATGGGTCCGCTCCGACCGAAAACTCGACCCTCTATTCATCGTCGACTCCTATCGCCGTTTCAAAGACCACAACCATCCAAGCCATCGCCGTGGCCTCGGGCTATGCAAACAGCGCCGTCGCCGCCGGCACGTACACTTTTCCAGGATCGGCGTCCGCGGTTTCAGTCGTTCTGAGCACGAACGACGAGACAAAGCTGATGGCGGCGCAGCCCAGCGTGAACTTCTCCGCCTCCGCACAGGACGCGGGGACAAACACCATCGTCGTCGACCCAACCCAGCAATACCAGAGCATGGAAGGCTTCGGCGCGGCGTTTACCGATTCAGCGGCTTTTCTGCTTGAGAAGGTAGAACCATCGGCGTCGCTCACCGGCACGCTCAACGACCTGTTCACGCGCAATGGCGACGGCATCGGCCTGAGCTTCATGCGCATTCCCATGGGGGCATCGGACATCGCGCTTTCTGTCTATTCATTCGACGACATGCCCGTAGGACAATCCGATCTGCCCCTGGCGAGCTTCTCCATCGCTCACGATCAGGCCTACATCCTGCCGCTCATTGAGCAGGCCAAGACGCTGAATCCGCAGATGAAGCTGATGGCCAGTCCGTGGAGCCCTCCGGGATGGATGAAGGATCCGGCCTCGATGAATCCGGTGTCGATGCTGGGCGGCGATCTGCTGATGACCTCGGCCAACGAGACGGCCTTCGCCAACTACTTCGTCAAGTACATCCAGGCTTACCAGGCGGCCGGGGTGCCCATCGACTACATCTCCCTGCAGAACGAGCCCGAGAATCCGACCAGTGCATATCCCAGCATGCAGATGCACGATGCGGTGCAGTTGCCGTTGCTACAGGGCTACGTGCTGCCGGCGCTATCGTCCGCGAGCCTCACTACGAAGGTCCTGGTTTGGGACCACAACTGGGACACGCCGTCTTATCCGGAGTATGTGCTGGGCGGGCTGACCGCGCAGCAGTTGACGCAGGTGGCGGGCACGGCCTGGCACGGCTACGGAGGCGCGCCGGGCGCGCAGCAGATTGTGCAGAATGAATTCCCGGCCCTCGGCGCATGGGAGACCGAGCACTCCGGCGGCACCTGGGTGAGCGATCAGTTTACCGCGGACTTTCTTGAGATCACGCAGGTGATGCGCAACTCCGCCAAGTGCTATGTGAAGTGGAGCCTTGCCCTCAACGAGAACCTGGGGCCGAACCTCACGCAGAACGTTTCCGGCCTGGGCGGCTGCAACACGTGCACGCCTATCGTCACCGTGAACAGCCAGACCGGCGCAGTGACCAAGGACATCGAGTTCTACACGCTTGGCCACTACAGCAAATACGTGTTGCCCGGCGCGGTCCGCGTCTACTCCAGCAACACGCCGTACCTTGCCAGCGTAGCCTTCGTGAACCCGGATGGCTCCACGGCATTGATTGCCTACAACGGCTCTGCCACCGGCCAGACCTTCCAGGTGCAGTGGGGCACACAGTCGTTCAACTACACGCTGCCGGGCGTCTCCGCGGCCACGTTTACCTGGTCAGGCACGGCCAACGGCAACACGCCGCCGGTGGCGGCCACGGCGCAGATCCAAGGCTCCAGCTTCGCAAGCGAATCGGGGCTGGAAACTGAAAACACGGGCGACTCGACCGGCGCATACGACCTGGGCTACGTCTCCATGGGCGCGCAGGCCATTTACAACAACGTGGACTTCGGCAGCGGCACGGCAACCACAGTGAGTGTTCGCGAGGCCAGCGCGGGCGGAGGAGGTACGCTCGCCTTCTACCTGGACAGCACGGCAGGCACGCCGATTTCGACCGTGACTTTGCCCGTCACGGGGGGCTGGCAGACCTGGCAAACGGTCACCGGCCCGGTCTCCGGGGCGACAGGCGTGCATGACCTCTATCTGGTCTTCGCGGGATCGCCCAGCGGCATTGCCAATGTGAACTGGTTCCAGTTTCAGTAGCGGCGCCAGTGCACGTGGCGCAAGGAAAAGGCCTTCTCCGATGTTTGGGAGGAGGCCTTTTCGAAAATGATCCGCGGGCGTTCTATTGATCCATTCACTTCCACCCATCGCAGCGCCCCTACGGGGCGCAGGTGTTATGGGCCAGCTTACCCAGCATTGCGCTGCGCTCCATGCTGGGCTATTATCGCTCGCTCCCTACGGGAGCGCAGGAGCGCTTCCGGCCTGAGCCCCAACTTCATGATTCGTTGTGAACCCAAGAGCGATGGATGACTTCTCTCAACTGCAACAACAGGAATGTTGAGGTCCGCATCAACTCCACTGTAGGGTGACGACCGAATTCTTGGGCAGGTTGACGGGAAACGACCTGCCCTCGAAGCGGCATTCGATCTCCCGCTCGTCGCCCTGGTTGGTGAGCACGAGCACATAATCGCCGGCGGGGTTGGCGAAGGCCACGTGTTCAACGCCGGCCGCCTCGCTGCTGGTGGCAATGACCTGCGCGCCGCGCCGCACCGCCTTGGAGTAGTGGGCAAAGGCCCAGTATTGCCCGCTGCGCGTGATCTGCTGGGTCTTCGAGTCGAGCGTGACCACCCCGCCGCAACTGAACGGCCCGATGTTGGGATTGCCTTTTTCGTCGAGAATAAAATTCCACGCTACGATCGAGCGCGCCCAATTCTTCAGGATTCCCGCGTAGGCGCCGGACCAACTTGCCCAGTCGGACGCATAATCCGGAGCCTGGACATCCGGTCCGCCTTCCGTCCAATAGGCGCTCTTGGTGGGGAAGGCATCGTGAACCCGTGTCATTGCGTCCGGCTTGCCCATGTAGCCGTGCCAGGCAACGCCATCCACCTGGTCAAAGAGGCCAGGATCGCTGAGCTCATCGAGGGCGCGTCCCCACAGATTGTAGTTGTGGTCCAGAATCCAGATTTTTGTATCGGGCGAGGCGTTGCGGAGCGCGGGACCGAGGAACTCCTTGATAAAGGCCATCTCGTATTCCTGCCCCCACAGCGCGGCCGGCATTCTGCCTTCCTGCTCGGTGTCCACTTCGTTCTGCGCGGTGACCGCTGCGATGGTTACGCCCTCGGCCTTGTAGGCTTCAATGAACTTGACGAAGTATTGGGCATAGGCAGCGAAGTATTTCTTGCGCATCGCGCCGCCCAAAAGCGATCCGCCTGACTTCATCCATCCCGGCGGGCTCCAAGGCGTGGAGAAGAGAAAGATGTCGGGATTGATTGCGAGAGCCTCCCGGAGCATGGGCAGAATGTAGGCCTGGTCGTGCGCAATGGTGAAGTTCTTCAGCTCCGGATCGGGGGTGGGGGAGTCGTCGTAGCTGTAAGCGCTCAGCGAATAGTCGCTGGAGCCGATGCAGGTGCGCCCCGCCGAGAGACGCAGTCCGCCGGCGCCAAAGAACTCCTCCATCAGGGCATGGCGCTGGGCTGGGTCCATGCGGCTGAACAGGGAACAGGAAGCATCGGTGAAGGCGCCGCCGAAGCCCAGGATGCTTTGGAAGCGTTTCCTTCGATCCACTTCGACTGTTGACTGGGAAGATACGCCGCTTGCCGCGCTCCATGGATGCACCGCAAGCTCCTTGAATCGCGCATCGCCGGCTGTGATCCAGCCCCTGGCCGGCGAGGAAGCAGAAGCCGCCATGGCCCAGGGCGAGAGCTTCTGGGCGCAGGCAAGCGAGGCGGCCACGGTTGCGGTTTGCTGCATGAAGGCGCGTCGGCTTGTGGTTTTCATCGATCGAGTACCCGAACTTTCCAATTTGCCCTGCCAGTGCTTGCAAACGGGCAGAACAATCGTTTTGTTGGCGTATTGTGGCCTTCCCGAGCGCAAGCTGGAGCCCAAATCGGGAGACACGCAGCGGCGCTGCCGCTTTCCGCGCCACTGAGACACATTATTCGCAAACAAACCGATTGTCTAGAGGGGAAATACAAGAAATATCGTGCTTGACAACGGTTCTTTCAACGTGATGTAATCCGTGCCGCATGCTAAACAGGCCGCAAATTGTCTAGTAAACAACCGATTGTCGCCGGTCTTGTTTTGCCGTTCTCCGATCTGTGGCATGCAAATCCGGCATCATAGCGGATTGGGCTAACAGCATGAGAATCCCACTCGGCGTGGGCGCTTCCCCGGCGGTAGACCCGAGACAGTTGAAAGTTGCAAACCATTCAGGAGGCAGTACATGAGACAAACCATGCGATGGATTCTGCTCCTTCTTCTGGTTGTTTTTGGAAGCAGGGCATGTCTTGCACAGAGCATTAACGCCGGCGACATCCGTGGCTCCGCGACCGATCCAACCGGGGCGCTTGTTCCCGGAGTGACGGTGACGGTCATGGACGTCGATACGGGCGTTTCGAAGGATTACACCACCAATCATGACGGACTGTACGACACGAATTCGCTCGTACCGGGCCAATACACGATCACCTTCACCAAGGAAGGTTTCGAGCAGTTGGTGCGTGGCCCCATCACCCTGGAGGTCGGCTTTACCACGGTCAACGGACAACTGAAGGTGGGCTCGACAAGCCAACAGGTGACGGTCACCACGGACGTGCCGCTGCTGACCACCGAGACGGGCGATCAGACCCTGGTTCTGTCCGACAAGGTCATGGGCGAGCTGCCCCAGGTCGGCACGGACTGGGAGAACTTCATGTTCCTGCTCCCCGGCGCGACAAATACCCTCGGTTCGGGCGTGGGCACACTTTCCATTAACGGCAACCTTCCCTATAGCAACGTCCTGCAGAATGGCGTAACCCAAACGCTTCCCAGCAGCCAGAACGCAACTGTCGCCAATTTCGAAAATGTGGCCGAGATTCAGGTTTCGATGTCCTCGTTCTCCGCGCAGTACGGAATTGGCGGAATGATCTTCAACCAGATCACAAAAAGCGGCACCGACAAATTCCACGGCAGCGGCTACGACTACATCCAGAACAACGCCTTGAATGCGAATTCGTACGGCTTCCTGAGCCAGCCCTCCGTTGGCTACATTCGGCAGAACCATTTTGGCGGTGCCGTCGGCGGCCCCGTCCTGAAAAAGAAGATGTTCTTTTACTTTGATTTTGACCAGATCATCGATCACGGCTCGGCCAGCAACTCAACCAATACGATTCCCACCCAGGCCGCCATGGGCGGAGACTTTACCGGGCAGTGGCAGATCTACGATCCGACCACGCAAACGATCGCATACGATGCGAATAACAATCCATATCCGGTCAGGAAGACGTTCCAGTCTGAATATGGCAGTAACGCCGTTCCCTCCACCATGTTCGACTCGGTCGCGGCGAAATTCCAGCAGTTTTACCCGGCGCCTGGAGGCAGCACTTGCCAGAACAACTCATCAACCATCCAGGCAAACTGCATCATCGCGGGCGGGAAGTTCATCTCCGGAAGCACTGGAAGCGAAGGCGAGCCAACCAACAACTTCTACACGACCTCCCCGGCTTCCTACCCAACAAGAAGGTATTTCGGACGCCTGGATTACGACATCACGCCGAACAACCGGCTCTCCATGTCCGACTCGCAGGACGACAATCCAGTTACCTACCCGAGTTCCGTTACCCCGGCCCCCATCGGTTGGACGGGCACCGACGTCACGGACAATCAGGCGCAGATCACCGATACCTGGAGCATCACCCCACACCTGACCAACGAGGCCAGAATCGGATACACCTTTGAGGATAGCGACTGGGGCGACCTCTCCCTGAACAAGGGGTATGCCGCGCAGTTGGGCTGGCAGTTTGGCGTGGCGGACGACACTCCGGCGATCCAATTCGTGAACCAGTATCCCTACGCGTGGATTGATCCGTCCACCAACGCAGTCTACATTCAGCACGTGTTTGACCCCTCCGATGTGGTGACCTTGGTCAAGGGAAGGCACATCCTGCACTTCGGCGGGGAATTCCTGATTTATCGGGACGATTCCACGGCATGGGGCAACGTCGACGCCGGAACGTTCCAGTATTCCGGCCAGTATACCCAGCAATGGTCGGTCGACTCCAAAACCGGCGTCGCCGGCCCTGTCGCCGGAACGGGCTTGGAGTACGCCGACTTCCTTCTGGGCCTGTCGCAGAACTGGAGTGCAGGAGTGTCGCCCGAGTTCGGTGGACGCCTGAAGAGTCCGCAGGCGTTTGTTCAGGACGACTTCAAGCTGCGTCCGAACTTGACCTTGAATCTCGGTCTCCGTTACCAGATCAACCATGGCTGGAATGAAGTCCACGGCAACGAGGATTCCTTCGACCCGACGGTGATGAACCCGGTAACCAACACCCTGGGCGCCTATTGGTATGGCACTACCCACGCAAATGGGCGAACGTCCATTCAGGCCAATGTCTTCAACGACTTCATGCCCCGCCTGGGCTTCTCCTGGTCGCCCGACGCCAAGACCACGGTGCGCGGAGGGTTTGGACTCTTCTCCTACAACTGGAGCCTGGATACGTATGCCGCTGAAAGCAGCGCCGTTCCCGGGCAAAACATCATGGGAGGCGCCTTCCCTTCCGCCGGAAACGACAGCGACCAGACCAACGGCATCACGCCGATCACGCAACTGGATGGTAGCGGCACGATCTATGGAACCACCACGAAGTTGCCGTACACGGTAAGGTCCGACAACTTCAATCCTTCCGCCTACAACGGGGAAGGCGTGAGTTACCAGGCATACCACACCCCGATCCCCAAGATCTATCAATGGAACTTTGCTCTGCAGCGGGAAGTGATGCCGAATACGGTGGTTGAGCTTGCCTACGTGGCAAGCCACGGCTACGATCTTGTCTATCCAACCGATCTCAACGCGGTGCCTCAGAGCAAGCTGTCGTCAAACGACTCCCAATTCCGTCCCTACCCGGTCTACCAGGGCATTTCAGGGAGCACCAATAATGCCGGCTCCAACTACAACTCCCTGCAGGCGTCCGTTACCAAGCGCATGAGCAATGGTATAAGTCTCAACTTCAACTATGTCTGGTCGCACATGCTCGATAGCCAGGATTCATCGGGTTGGGGAGGCCGTGGAGGGCCGCAAAACTGGCAGATTGCGAACGATCCCGCGGCAAACTACAGCAACTCCAACTTCGATATCCGCAATGCCTTCAAGGGGTACGCGATCTATCAACTGCCCTTCGGCAAAGGAAGGCATTTCGTGAACAACAACATGCTCGCGGACGAAGTGATCGGTGGCTGGCAGGTTTCCGGCACGCTCTATTTGTCTACCGGTACGCCTTACTCGGTGTTTGGGACACAAAATACCTATCAGTTGGCGGGGTCGGCCTTCCCGAACTGGGTCCCCGGGGTCAATCCAAAACCTGCGAACCGGTCCGCAAAATGCGAGGCAGGCTCCGGCCCTCAGACCGGCTGCCTCAACGAGTGGTTCAATCCTGCTGCCTTCTCCCTGCCGGCAAACGGAACTTTCGGCGATGTCAAGAGAAACATCCTGTACGGACCGGGAACCAACACCGTGAACCTCTCTATGTTCAAGGAGTTCTCGCTTCCCTGGGAAGGAATCAGGCTTAGGCTGAGCTGCGCCGCCACCAATGCATTCAACCACCCGTCCTTTGCAAATCCCGGTGGAGGCTTGCAGGGCTCTCCCGGCGTGGGTCAGCCGTACAGTTGGTACACCACATCCAACAGTCAACAAGTTGGCACGCAACAGATCAGCGGGCTCAACGTTTACGGGCGCTCCGGTGAGTTGCAGCTTCGCGTGGAATTCTGACGCTGCTCGATTATTGACTTCCTGAAGAGACGGCAGCAATTCCTGCCGTCTCCCTTTTTTTGTGGATCGCGCGAGGCCTCCATTTTCTATAGGATGTAGGTGTCATGAGCATACAGAGAGCCATCGCACTCGGTGGGATCGGCCTGCTTCTCAGTTCCGCCTGGTGCCTCGCGCAGGACGCCGGCGACACGCAAACGCAGATCACCAAGCACAACCGCAAAATCCAGCAGTACTTGCAGGAGAAGCGGCCGGATCTCGCCATTCCCGAGTTGCAGGCCCTGGTGGCGCTCGATCCCAATAACGCCGATGCCCGCGGGAACCTGGGCGTGCTGTTGTTTTTCAAAGGCGATTGCGCCAATGCGGCGCCGCAGTTGCGAGCTGCTACCGGCCTGCGCACCGGGCTGTGGCGCATCGAGGTTCTGCTCAGCATCTGCGAGAAGCGGCAGGGGGACATGGCCGCCGCGCGCAACTACCTCGAGGATGCTTTTCCCCATCTTGACGAAGAAAAGCTTCGCCTCCAGGCGGGGATGGAACTGATCGAGATTGATTCGGATAGCGGCGATCTGGACAAGGCAGCGGGCGTCGTCACCGTATTACGCGAGCATGACCCGACGAATCTTGACGTACTCTACACTGCCTATCGCATCTATTCGGACCTGGCGGGCGAGGCCATGCTGAGCGTCTCGCTGGTCGATCCGGATTCCGTTCAGATGCACCGCGTGATCGCCCATGAGGAGACCAGGCAGGGGAACAACGCCGGGGCCATCGCGCAATATCGCAAGGCGATTGCTCTCGATCCCAAATTGCCGGGTATTCACTTTGAACTGGCCGAACTGTTGTATGCCTCGCAGGACGACAAGGAAAAGAAGGAGGCGGAACAGGAATACCTTGCCGCGCTCGCGGAGAACCACGACGATGAAAAGACTGTTCGCAAGCTGGCCGAGATCGATGCGCAAAAGGGAAATACGCAGCAGGCATTTGAGGGATTTACGCGAGCCGTTCAACTGCAGCCGGGGGACACCGACGCCAGACTCGGGTTGGCCAAGACGCTGATCGAGATGAACCAGCTGGATAAGGCGCAGGCGTTGCTGGAAGAGACCGTGCAGCAGGAACCCAGCAACGCCATCGCGCACTACCGGCTGGGGACTCTCTATCGAAAGATAGGCCGCATGGACGATGCCAAGCGCGAGGTGGATGCCTACAAGAAGTACAAGGACATGAAAGAGAAGCTGCGCGCCCTGTATAAAGAGTTGCAGATTCAGCCCAAGGAAACTGCCGCGGAAGAGCAGGATGAGAAGTAGCCGCATGCCGCGACGCGCGGCGGGAGCGGCGGTTGAGGCGCACGGCGCGCCGACCCTGTGCGCGCTGCTTTTTCTCTTCAGCCTTGGGCATGCGGCCATAGCGCAAATGGGAACGGCAACCCCGTTGCCGGCCGCGGAGCGTCAAAAGGCGGAGGCCGAGAGCACGGCGTCCGGCGCCCTTCCCAACTATCCTCATCTGGTCGACATTACCGATTCCACCGGTATCCATTTCGAACACCTCTCCAGCCCCGAGGCGAAGTTCATCGCCGAGTCGATGAGCGGCGGAGTGGCGCTGATCGATTACGATCGCGATGGCTGGTCCGACATTTATTTCACCAACGCGCAGAGCGTGGACATGGCGCTGCATGGCGTCAAATCGCGCAGCGCACTCTACCATAACAACCGCGACGGTACCTTTACCGACGTGACAGACAAGGCCGGGGTCGGCAATCCTTGCTGGGCGATGGGCGCCGTGGTGGGCGACTACAACAACGACGGATGGCCCGACCTGCTGGTGACCTGCATGGGCGGCGTGGTCCTCTATCGCAACAACGGCGACGGAACCTTCACCGACGTGACCAGGAGCGCCGGCCTGGCAACCGACACCGGCTGGGCAACGGGCGCGGCCTTTGGAGACTACGACAGCGATGGCTGGGCCGATCTCTTCGTATCGCACTATGTGGATTTTCACCTCGACAATCTGCCCGCATTCGGTTCCGGCAAATCGTGCAAGTACCTGGGATTCGATGTGCAGTGCGGCCCGCGCGGGCTGAAGGGATCGCCCGATAATCTTTACCACAACAACGGCGACGGAACCTTCACCGATGTGTCGAAGAAATCCGGCGTCGACGATCCCGAACAGCGCTATGGCCTCACCGCTCTCTGGTCGGACTTCGACAATGACGGCAAGCTCGATCTCTTTGTCACCAACGACGGACAGGCCAACTATCTCTACAAGGGCGACGGCGCAGGGAAATTCCAGGATGTCGCCCTGGTGAGCGGCGTGGCGACGAATGAAGACGGATTTGAACAGGCCAACATGGGAGTCGCGATCGGAGATTATCTCCATACCGGCCGCATGTCTCTCGTGCTCTCGCATTTCGATGTTGAATACGCCGCGCTCTATCGCAACGATGGAGAGATGAACTTTACCGACACCTCGATCGCTTCGGGCATCGCCCGCGGCACGCAGGGTTATGTGGGCTGGGGAGCGGCCTTCGTCGATTTCGCCAACAATGGCTGGCAGGATTTCTTCCTGGTCAATGGACACGTGTATCCGCAGGTCGATCGCTCTCATACGGCGGCCCGCTACCTGGAGCCGAAGCTGCTGTTTGTGAATGAACACGATGGAACGTTTCGCAACGCCAGCAAGCTGGTTGGAGATGCGCTTCCGGTCCCACAGGTGAGCCGCGGGCTCGCGGTGGGCGATCTTTTCAACGATGGAAGAATGGAGGCCGTGGTTGAAAACCTGGTGGGCAAGCCCATGATCCTTCGTCCCGAAGGAGGCCCACAGAATCATTGGGTCAGTTTTCAATTGGAGGGCGTGAAGAGCAATCGTCTGGCCTTGAACGCGCGCGTGCGAACTACAGCCGGAGACCTGGTGCAGCTGGGCGAAGTCTTCAGCGGCGGAAGCTATCTTTCGCAGAACGATCTGCGCATTCACTTCGGCATCGGCGGCCACGACCATCTCGACCGGGCCGAAGTCCTGTGGCCGGATGGAACCAGAGAAACGCTCACCAATCTGGCCGCCGACCGATATTACCTCGTGCGCGAAGGACAGGGCGTGGTCTCAAGCAAACCGCCGGAACACCGCGCAAAGCTTCCCTAGCTGGGGCACCGGCGCGACGGCCTGTGGCGTAATCGCGCGCGGCGTCCTCCTCTGCGCCTGGGCACGTATTCAGAGTTTCGCAGGAGTCTGCATCATGAAGTTGCTGCAAGATCGAGAACGGCGGGATCAGTGGAAGGCAATCGCATCCCTTGCCGCATTGCTCTTTGCGGTAGCTTTGTTTGTTGCCCCGAGAGCCGCCGCTCAAACGCAGAGCGCGGCTCGTCCTGCCGAGTCTCCCCAGACGCGGCAATTGCACCAGGCGCTGAGCCTTGCGGAGCGCGGCGACCCGCAGGGAGCGATGAATGTTGTCCGCGGACTGCTTGATCAGAATCCTAAATTCGTGCCCGCCATCAAGCTGAAGGGCATGTTGCTCGAAGAGAACGGGCGCACAGCCGACGCGGCCGCGGCGTATGAAGAGGGCCTGGCCCTGGCGCCGAACGATCCCGATCTGCTGCTCAAAGCAGGAATCTACAAGCTGGCATCGGGCAAGCTTGAAGAAGCAATCAAGCTGCTCGAGCATTGCACCAGGATTCTCCCCGGGGATGGCGACGCGCATTACTATCTTGCCCAGGCCTATCGCTTGTCCGGTAAGGACGAATTGGCGCTCGCGGCCATCCGGCTGAGTTTGAAGGCGGAACCGGACAATGCATCGGTGGTTCAGAAGTACGGCGAGTTGCTGTCCAGTTCCGGCAACTATCAGGAGGGACTGCGCTGGCTGCTCAAGGCGCAGAAAGCGGACGCCACGCTGCCGCACCTCGACTATGAGATTGGGCTAGCCGATTTCAAGTTGATGGATATCGACGGCGCCACAGTGAACTTGAAAAAGGAAGTCGAGGCCCATCCAGACAACGTGGACGCCCTCGAACTGCTGGCTGCCGCGCAGATCAAGCTCGCGCACTGGCCGGAGGCAAAAGAAGCCTACGCGCGCCTGGCCGCTGCGAAGCCTGACGATGCAAAGCCACTGTTGGGACTTGGCCACTGTCAGGTTGAGACCGGGGACTATCAGGCTGCCGTCGATACACTCAACGCGGTGTTGCGTCTCGATCCAACGCGGCTCCTCGCGCATTTCTATCTGGCACGCGCCTATGCCGGACTGGGCAACACGGCGGAAGCTCAGCATCAGGCCGCGCTTCATCGGTTGATGATGGATCAGGAATCGTTTGTCCGGGCCGAGGAGAACGAGCAGCGCGAAGATGCCATCAAGCCGCAGGCGCGTCAAATGCTGACCCCGTCCCGCGAAGAAGATGCACTGAAACTCTATCGGGAGCGCTTCAAAGGATCCTGGGCAACGGAAGCCGATGCCTATGTGTTCATCGGCAAGCTTTATCTCTTCATGGGAAAAACGGAAGACGGATTGCGGTGTCTTCATCGCGCATTGCAAATCGACCCGAAAGTGCGCGGCGCTCACACCTATGAGGGCATTCTGGCTCTCAAGCTCGGCGAATTTGACAAGGCCGAGGCCGCATTCCAGGCCGAGCTTGCCAACGACCCCAACTATCAAACGGCAATCGCCGAGATGGGAGAGATCCGCTATCGTCAGGGCCGTTGGCAGGAGGCGGCAGACCTGCTGGCGAAGTCGAGAACCATGACGCCGGAGCTGCTCTACATGCTGTGCGACTCCTACTTTCACCTGGGGAAGGCAACAGAGGCCGGCCTCAATGCCGAAGCGGCCGCGGCCTATGGGAGGAACAATCCGCAGCTCATGAACGACCTGCTCGAACTTCTCAAGCAGAATGGACAGGCGGAGCTGGCCGGGCGCCTGTCGGCGAACATGAAGCCCTGAGCACGCGGCTCAGTGTGCGTTTTCCGTCACGGTCAGTATCTGATCCGCCTTGACGTTGGTCAGAACCTGCTTGATTCCGCTTGGCCATGCAAGTTCGATGCGGTCGATCACTGTGGCCGTGCCCAGGCCAAAGTGCACGCGCTTGTCGCTGGAAGAGTTCAATCCAACCGCAGTGGTCGCGTGGTTGTATTGATCGCCGAGCGCGGTTGTAATCTTCACCCTTGTTCCCAGGCCGTCGCGGTTTGACTTCACGCCCACAAGCTTCAGAAGTATCCAGTGGTTCCCGTTGCCGGTGCGATTCATCCATATCTCAGGAGGGCCGTTGAGGACAGTTACAACGGCATCGATCTTTCCATCATTGTTCAGATCGCCGAAGGCCGCGCCGCGATGAGCGGCGGGAGCCAGGAAAGATGCTCCCGCCTTCGAGCTCAAATCTTCAAAGGTAAGATTGCCCTTGTTGCGAAAAAGTCCATTGGGAAGCTGGTAAGGCCTGTGCGCTAACTCCATCGAGTTATCGAGAATGTCGGAGTTAGCGGTAAACAGATCCTTCCACCCGTCGTTATCAAAATCGAATGCTCCGGCTCCCCAGGCAGTCAGGCGGCTGGAGAATTTCGTCAGCCCCGAGGGGCCGGTCACGTCCTGAAACTGGCCGCCGCCAAGGTTCTTATAGAGCGGGAATCCCTCGCCGAACATTGCAGTTTCGAAGATATCCGGCTTGCCATCGTTGTCAAGATCGCGGAAATCGGTGCCCATCCCCGCTACGGCGTTTCCGAAGCCTGTATACGCAACCCCGGCCAGCATCCCAACCTCGGAAAAGGTCCCGTCGCCGTTATTGTGAAGGAGATAATTCTGAAATGTATCGTTGGAGATGAAGACATCGGTAAACCCATCGTTGTCATAGTCGGCAAACGATATTCCCATCCCCTTCCCGACATACTGGGAGATATGAGACTGTTGGGAGACGTCAGTAAAGGTTCCATCGCCGTTGTTACGGTAGAGAATGTTCGGAGTCCCCAGGAAATCGATCGGGGAACAATAAGCCGGCAGCCCCTGGGCAACGCAAAGCTTGGCCGTCTTCATGTTGTAGTCGAGATAGTTGACGACGAACAAGTCAAGCAGCCCGTCGTTGTTGTAGTCGAACCAGCCGGCAGTTATAGCCCATGCCTTGCCGTAGCCGGGAATGACTCCGCTTACTCCCGCCTTTTCGGTCACGTCGGTAAATGTTCCGTCGCCGTTGTTATGAAAGAGCTGGTTGCGATTGACGCCGGTAACGTAGAGATCGACAAATCCGTCGTTGTCGAAGTCCCCTGCGGCCACGCCCATCGAGTAGCCGATACCCTTGAGGCCGGCCTTCTCGGTTACATCCGTGAAGGTGCCATTGCCGTTATTGCGGAAGAGGCGGTTCCAGTAACCTGGGTTGGTCTTTTCAAGCGAAGGAATCTCGGCGCCATTGGTGAAGAAGATGTCGAGGAATCCGTCATTGTTATAGTCGAAAAGCGCTACGCCGCCGGCCATCGTCTCAAACGTATAACGCTGCGGACTGACGCTGTTTTTCAGCGTGAATTTGATCTTCGATTGTTCGATGATGTTTTCAAACTGGATGGCCGCCGCGGCCGGGACCACCTTACCGGCACTCCCTTTGCCGCTGGGAAGCGCACGCTGCTGCGTTCGATCCCTCGCCTGCGTCTGGGCCGTTCCGGCCGTCTGGGCGCCGGCATCGGCCATCACAAGCGCGCACAGGAAGCATTGGGCGAAGACGATCCCGATGGAAAGAGAGCGGGCTTTCATTCCTGTCGCGGAGAAAGGAACTGCCAGGACGTGTTTCTGGTCCGTATGGGCGAATTGCCGGTTTGGAGAGCGCTTCATAGCGGCGGAAAGCAAGCTTCGAGGGGTCACGGGGAATCCAGGCCGGTGTAGCGCTTCCCATTCTTTGCCTGTTGTCAGAGGAGCCCTGCGAACGATCTCTGGGCGATGCTCTCATTATAGTCAACGTCGCGAACTCGCAGGCTGAATCGTGACGCCACAGGGCGCAGTTATGGCGCATTCGATAGCTTCACCCAGGCTAACTCGGCCACGGCCGGCGCAAAGGCTGCCAGGGCATGAGAAAGATGCGTTTGTTTCTCGCCTCCGGGCCGAATTTCGGCGGTTATGAATGTAGAATGAGTTATGCAATCCACTGCATTCGTGAAGACATCCGCAAGCGAGAAGATTGAATGATGGATCCTGCGAACGACAAGGAAGTTAAGGAGACCGAAAAGCCCCCTGTTTACAAGACAGCAAGTCTGAAACAACTGGCGGCCCATCTTGGCCTTAACCCCGCGACCGTTTCGGTTGTTCTCAACGATGTTCCCGGGCGCTCAATTCCCCAGGTCACACGCGACCGCATCAAGGCCGCCGCGAAGGAGATGAATTACCAGCCCAGCCTGCTGGCGCGGTCGCTGCGCAACCAGCGGACTCAGACCATCGGAATCCTCGTGCCTGAGCTGGGCGACGGCTATCATACCCAGGTCATGAGCGGCATTGGCGATCAGCTCATCAAGGCGGGATACTTCTACTTCACCGCGCACCACAGGCATCAGAAGCACCTGGTAGAGGACTATACCCGGATGTTCATCGGGCGGGGCGCGCAGGGCATCATCGCCGTGGATACATTGCTGCAGCATTCCATCCCCATCCCAGTGGTCGCGGTTGCCGGGCATCGAGCCATTGAAGGCGTGACCAACGTGGTCCTCGATCACCTGCGCGCCGCGGAACTCACGCTCACTCACCTTTACTCCCTCGGGCACCGCAAGATCGCGTTCATGCTCGGCCAGCCGTTCAGCTCGGATTCCAGTGAGCGCTGGAATTCATTGGTGACGGTTGCCAAACGGCTGGGCATCGAGATCAAGCCGGAGCTTGCCGTCACCCTCGACCGGGACATGTCTTCGCCGGAACTGGGTTACCCGGTCATCCAGCAGCTGCTGGCAACCAAGCTGCCGTTTACTGCTTTAGTCAGCTTCAACGACATTGCCGCCATCGGCTCCATCCGCGCCCTGCAGGACTTCAATCTGCGTGTGCCTGCGGATGTCTCGGTGATAGGCTTCGACGACATCAAGGCAGCCGCATATACGCTGCCGCGTCTTACCACCATCAATCAGCCGCTGGACGAGATAGGCAGAATTGCCACGCAGAGCCTGCTCAACCGCATCCATGGAACGGCGACTCCGCCGGAAGAGATTACCGTGGAGCCGACGCTGGTGATTCGCGAATCGACAGGGCCTGCGAGGGCCTAACTCGATCATGCAATTCACTTACTCCGCACGGCGCTGGCGCTCATATGCGGAGGAAGAGTCTTCTCCGATACATCCAATACAGGATAAGCCAGTAAGTCAGCATGACGGCGATGCCCAGCATCAGCGGCTCCAGGCCGGCTCCGAATGCGTTGAAGATCTGGTGACCGAGATGGATGTGCAGGCTTTCCACGATGAAGTCTTCCCATAAGTGGGCGATCAGGTAGGCAGCGATGGAATTCATGCCCACAACCATGAGCGGAAATGCCCAGCGGCGATAGCCCTTCACATCGATGATCCATGAGAACGCGGCGAGAAACGCAAAGCAGACACCTCCGCTGAACAGCGTCCAGCTTGGCGTCCAGATGCGCTTCACAACGGGACAGACACCGGTAACATGCAAGAGCACCCCTGCAGCCGCCAGCACAACAGCGGCAATCGCGAACCGCTTGACCGGGATCTTTGGAGCAGCGGAGCGGAACCACTCGCCTGCCCGCAATCCCAGAAGGATGGTTCCCAGCGTGGGGATGAAACTCAGGGTAAGATATCCGCCCTCGTTGTAGGTAAAACGCGAGGCACGCGGCAGGATATTCAGGAACCACACGTCGAATGCCTGGCCAAGGTTGCTGTTCTTGTTCCAATGGGAAGCAAAGCCGGTGAAGTTATACGGCCAGTTAGCAGGAACGCCCACGGCGGCCCAGTCGAAGTTAGCTCCCGGAGCCGGGTAGAGGGCCCACGCCAGCCAATAACCAAAGAGGATCGAACCCAGCGCAATCCACTGCCACCTGGGCCGACAATGCGCGAGCAAGAACGCGAATGTGTATCCGAGCCCTATCTGGGTAAGGGTATCTTCGAAAGTGAAATAAGTCTGCGTGCTTTGCGTGGAGCGCAGGAAGATACCCAAGAAAACAAGCACCAGGCTACGCCAGATGGTGTGCGTCAGCTGACTCTTGAAGCTCTGGCCTTTGCTCGTGCGGCTGGCGATGGAGTAAGGCAGCGCCACGCCGACAAGAAAGCTGAAGCCGGGCTGAATGGTGTCGTGAAGACCCATTCCCGACCACTCGACATGCGTCTGGTTGAACGCCAGGATGCGCCAGAACACGCTCTCTGGAAAGGCGTGAGCGACCTTGGCAAACTGCATGATCTCGCCCATCATCAGCAGCATCACCAAGCCTCTGTAGGCGTCTACGGCAATATTCCGCGGCGGCGCCGATGCCGTAAGCTGCCGGGTTCCCGATGAATGCCTGACCTCAGAGTTCTCAATGGCGATTGTTCCGTGCACTGTTCCAACCCTCCCGCCGCTGCTCCCGAAGAGCCGGCTACGCAAGTTCCTTGCAGGGAAAACGCAAATGAAAGGTAACACATCGCGATTGTGCGATGCCACACAAGTCTTGTGCGGCCTTTTGCGACTCTCCCGCCAAGGCAAGCAGCCCATTGCCTTGCATAGGAAGACGAATTCAAAGATCGACGCCGCCTCGCTGGAATATCATGGTTGACGCAATGTAACGGCGTTCCCGGACGCGCTCAAGAGACAAGGGCGGGTATTTCCATGAGGGAATGCAGTCGACGGCGACCCCAACGGACGTTTGGTTCGGATGTCAGACCGAACCATTTCAACAAGAAAGGCCAGGAACCAAGCAAATGCCCGACTCGCACAACGATCTTTCCCGCAGGGAATTTCTTCGCCTCGGCAGCATCACCGCGGCAGCCATCAGTATTCCCGAGCTTCAGGCAGAATCCACCAAGCCGCTCGCCCCAACCATGATCGGCGTGCCGTTCTCCGCGGCCAATCCGCGCATCGGCATCATCGGCACCGGCGGACGAGGCACCAGCCTGCTGGGAAACCTGCTCGCCGCCGACGTCAAGGTTCTTGCACTCTGCGACGTGGTGCGCGAGAAAGCGGAGCATGCCCAATCGCTCGTCGTGAACGCCGGCCAGCCTTCGCCCGAGCTCTACACCAGCGGCGATCACGCCTTCGAGTCGCTGGTGGCGCGCGAGGATCTGGATCTCGTGATCATCGCCACGCCCTGGGACTGGCACACGGAGATGGCGGTCGCGGCCATGACGCACGGCAAGCACGCCGCCGTGGAGGTGCCCGGCCCCACCACCCTTGAAGAATGCTGGAAGCTGGTGAACACATCCGAGCAGACCCGGCGCCACTGCATGATGCTGGAAAACTGTTGCTACGGCTACAACGAGACACTCATTTTGCGCATGGTGCACGAGGGACTCTTCGGCGATCTGCTCTATGGCGAAGGCGCATACCTTCACGATCTGCGCGAGGAGCTGTTCTCAAACAAAGGCGAGGGCCTGTGGCGGCGCACCGTGCACACCCAGCGCGATGGCAATATCTATCCCACGCACGGCCTAGGACCGGTGGCCAACTACATGGGCATTCAGCGCGGCGACCGCTTCGACTACCTGGTCTCCGTCAGCACGCCGCAGCGCGGGCTCGACGAATATCGCAAGGTGCACCTGAACCCAGCCGACCCCAGATGGGATGAGCGCTACATCAACGGCGACATGAACACGTCGATTATCAAGACTGTCAACGGCCTCACCATCACTCTGAAGCACGATACCGTCAATCCGCATCCGTACGATCGCATCAACTTGGTTGCGGGAACCAAGGGCGTGTTTGCCGACTATCCGCCGCGCATCTATTTCGACGGCCAGGCAGGCGACGAAGCATGGGCCGGCATCGATGCGTGGAAGGACCATCAGCACCCGCTCTGGAAGACGGAAGGCGAGATCGCCAAGAAGATTGGCGGCCACGGCGGCATGGACTTCATCATGCTCTACCGCCTGGTGCAGTGCATGCGCGAGGGTCTGGCTCCGGATATGGATGTCTACGATGCCGCGGCCTGGGCGGCGCCGGCCCCGTTGAGCAGGGCCTCGCTGGCGAATGGAAGCGCGCCGGCAAAATTCCCGGACTTCACCCGCGGCCTGTGGCGCCAGCGCTCCGTCTCGCAAATCGCGACGCAAACCTAGATGGCGCGATGGTGCGCAGAAAGGTTGCAGCATTTGTGTCTCCGGCCAACAAGGCTTCACATCGGAATCGAGAAATGAGGAAAGCGATCGCACGTCTGCTGCTTTACCCGTGTGTCTTCGTCTTATCGTCCATTGTCATTGCCGGCTGGCCCTCATGCGCCGCAAGTGCACAGTTCGCACAGTTGGCTGCGACGCCGCCCATGGGCTGGAACAGCTGGAACCACTTCGCGGAGAAGGTGACGGATGCCGATGTTCGCGCGGCGGCAGACGCAATGGTCGCAAGCGGAATGCGCGATGCTGGATACGTCTACGTGAATGTCGACGATACCTGGGAAGGGGAACGGGACGCCCAGGGAAACATTCATTCGAACAGCAAATTCCCCGACATGAAGGCTCTTGCCGATTACGTCCACTCGAAGGGCCTGAAGTTCGGAATCTATTCTTCTCCGGGCCCCAAGACCTGCGCCGGCTTCGAGGGGAGTTATGGACATGAGGAACAAGACGCGCAAACCTATGCTGACTGGGGCGTGGATTTCCTGAAGTACGACCTGTGCGGCCTGCGAACCATCATGGACCTTTACGATCCCGCGCAGAATCCCCGCAAGGCCTCGGCGATCATGCGCGATGCCTATGCAAAGATGCACCGCGCGCTCGTCAAAACGGGCCGGCCCATTGTCTACAGCATCTGCCAGTACGGTGTCGATTCCGTGTGGGAGTGGGGAGAAGATGTGGGTGGTAATTTGTGGCGTACTACCGACGACATCAGCGACAGCTATCGCAGCATGGCGCTGATCGGCTTCTCACAGGCGGGTCTTGAACGCTATACGAAGCCGGGGCATTGGAACGATCCGGACATGCTCGAGGTGGGCAATGGCGGCATGAATGCCGACCAGTACCGCACGCAAATGAGTTTGTGGGCCATGCTGGCTGCGCCTCTGCTTGCGGGCAACGACTTGAGCAAGATGGACGACTCCACAAGGAGCATCCTGATGAACAAGGAAGTCATCGCCGTGGACCAGGACAGGCTTGGCGCGCAGGGGTATCGGCTCGGGCCGCCGCAGGTTTGGGCGCGCAACCTTGCAGATGGCGCCAAAGCTGTGGCCGTGTTCAATTTTGTCACTGACGACGTACCCCAGCCGGTTACGGTACGGCTCAAGGACCTGGGATTCAGCGAGCCAGTTCACGCTCGCGATCTCTGGACGCACAAGGACGTTGGGCTCATCCGGGACTCCTACACGGTGACTCCGCCCGAGGGAGGCGTCGTGATGCTGCGGCTGTGGAAGTGAGCCGTTGCTTCCATCTCCAATGAGACAGGCTTGAAGCCGCGGCCAAACGCAAGATATGCACGCAAGTCCCGGCTGAGAAGATGCAGATCACGATGGCTTCGCTGGGAGGGGATGTTGGCTTGCTTGGCGCGGCCCAGGCATGGCTCCTCAGGCATCGACTGGCGCTTCTTCAAGAAGCGGGCTCGAGGGGGCCGGTTGGGTTCGTGGTTTCCCACCCATTCGCAAAACGCGCGAATGGATAGGGCACCCAGGGTTTGTGGCGGATTGACAGTGGGCGAATACCAGTTTTTGGAAAGGTTCCAAGAACCTGCTGCGGTAAAAGAGATGGCTCGGCATATTCTGAAGGTGTGCGGCAAGCGCAAGCAAAAAGAGGCAAGAGATGATCGACAAGGCACACGCAGAATCAGGTGCAGCGGCAAATCTCGGAGCAACGCGAGAAACCAGGCTCTACGCGGACATTCGCAATGAGCCCGCTCAGCTTACACGCTCGTTGTCGCACATGTTCGGCGCCGGCAAGCCCGCGCTGCGAGAGGCAGCCGCTGTTTTGCGCAGGGATAAGCCCGTGATCATCGCCGGCATTGGCGCCAGTTGGCACGCGGGCATGGCCATGCAAGCACAACTGCTTGCGCACGGCCTTTCGGCGCTGCTCGTCGATGCTTCGGAACTGCTGCACTGCGCGGAAGTGCCGCACGGCGCAACCGTGGTTTTGCTTTCGCGCAGCGGGAAAAGTACAGAGATCGTGCAACTCGTGGAAAAATGCCGCGCGCAATCCGCCACGATCGTTGCCATCACCAACCAGCCCGGCAGCCCGCTGGCGCAGGGTTCAGATATTGTCGTTTACACCTCCACGGAGTTCGATCACGCAGTCTCCGTTTCAACCTATAGCGCGGTCGCGCTGGCAGGCGCATTGCTGGCTTGCGAAGCGGACGGTCGCTCGGCGGAGCCGATGCAGGATGAACTGATGCAATCCCTCGCGAGCGCTGGGGCTTCCATTCCCGAGTGGCGCAAGACCATCGAGCAATCCGGATGGCTGGGCGACGGCAGCGGCCCCACGTACTTCCTGGCGCGAGGCGCCGGCCTGGCAAGCTGCCATGAGGCCCGGCTGCTTTGGGAAGAGGCAGCGAAAACGCCGGCCACCGCCCTCACCGCCGGCGGCTTCCGCCACGGCCCGCAGGAGATTGTGCGCAAGGGCTTGTGCGCGGGTATCTTCATCGATGCGGAGCGCATGCGCAACCAGGATCTCGATCTGGCACGCGATCTCCGCAGGCTTGGCGCGCGCGTGCTGCTGATCGGGCAACGGCTTGACGAGGACGCCGCCGACTGCGTTCTGCGCTTACCTTCCATTCCGCGCGAGTGGCAATTCCTGATCGAGATCATCCCCATCCAGATTGCGGTGGAACGAATGGCGTCTGTGCGCGGCGAAGACCCTGACACGTTCCGGCTCTGCTCGTACATCGTCGAAGATGAGGGCGGCCTGGTCCGGCCGGCCGACTGGCCAGAAAGCGATCGGGGCTGAGACCGATGAAACTGCCAAAATGGCTGCTGCTGTCGATCGCCACGCCTGTGCTGTGGGGGCTGTGGGGTGCGCTTACCGAGATTCCGGAGAAGTGGCTCAACCCCGCCTTCCCTCCCACGCTCGGCTACGTGGTCTGGTCGCTGACCATGCTTCCCGTCACCGTGATCGCCATGCGCAAAATCGGGTGGAAGATGACTCTGACGCGGCGATCGTTCCTCTATGGTTGCGCGGTGGGTTTCTCCGGCGCCGCGGGCCAGCTCATCCTCTTCTGGGTGCTGAAGCAGGGGCCGGCGTACCTCATCTTCCCCATCGTCTGCCTCTCGCCCGCGGTCACCATCGTGCTCTCCTGGACCATCCTCCGCGAGCGCACCTTTCCCCTGGCGCTCACCGGCATCGTGCTCTCCCTGCCTGCGATTTTTCTTGTATCCCTGCAGTCGCCGTCTTCGAGCCCGGTCCACGGCAGCGTGTGGCTGGTGGGCGCCATCGCCATCTTCTTCATGTGGGGCTTGCAGGCTTATTTCATGAAATCGTCAGCCAACGCCATAGGCTCCGAAGAGCTGTTCGTCTACATGACGGCTACGGGCCTGGCTCTGAGCCCGGTGGCGCTCTGGATGGGGCCCGGAATTCATGCCGGCTCCGCGATCGGCTTCGGCCTCACCTTCGCCATTCAGTCTCTCAACGCGGTCGGCTGCCTGCTGTTCGTCTACGCAGTTCGATTCGGCAAGGCCATCGTCGTCGTGCCCATGATCAACGGCCTGTTTCCGCTCGTCACCATCGTCGTCTCGCTGCTGATGTACCGCGAGATCCCCTCGAAATACAATGCCGCGGGCATGGTGCTGGCCCTCATCGCCGTTCTCTTCATGGCCTTCGACGAGGTAAGGCACAGCCCGGCGGAGTCGGCATAACCGCGGCGAAAAGCTGCTTGGTCCCGGTATTTCGAGCCGGGCAGAATATTGGTCTTTGGCGTCAGCGGCCCAAAGGGCTCACTGAACCCACGCACGGCCGGCTGCCTGCAAGGCCCTTTTCTGAACGATCGCGGACAGGCCGGCAATTCCTGATATTGAGCGAAGTCGAACATGAGGACGAGTTTCCTCATTACCAAGGATTACGAAATGCGGAAACAAATCTGAACCGAAAATGGAAAGGGGCTACCATTGTGCCGATAGTATTTTTCCGATCCTCCCGGAGAAAAACATGAAAAACGGCGATTCTCAGTTGCATCCAGCCTGCATTTCAAGACGGCTGCTCACCCTGGCCATGATTTGTGCGCTCTTCTATTCCCTGCCCAGAGCTTTGTCAGCTAACCCACCTGCATTGAAGGCCGCAACCGACGAATCTCATCCTGCCGCCAGCCGACCCTCCATGGTATCCCCGGATTCGACCCTGACTCTCTCGCCCGGCACGTGCACTGGAGCGGCGCTGAATGGAACGCAGTATATTGCCTTCGCCGGTTGCCAGCTCTCGGCATCCGGGGGAACAGCACCCTACACCTATTCATGGTCGACGAGCCAGTCCTACGCGGCGCTTGTAGAAGGCCTGGTGCTGAACTCATCCACTGGGGCCATCACCGGCACCGTGTACGGAGAAGGCGGGTACATCGTCGATTTCGTCGTCACCGACAGCGCCTCGAATACGACGAATGTCGCGGTGACGTTTGCGATTGCCGGCAATAACACGCCGCAGGGCGGCTGCACGTTGTTCCCGAGCGATTCAATCTTTCATACCCCGGTGCTGGGGCTTCCCGTGGACACGTCTGCGACGATCGATATGTCCTATTACTCAGGCGACGCGGTCTGGCCTGGCTTCGGTTCGACTCCATTGCCGCAACCGAATGGCATACCGTACATTTATATTCCCTACAACCAGGGGCTGGAGCCCGTGACCACCTATCAATACCAGAGCTATTTCACCGAAGGTCCGTGGCCCTGGTATGCCACGGTGGAAGGGACGCAGAACCTTTCCAACGCGACCAACTACATTGGCGATGGCCATTCGCTGCTGGTGCAGGAATCGGGAGGCGGCAACCCGTGCCAGCTCTGGGAGATGTGGACGGCGCAGTTCACAGGCACGCCTTATACCAACGGTCCGTGGTCGGACGGGAGCAATGCGTATTGGCAGAACCTGGGCAGCAGCGGCGCCGGGGCCTACGACATGCCTCCGCAGGATAACGGGACATCCGATGCCGCGGGTTTGCCCATTGCGCCGCTGCTGGTCACGTACCAGGAGGTTGCCGCGGGGCTGGTTGCCCACCAGATTCGTTTTACGCTTATGCACACGCTGAATTATCACGTGTGGCCCGCCACGGCACAGGCGGGTTACGGCAGTTGCACAGGGGGGTATGAGGATGGAAACAGGCTTCTGGACCAGGCAGACCCTCCCACATCCTGCTCATCTCCCAGTGCGCCGATGGGTGAAATATTCCGGCTCAAGGCCAGCGTGGCCAATCCATCCTGCGCAGCGAGCAGTCCGCAGTCCGCGGTCATCCTTACCGCTCTTCGTAACTATGGAGCCATCCTGGCGGATAACGGTGGCGACCGCATGTACCTCATCGGGACGCCCGACGCCGGCTGGAACGACAACGACCTTCGATGCCTGGAGCAGCTGACCTTCGGCGACTTCGAACCGGTGAATGTGAGCAGCCTTATCAAGGTCAGCAATACGACGAGCTACCAGGCGGATTCATCCACGCTGGTTGCTGCCACGCCGACGTTCAGTCCCGCGGCCGGAACCTACAGTTCGGCGCAGAGCGTGAAGATCAGCTCCACCACGCCGGACTCGACCATCTACTATACGACCGATGAAACCACGCCGGGAACCGGGTCTACGAAGTACACCGCCGCAATTCCAGTCTCCGCCTCCGAGACCATTGAAGCGATTGCCGTAGCCACCGGATTTTCGCAGTCAAATGTGGGAACGGCGCAATACCTGATCGTAGCTCCCGCGGTCCTGACGTCACCGAAACCCGGCAGTGCGCTGACAAGTTCAACTGCCAAGTTTGCCTGGACGTCCACCGGAGCCACCGGGTATTCGCTTTGGCTAGGCAGCACAGGCGTGGGCTCGCACAACCTGTACAGTTCGGGGGAAACGACAGCCACTTCCGTCACGGCCAGCGGGCTGCCCACCAACGGTGGGACAATCTACGCGCGGCTTTACTCCACTTTCGGCAAGACCACTGTGCATAATGACTACACGTACACGGCCGCAACGCTGGCGGCGATGACGTCGCCGGCTGCGGGCAGCGTGCTTGCGGGCGCCAACGTGACGTTTACGTGGTCTGCCGCGGCAGGAGCCACAGGGTACTCGCTTTGGCTGGGAAGCACAGGGGCGGGTTCGAACAACCTGTACGACTCGGGAGAGACGACAAAGACTTCGTGGACGGCCAACGGGCTGCCCACCAACGGCGAGGCGATCTATGCGCGGCTCTATACAAATTTCAACGGCAAGGCGCTCTATGCCGACTACGCCTACAAGGCGGCGACACTGGCGCAGTCGGCGCTGACAAGCCCAGCGCCGGGCAGTACGCTGACCGGGTCGACGGTGAAGTTCACCTGGACGACCAGCAGCGGCGCCAGCGGCTATTCGCTTTGGCTGGGTTCGACAGGAATAGGATCGAACAACCTGTACGACTCCGGAGAGACGACAGGCACATCGGCGACGGCCAAGGGGCTGCCAACGAACGGAGAGAAGATTTATGCGCGGCTCAACATCAACTTCAATGGGGTCGCGCAGCATGTGGACTACACCTACACCGCCGCGCCATGAGCGGCCGCGCGCCACGCATAGCCAGCGGCTATACTGCGCATAAGCAAATGGCGATTCTTCTTCCATCAGAAACAGGCCGGCCATCCGCGGCGCGAGGCTGCACCGCGCCATGACGTTCGCCAGGCAGACAGGCATCATGCTGCAGGAAACCTGCGCGGTCTTCTGCTGCGGGTGCCTTTTTGTTTCGTGGCTCCTATGCGCCCCGTCCGCATCCGCTTTGCAGGTCGCACTGTCTTCGATGCCGCCTGGGCCACAGGCCGCTTCGGCCCGAAAGCCACCAACAGCGCCGGTTGCGGCAACTGAGAGCCGCATCACGTTCGAGGATCTGATCGAGGGTTCCGGAGTTCGCTTCGAGCTGAAAAACAGCATCAGTCCCGAGCGCTACTCGATTGAGACGATGCTGGGCGGCGTTGCCATTTTCGACTACAACAACGACGGACTGCTGGACATCTTCTTCACCAACGGCGCAGCCATACCGTCGCTGGAGAAGACCGATCCGAGCTACTGGAACCGGCTCTATCGCAATAACGGCGACGGCACTTTTACCGACGTGACGGAGAAAGCGGGCGTGAAGGGCGTTGGCTATTCGATGGGGGTTGCCGCGGGAGACTACGATAACGACGGCTTCGTCGATCTCTACATTACGGGCGTGAACCGCAACCAGCTGCTGCACAACAACGGGGACGGAACATTTACCGACGTTACGGAGAAAGCAGGAGTGGGCGGAACGATTGCCGGCTACGGCAAGCCATGGGCGGTTGCGGCGGGTTGGTTCGACTCCGCTAACAGCGGCCGCCTGGATCTTATCGTGATCAATTATCTGGACTACAACATTGCCGGCGCCAAGCTGTGTTCCATCGGCACTGCGCGCACGTATTGCGCTCCGGGGAACTTCAAGGGCACGCCGAATATTCTCTACAGAAATAACGGCAACGGCACGTTCACCGATGTGTCCGCGCCCTCGCACATCGGGCAATATGTGGGCAAAGGCATGGGCCTGGCGTTCGCCGATTATGACAACGATGGCTTTACCGATGTCTTTGTATCCAACGACACGTCACCCAATTTTCTGCTGCACAACAATGGTGACGGCACCTTCAAGGATGTGGCGTTGGAGCAGGGGGTGGCCTACACCTCGACAGGCGCGTTCGTAGCCGGTATGGGCGCGGAGTTCCGCGACCTGAACAACGACGGGCTGCCCGATATTTTTCACACCGCGATGTTCGGCGACACGTTTCCGCTCTACCGAAACACGGGAACGCAGTTTGACGATGTGACGGATGTTTCCGGCGTGACCGCCTTCAGCCACCGCATGACGGCGTGGGGCACGGGCGCGTTCGACTTCGGCAACGAAGGGCAAAAGGACCTGTTCGTGGCAGGCGGCGCAATCCTGGACAACGAGATGGAAGTGCTGCACCGGCCGGCGTTGCAGCCCGACGGCCTGCTGCGGAACAACGGCAACTTTACTTTCACGGACGCGAGCGCAACGACCGGCGCGGCGTTTCTTACGCCGCGGATGCACCGCGGCGCGGCGTTCGGCTCATTGAACAACGACGGCAAGATCGATGTTGTGGTAAGCGTGATCAACGACAAGCCGCAACTGCTCATGAACCGCACCGCCAACGGGAATCACTGGATCATTCTCAAGCTGGTGGGCACGAAGGACAACCGCGACGGCCTGGGAACGAAGGTGAAGATCACGACTTCGGAAGGCGTGCAGTATAACCACGCCACCACTGCCGTGGGGTACAGCTCATCGAGCGACAAGCGCGTGCACTTTGGGTTGGGCAAGGCCGCGACGATCGACAGGATCGAACTCTCCTGGCCCACCGGCGTGAAACAGGTGCTGACCAACGTGAAAGCTGACCAGGTGCTGACGATTGTGGAAGGCGGGGCGGTTTCCGCGAGGCCCATAGGCCATAGCGTCAGGGATGTTCGCAGGACCTTCCCGGATTGACAATTGGTCAAGACAATTGAAAGCTAGAAATATTTCCCAGTTAAGTGACTGTCCAGAAGCCCGTCTCAACGGTTACAAAAGTGCGCGATTGATTCCAACCAAAGTTGTAGAAAGATGTGGGCCGCAACGACCGAATTGATTTCAAAGCGCCGATGGACTGCTCCTCTCATCCCGATTCGACTATTGGATCTAATGCTTTTACCGATCAGGAGTGGGATGTCAGGAGGAGAAACTGTCAATTGCTATAACAAATGTCACTTATAAAATATGCAATCATGGATTGAAAGCTCTTGACAGGTGGTTTTTGGTTGCTCTACTCTTCTCTGGGCTCAGGGGAGAGAGTTTGGCGTGTGCTCAACTGACAACGTTTTCAGATCCCCTGGGAGAAGAATTCGATTCTCCCGAATGTAAACGTAATCAAGGGCACCGGCGACGCAATCCATCTTCGCGGCAGGCTCTTCCGAAAAGAGGCTGTTGCAACTACCCGCTCGCAACAGGTATTGCACGATGAAAGACGCTCGAAAGTACCAATTGCGGCGCGGGATTAAGACCTTTTCTCGCCGGGGCCTGCATGGCCGCGGTGAGAAGCCAGGCTTTTCTACCCGGTGCGAGAACCGGGCGGAAATGGGCCACGAATTTTCATGGTCCTAAGGCGAACCACGGAGAAAGCTCCCCGTGGTTTGCGCAAAGGGAGCAGCTCTTCGAGAGAGCGCTTCAGTAAAGAAGTTATCAACAAATTGAAATAGGAGACGCTATGCAGAATAGGCGAGTCATTTCAACACGCAGCCTGTTGCTGGCACTTCTTGGGGTATTTCTGTTTGCCGTGACCAACCTGAGTTATGGGCAGGACACCAATGCCTCTCTCAGCGGCACGGTTACAGATCCAAGCGGTGCGGCCATTCCCGGCGCAAAAATGTCCTTGACCAACGAAGCAACCGGTTTCACGGCCAACTTCGTGTCAGACGGAGCGGGCGAGTACACGTTCCGCAACCTTACCCCCGGCACGTACGACCTCAGCGTATCGGCAAACGGGTTCAAGTCCACCGATCAGAAAGGCATCGAACTGGCCATCAACCAGGCTGCCCGCGTGGATGCTAAACTGCCCCTCGGCAAGGCCGACGAAACCGTCACAGTCATCGGTGACGCGTCCTTGATTAACTACGAAAACCAGACCCTGGAAGGCGGCGTCAGCCCCGAAGCGCTTCAGGACTTCCCGCTGGTGGTCTCCGGCGCACCGCGCTCCTCGGTGGCCGTGGCTATCATGATGCCCGGCGTAACCTCGGCGGGCAGCGGAAACGCGTTCAACGCCCGCATCAATGGTGGCCTGATCACCGGCGACGAAGCCATTGTGGATGGCGCAACCGTGATCGAAGGCTACATGAACCAGAGCGGCATGGTCAGTCTCCAGACCGACTTTGGCATGTCGCCCGACATCACCAGCGAAGTCAAAGTGCTGACCGCAAACTACGACGCGCAGTACGGCGACACCACCTCCGGTCAGCTCATCATCCAGACCAAGAGCGGCGGCGAGCACTTCCATGGCGGCGGCTACGAGTACATCCGCAACGACTTTTTCAACTCCAACCCATACGGAGCGGGGCATGGCGCGGTGAAGCCCCCTGACAAGGAAAACGACTTTGGCGCCTTCGTCGGCGGCCCGTGGTACGTTCCCGGCTTCCATGGCGACAAGTCGTTCCTGAAGGGCTACTTCTACTTCAACTGGGAAGGCTTCCAGGACCACGGCGGCGCCAACCCGGCCACGGACTCCATTCTCTCTGCGAACGATCGCACGGGCAATTTCAGTGGCTGGGGCAGCCAGCTCTACTATCCGGACGATCCGGCCAAGTTCGGTGCATTGGCGGGAACGGCAATTCCGAACAACATGATCGATCCATCGCTTGAGGACCCGATCGCCAAGGCCTTTATCGCGGATCTGCCCACGCCCACCAACGGCAATGAGTTCAACAACTACTTCATTCCCAGGTCCGGCCAGGGCTCGCTGACCAACAGCGAGAACGTGTATTTTGCCCGCGCCGACCTCAACATCGGCCAAAAAGATCACCTCTACTACACCTACTGGTGGCAGTACGCGGGGCTCAATCTGCAGAGCGATCTGCCGCTGGCGATTTCAAACGCCGGTCCGGCCGACCCTGAGAATGCTCCCATCCAGAGGCTCAACTGGGAGCACAACTTCTCCGACGTGATGACCAACCACCTCACCCTCGGCTACCTGAACCGCAATGAGGGCTACCACGCTCTCAACGGCAGCGCCGACCTGCCCAAGGTCTCGGGTGTTGCCAATCCCAACTATCTTCCGGAGATGTCCTTCGGCAGCTACTTCACGACGCTGGGCAGCAACGATTCGCCGACCCCCGTCATTACCACGCGCGGAACCTACGCGTTGAACGATGTGTTCACGCGGGTAGTGGGCAAGCACACCTTCAAGGGCGGCCTTGAGTGGCGTCTGGCCGGCACCAGCATTCATGAGGGCAACAACCAGGGAGGAACCTTCCAGTTCAATGCCGATACCACCGGCAATGCCAACGACATCCAGAACACACCCGGCCTCTGCCCTCAGTGGCAGACGACGGGTTGCCCCGGCGATCCGGCAGCCAGCTTCTTCATGGGCGCAGTGGGCAATGCCAGTTCCAGCTACTACAACGTCTTCGCCGAGTATCCGCGCCAATACCAATACGCGGTGCACGGTGGCGATTCCTGGCGCTTCAGCCCCAGGCTAACCTTGAACTACAGCCTTCGTTGGGACTACATCACTCCCTTCGAAGAAAAGTTCAACAACCTCTCCTTCTTCGATCCTGTCGGGTTGAACCCCGGCGCTATCAACCCCGTTACCGGAGCCGAGCTTCCTGGGCGTCTGGCCTTCGCAGGCACGGGTTTTGGTGCGGCCAGCTATGGGGCGCGCTATCCTGAGGTTCCCTTCAAGGGCGCCTTGGCTCCTCGTGTCGGCTTTGCCTACACCTTGAACGAAAAAACAGTCCTCCGCGCCGGATACGGCATCTATTACGGCCAGGCCTTCTATCCAGGCTGGAATGGCGGCATGTCGCAGGATGGCTTCAACAAGAGCTTCGCCATCAACGAAGCAGTCAGCACCACAAACAGCAACCTTGAAGTTCCGGCGATCTACCTGACCACGGGCATCAACCCGGCGCTGGTGGGACCAACCAAGGACATCTCGTCCAGCTTCGACAATGGAAATGGGCCCTCCATGTACCGCCCGCTGGACGGCAACAAGAGGCCTTATTCGGGCCAATGGAACCTGACCATCGAGCGGGAGTTGCCCGCCAACTTCTTCGTCGCACTCTCCTACGTGGGCACCAAGGGCACGCATCTGCCTTCCGAACTCAGCCCGCTCAACATCCTCAACCCGAATAACCCGAACATCCAGGCACTTGGTGTACATCTTCTGGACACCTTCGGCGCGAACGATACCAGCGTTGACGGCATCAGCCAACCCTATGTGGGCTGGGCCAGCCAGATGGGCAACTGCGGTGGCGCCACCGTCGCCCAGGCCCTGGTTCCCTATCCCATGTACTGCGGCGTTCTGCAGGGCGAAAACGAAGAGCACGCAACCTCCCAGTACAACTCCTTCCAGGCCAAGCTGGAACACCATCTCTCGAATGGTTTCTATGTGCTCGGCGCGCTGACTGTGCAGAAGCTCTACACGGACGCTGCCGACACGACACAGTCAACCAACAGCTCGGGTACCCAGAGTCAGTTCTCGCCCTTCAACCTTTTCCCGAGGGCCTGGGCCATTGCTCCGGACAACGTTCCCGTCACAGTCCAGGGCTCCGTGGTCTACGAACTGCCTTTCGGGGAACACAAGCGCTTCCTCAATACCGCCGGTCCGGCCGATTGGTTCCTGGGCGGATGGCAAGCTACGCCTCTCTACCGGTACGAGTACGGCACTCCGTTCTCGTTCTCCTACAGCAACTGCATCACCGCCAAGGTGGGAGCTCTCCGTGAAGGCTGCGTTCCTGGCATCCTTCCCGGTCAGAAGGTCGTGTTGGGTGGACGCAATGGCTACAACCCGGCCAGCGGCGTTCCGTTCTTCAATCCCCTGGCCTTTGAGTCGAATTTCAGTGCATTCGGCTACACAGGTGTAGGCAAGGCGGTGACCACGGTCTACGGCCCCAGTTTCAAAGACCTGGATTTGTCGTTCAGCAAGAACACGAAGATCGCTGAAAAGGTGACCTTCAAGTTTAGCGCCAACTTCTTCAACACCTTCAACAACCACTACTTCGCCAACTCTCAGGGCGGGAACTATGGTGGTCCGTCGCCTGCCTTTGTGACCGACGTCTCCAGCTCCGTATTCGGAACCTGGAATCACTCGACAACCAATCCGCGCACCATTCAGTTCTCGGGACGGCTGGAATTCTAGGACGTTGCTAGCTCGAGTCTTTACCTCCGCGTCATCTGGCCTGCAGCCTGGGCCAGATGACGCTTATTTTCTTTGACTGCGAGAATGGCCAGGCTCCCGCAGTCGCTCCTCGAATATCTTTTTTGTTTTCCGGCAGTGTTCAGCGTGTGGGAGTGGAATGGGGATGGAGACTCAGATAGGTCTTGACTTCCTGCCGCGCCGCGTCTTCCTGCCCCAGCTTGCGATAAACCCGCGCCAGCGCCATGTGCGGTTCGGCATAGGCGGGATCAAGCCGCGCTGCTTCTTTCAGTTCCTCCAGAGCGGCTTCGGGCTTTTGCACATCCTCAAGAACTGTTCCCAGTTGAAAGTGCGCTTGCGCAAAGCCGGGGTCGAGACGAATTGCCTGGCGCAGATTCTTCTCGGCGTCCGAGAGCCGGTTGAGAAATTGCTGCGTGATGGCCAGGTTCAGATACGGCCACGCGGACGGATGCACAGATCCGCGGTCCAACTCGATGGCTTTCTCGTAGTTCTCGACAGCGAGGTCATTCTGGTTCTGGTAGTAGTAGCACAGGCCCAGGTTGTCGTAGGCGCGGGCCATGCGCGGGTCAAGGGCAATGGAGTGCTGAAAGTTGCGAATGGCCCGGTTGTATTCATGCGCGTCGTAGTCGAGGCGGCCCAGCCAGTAGGGATAAAGGGCTGCCTTTTCATTTTGCGCGGCCAGCGACTCGAGTACCGGGCGCGCCCAATCGGGATGCCCGATGCGAATGTAGGCCATGGCCAGCGAGAAATGCGGCTTGGGATCGAGCGGGGCGATAGCTTCGGACTTCTTCCATGCGACGGCGGCGTTGAGGTAGTCCTGGTTGAGAAAATAGACGGTGCCCGCATAGGCCAGCAGGCGCGCCGCGCGCGCGGAATGAGGATCGCGATCGATCTCGTCCAGCAGCAGCCTTTCCGCGGCGATGTAGTTGTGTGCGTCCACCGCGTGCTGCAACTGATTCGCTGCGTCGGGAGCGAGGGCGAGGGAGCCGATCGGCGAGGCCTGAGGCGCGGGCTCGTCAGCCGCCGATTGTGCCTGCGCAGGCAAAGCGAGGAGAACAAGCGCGGCCAACGCCAGCGACGGTTTGCGACGCATCTCGCCGTGTGCTCGCTTCATGGAGAATAGTGTAGTGGACGGAGCCAAAGTGTTGACGGGAACGCAGTGCGAGCGACAAACCGGGAACGCTCGCCGCGTTGCCGTACGCAGGCTCATGCGCGCGCTGCGGCTTCCGTGCCTGCTTCTGTGCTTTGCTTCAACCGCGGTCTCCCAGGGCTCCGCCGCGTACGTGCAGGCAGTTCTCGCCATCCAACAGCAGATCGAAGCGGGCAACCTGGATCAAGCGCGCACCATGATCGCAGCGGCAGCTCAAAAGTATCCTCACGATGGCGGGCTCGACAATCTGCTGGGCGTGGTGGAGATTCAGCAGGGACACAGCGCGGAGGCGGCCAAGGATTTTGCAGCAGCGATTGCCCACAATCCCCGCCTGGTGGGCGCGTATCTCAATCTAAGCCGCATCAAGATGCAGACTGCGGCAACCGACCCATCGGCGCGCGCCGAAGCCCTACGGCTCAGCGTGAAAGTGCTTGAGCTCGATCCCGCCAGCGACGAGGCAAATTACCAGGCAGCTACGATTCTTTTCTGGAACAAGGACCATCGTCTCTCGCTCGAACACTTGAAGAAGCTGGGCGCGCAGTCGGCCGCGCAGGTGGGGGCGCAGGCGCTGCTGTGTGCGGACTACGCCGCGCTGGGCGAGCGCGAAGCAACCAGCCAGGCGGCGAACGCCCTGACGGCGAATCCCGATTTAACCGAGCAGGACGCCGATACCTGCCTGCCTGCGCTGCGCGAGGCACGCCGCGCCGATCTGATTGAACCGCTCTTTTCCGCGGCCGCGGCCCGCCAGCCACTCTCGCCTGCGGGGTTGCGAATTCTCGGCCTGGCCCAGGAGGCGGAAGGCAAACTGCCCGCGGCGCGCACCACGCTGGAGAATGCCTTTGTGGCAGACAGCAAATCTGTTGTGATTCTCGAAGACCTGACGCGCGTGGCCAAGGCCGCAAACGACAACGAGGGCGCACTTGGTTACCTTGCACACGCGCGCGATCTCGATCGAGACAATCCCGCTCTGCCCTACGAGTTCGGAGTGATTTGCGTGCGCATCGGCCTTTTTGCCGAGGCGCGCAAGGCCATTGCCGAGGCGCTGCGGCTGGCTCCCGACGATCCCGATTACAACCTGGGGATGGGGATGGTGGTTTCTTTTTCCGAAGATCCATCGCAGGGGCTTCCCTTTCTGAAGCACTACCATGAGCTGCGTCCGCAGGACCCGGAGGGGCTGCTGGCGCTGGGGACAGCGAACTTCCGCGCCAAGGATTACGAGACCGCTCTGGGATGGCTCAAGCAGGCCGCCGCCAAACCCAAGACTGCGCCGGATGCGCATTTCTACCTGGGCCGCATCGCCCGCCAAGAGGGGCATATGGAGGAGGCGGCGGCGGAGTTGAAGCAGTCGCTCACCATGCGACCCGATCAGCCCGAGGCGCTGGCGGAACTTGGCCAGATCAGCTTACAGTCGCGCGATTTTTCGCGAGCGGCAACGTATTTCGATGAGGCGCTGCAGCTTGATCCGGACAACTACGCAGCCGACTTCGGGCTGCTCCAACTCTATGCCCGCACTGGCGACGCGCGACGCGACCAGCAGTCGCAGCGCTTTGACCAGATCAAGAACAAGAAGGAAGAACGCGATCGGCAGATGATGCGCGTGATTGAGCTTCGGCCCATTGGCGACCCGGACCGACACGATACGAATCCACAGTGAACCCGATTGTCCCAAGAACCTTTTCAGGATGGAGAACCACGATGACCTTTGAAAGACACGCAAGAAATGCCATGAACGCCGCTCGCGCCCTGCCTGTTCTGGGGCTGATGCTCTGCCTGCTGCTGGCTGCGGCAACCTGCCATGCGCAGAGCCTAACCGGCCGCTGGGCCGCAACCGGCAAGACGCTCGATAACGGTGAGCAGCAGAAGGCAATCCTTGATCTCAAGCAGGATGGGAACCAACTGACCGGAACGGTGAGAGGACTGGGATTTTCAACCGGCGTCAAGGGAACGGTGAAGGGCAACCACTTTGAGCTTTTCGGCGTCGACTGGAACGACAAGACTCCGTTTCTGGTGGGAGACCTGATCAACGGAAAAATCGAAGGAAAGCAGTGGGGAGACAAGTTTGCGGCCGGGCCGGCTACATCGGCAGACGAGTTTCCCGAGCTGCCTTATATCGATCCTCCCGCGCTGCACGCGGTTCCCTACAATGGCCTGGCCAAGACGCCGCCCATGGGATGGAATAGCTGGAATCTGTTTGCCGACAAAATTGACGATCAGACGGTGCGCACCATGGCTGACGCGATGATCTCCAGCGGCATGCGCGACGCCGGCTACATCTATGTGAACATCGACGACACGTGGGAAGGCGTGCGGGACGCGCAGGGGAACCTGCAAACGAATCACAAGTTCCCCAACATGAAGGCACTTGCCGACTACGTACACTCCAAGGGTCTCAAGCTGGGGATCTATTCATCGCCCGGGCCGAGAACGTGCGGGGGTTACCCGGCGACCTATGGGCACGAACAGCAGGATGCAAGCACATTTGCCTCCTGGGGAGTGGACTACCTGAAGTACGACTGGTGCAGCGCCGGCTCCATCTACAAAAACGATGCATTGCAACCTGTCTATCAGAAGATGGGCGACGCGCTGCGGTCGACCGGCCGTCCCATTGTCTATAGCCTGTGCGAGTACGGCATGGGCAGCGTGGAGAAGTGGGGCGCCGACGTCAGCGGCAACCTGTGGCGCACCACCGGCGACATCCGCGACGAGTGGGACAGCATGATCGAGAACATCGAAACGCAGGTCAAGACCGCGCCCTACGCCGGGCCCGGCCACTGGAACGATCCTGACATGCTGGAGATCGGAAACGGCCACATGAGCGACGACGAGTACCGCACCCACATGAGCCTGTGGTCACTGACCGCAGCGCCACTGCTCGCCGGCAACGATATCCGCACCATGTCCGCCGTGACCAAATCCATCCTGATGAACAAGGAAGTGATCGCAATCGATCAGGACCCGCTGGGCAAGCAGGCCTCGCCCGTGAAGAACGGGAACTTCGAGACCTGGATCAAGCCGTTGGCCGACGGCAGCGTGGCTGTGGGCGTGGTCAATCTTGGGCCATCCGCGGCACAGGCTACGGTCAATGCGGCCGATCTGCACCTGGCCCACGCTGTGACCAAGGCCCGCAATTTGTGGAGCCACACGGATGTGAAGTTTGCGCAGGATGCGTATTCCGCGCAGGTCCCGCCGCACGGTGTGCTGCTGCTGCGCGTATGGGCGCAATGAATTAAGGAGAGTACCGCCGGAGTCCGGCGTCACGCCGCCGGCGGCGATGCGGGATTCCAGCATTTTTCACCATCCGGTTCCTCTCCCCCGACCACGCGAAGTGAGTGACCGAGATATCGCAGCGGAGTATACTTCGATCGACAGGAAGTTCCCGCACTGCCACGTTTTTCGATCTGATCGGTCAAGTTTCGACGACAGAGGTTCGCACAATGAATTTTGTGAAACAATGCGGCGATCGGCCGCAAGAGCCAGACTGTCCTCAAACGGCCGCGGCGAACCGAGTGAACGCCGGCAGGCGCGACTCAAGCCGATCAGTACGCGGCTTCGCCCTTGCCATGGCGGCCTTCGTCGTTTTTTGCGCCGCATGGTTCGGGCTCAACAAGACCGTCTCCGGCGCGTCCAACGCGCCCGGCGAAATCACCGTCGATTATCCCCTCAATGGTTCAATCTTTCCGCCCGACATGGCTGCTCCCACATTCCAGTGGCGCGACCCGACCGAAGGCGCCGCAACCTGGCAAATCGATATTGCGTTTGACGACGGTTCTCCGCCCCTGCACATCGCATCGAAGGGCGAACGGTTGAAGATTGGCGAGATCGATTCGCGCTGCATCTCAACCACCAACAAACTGCCCACTCTCACCTCTGAACAGGCAGCGGCGCACACCTGGAAGCCTGACGCGGCCACGTGGGCCGCAATCCGCAAGCGCGCAGTTGAGCATGCCGCCGCCATCACGATCACAGGCTATGCGGGCGCCGATCAAAAGGCGCCACTCTCGCGCGGCGCCATGCAACTGACCATTTCACGCGATCCGGTGGGTGCGCCCATCTTTTATCGCGACGTGCCGCTGATGCCGTCGGCAACGGAGAGAGGCGTGATCAAGCCGCTGGCTTCGAGCGCAATCCCGCTCATCGAATGGCGCATGCGCGACATCTCCGAGCCATCGAGCCATGTTGTGATGACCGACCTGCACTCCTGCGCCAACTGTCACTCGTTCAGCCGCGACGGCAAGACCCTAGGTCTGGACATGGACGGGCCGCAGAACGACAAGGGACTCTACGCGTTGGTGCCCGTGGCCGAAAAGATGACCGTGCGCACGCAGGACATGATCTCCTGGGCCCGCTTTACGGGCGAACTGGACCCGCAGTCACGACTTGGATTCATGTCGCAGGTTTCACCGGACGGCAAATATGTGGCGACCACGATCAAGCCGCCCGGCACGAAGGGCTGGCAGTTCTATTATGTAGCCAACTTCCTCGACTACCGTTTTCTGCAGGTTTTCTACCCCACACGCGGAATCCTCGCCTGGTATGACCGCGAAGCCAAACAGTTGAAGCCGCTGCCTGGAGCCGACGATCCTAAACTGGTGCAGGCAAGCGCGGTCTGGAGTCCCGACGGCAAGTACCTAGTCTTTGCGCGCGCTGAAGCAAAAGACCCCAACCCCGCCAACGGCAAGCTGGCCGCCTACTCAAACGACCCGGCCGAGGTGCAGATACAATACGATCTTTATCGCATTCCCTTCAATGGCGGCCTGGGTGGCACGGCTGAGCCGATCTTCGGCGCATCGCAAAACGGCATGAGCAACAGCTTTCCCAAGATTTCGCCGGACGGCAAGTGGATGGTTTTTGTGCAGGCGCGCAACGGTCAGCTCATGCGCCCGGACGGCAAGCTCTATATCGTGCCAGCCACAGGCGGCAAGGCACGCCTGATGAACTGCAATACGTCCCTGATGAATTCCTGGCACAGCTTTTCTCCCAACGGACGCTGGCTGGTTTTTTCCTCGAAGAGCCGTTCACCTTACACGCAAATGTTTCTCACGCACATCGACGGGAACGGCAATGACTCGCCGGCAATTCTGATCGAGAATTCGACCGCCGCAAATCGCGCGGTCAACATACCCGAGTTCGTCAACATGAATCCCAGCGGCATCGAACACATCGACACGCCGGCAGTGGATTTCTTCAAGCAATTCGACATTGCCGCCGATCTGACAAAGAAGGGCCAGTACGATGCAGCGATTGCGGAATGGGGCAAAGCCGTGGCGATGCAGCCGGACGATGCGGGCGCGCACTACGGCCTGGGGCAAGCGATGTTTCTCGGGGGCAAGGTGGAGGATGCAATCGCGCAGTATCGCGAGTCGATCCGCGTGGACCCGTACAACGCAGAGGCGCATAACGGGTTAGGGACCGCGCTCGGCCAGGCGGGCGACGCCAGCCAATCGATCGAGCAATTTCACCTGGCAATCGACCAAAGGCCCGAGTACGCCGAGGCGCATAATAACCTGGGCTCCGCTCTGTTTGCCGAGCGCCAACTGCCAGGGGCCGTGGCTGAATTCAAGTCCGCGCTCGATGCCAATCCGGATTTCGCCGAAGCTTATAACAATCTCGGCTACGCTTATGCGGCACAGGGAAAGGCCGACGAGGCGGTGACAGAGTATCGCAAGGCAATCGCGATCGATCCGAGGCACGCGCCGGCTTACAACAATCTCGGGTTGGCACTTGCCGCAAAGGGCGATCTCGACGAAGCCATCGCCGACTTCACCAAGGCCGTCGAGCTCGAGCCCGCCAAGGCCGACGCGGAAGATAACCTGGGCCATGCACTGATGGCGAAAGGGAATCTCGACGATGCGATTCTGCACTTCAAACGGGCACTGGACATCGGACCCGAATCCGCGGAGTTCGACACCAACCTCGGCATCGCTCTCGCCAAGGAGGGTCAGCTGGCAGACGCCATTCCGCATTTCGAACGAGCCCTCGCGCTCTCCCCGGATGCGGTGGACGCTCATTACTTTCTTGGCAAGGCGTTGGTCATGTCCGGCAAGGGGGAAGAGGGGCTTGCCAATTGGAAACAGGCCCTGAGCAGGGACCCGGACAACCTGCAGGTTTTGAACGACACGGCGTGGGTGCTGGCCACTTCAAGCGAACCGACACTGCGCAACGGCGATGCCGCGCTGCCGCTGGCCGAGCATGCCGTGCAGCTTACATCGGCACACGAGCCCGCGATTCTAGGTACGCTCGCTGCCGTGTACGCCGAAACCGGCCAATTCGACAAGGCCGTTGAACTGGAGCAACGCGCTTCGCAACTGGCCGTGGAACAAGGCAAGGCCGCGCTGGCGCAGAGCCTCGATGCGCGCCTTGCGCTTTATCGGGACAGAACTCCAATTCGGCAGTAAGTTGTATGCCGCGAGGGCGTCGAGCATGCCGCGGCAACGGAAAGACACGAACCGCCATGGAAGAGCTTGACCTCCAGGAGTGCGCCGAAGATAAATTCATTCTACGGTTCATTTCAAGATGGAAGCTCTCGGCTCGGTTCAGGATCTTGTCTATCGGAAAGAGCTCTTTTGTGGTGACGTGGCCATTTGTTTCGAAACCGGTCTACGCGAAGTACAATTCTGAAGGAACCATGGATAAGGTAAAAGCTCCATTAAAGAGGATCGACCGGTGTTGCTTGAGTAGAGAGATATCCAGACAGTTCGCTCGAATTTGGCCGGCTCTGTTCCTGGGAGCTTCACAGATATTCAGTGCTTCATTCTGCCTGTGTTCTCCTGTCTCCGCGGCGAGTCCTGGGTCCGCACAGGAACGAGAGAGAGCCGATTCGTCCGTTTCGCACTCTGCTTCGGCTCAAGCGGAGACACAGCCACGCTGCCAGATCATTGGGACCCTGGAAATCGCCATCACCTGCGACTACACTCCCATGCCAGCGAACTCCGCTCAGACCACCGGCATGCCGCAAATCGCGCTGAATCGCGCTGCGCTGTCATTCAAAACGAAGGACGACAATTGGATGCGCCTTGAGCTCAGGTTGACAAAGCTGGACAGTACCCCGATTTCGCAGACTCGTCCGGTCTACATCGAAGTTGACGACGATGCCGGCCACAATTTTATCCGGCGGCCGTTGCCGAACGTAAAACTCGCCGCCCTCGCACCTGGGCAATCGGTGGACTTTCACGAGCAGATTCTGGTCCCCGCTCTCCGGCCTGGGCATTACCAAATCACGCTTTGGATACCGAGCACCGATCCTCAGTTCAAATTTAGCTCCACACATAATCTGCTGATCAGCAGCGTTGGCGTGGCCGACGAGAAATCCGGACTGAACAAGGTTGCCGCGTTTTCGGTTACGCGCTAAGGTGCAATATAAATCTGGCTGGGCCTTTTTGCACAAAGACCTCGCTGCGAGTGTATCCTCCTAACTTATGTGATACGATGGAAAATCCTCCACCTTTAATTTCTTTCAGCCTCTGTGCGTGGCTGATGACTTTGGCCGATGAACATGGTTCTCTCGATGGGGCGTATGGATGAAAGACGTTGAATGCTTGGAGACCGCCAATCTTACCGTTGGCCATGTGAGATTTATGGGATTCACTCGCCGGTCCCGGGCCGCGTGCCTTCTGACTGCCGCGATGGCGTTCACAGCCTTGCATGCGGCGGGGCAAACGAGCGTTCTGACCCAGCACAACGACGTTGGCAGAACCGGCCAAAACACAAATGAGACAATTCTCAACACAACCAATGTGAATGTAAGTTCCTTTGGGCAGTTGTTCAGCCTCCCGGTTCAAGGACAGGTCTATGCGCAACCCCTCTATGTTTATCAAGTGAAAATCAATGGAGTCTTCCACAATGTTCTGATTGTCGCAACGGAGGAAGACAATGTGTACGCCTTCGATGCGGATACACCAGCCGCCCCGTTGTGGAGCGCCAGCCTGGTGGACCAGAAACATGGCGCCGGGGCTGGGGAGACAGCGGTACCGAGCTCGGTGATTGGCTGCACGGACCTGCTGCCCAGCATCGGCGTTACCAGCACTCCAGTGATCGACTCCGTCGCAGGCTTCATCTACGTTGAAGCAAAGTCAACCGATGGAACAAACTTCTTTCACCGGCTGCATGCGCTGAACCTGGCAACCGGCGCCGAAAGTTCGCAAGGACCCGCGGTGATTGCGGGCACTGTGAGTGGCACAGGCGACGGATCGAACAACGGGCAGGTGACGTTTGACGCCTTCTACGAGAACAACCGGCCCGGGCTGCTCCTTCTGAATGGCTCAGTTTATATTGGATTTGCTTCGCACTGCGATAACGGCCCCTACCACGGGTGGCTCTTTGCTTACAATGCCACTTCCCTTGTTCGACAAAGTGTCTTCGTTACCACTCCGAATGGCGGCTTGGGTGGGATCTGGATGTCGGGATCAGGGCTCGCGGCCGATGCGAACTACATCTACACAGCAAGCGGCAACGGAAGCTTTGATACAACGAACGTTCCGGCCACGGAGCTGGGCGACACGGTGATGAAGCTGGGCACCACCGGGGGCAACCTATCACTTCAAGATTATTTCACGCCCTCGGATCAGAATTGTCTGGCAAACAATGACTTCGATCTTGGCTCAGGTGGAGTTTTGGTGCTTCCCGATCAGCCGGGAGTCTACCAGCATATCCTTGTGGCTGGCGGTAAAGAAGGCGCTATCTATGTCGTGAACCGCGACCAGATGACCAAGGGCAACAACCACTTTGAGAACAGCAACAACTGCATTACCAACGACCCGCAGATTCTGGAAGAATCGGCATCGGGAGCGTTTGGCACTATGTTTTCCTTGCCCGCCTACTGGAACAGCACCCTGTATTACGGGGCGGCTGGAGACGTGATGAAGTCGATCCCTCTGGTGAATGGACTTCCAGATCTCAGTGCGACCACGACCAATTCACTGAGATCCCTCTGGCCGGGCACGACCCCGTCGATTTCTTCCAATGGCACGGTCGCACACACCGGCATTCTGTGGGCTATCGAAAATGGATCGGACAATGGGACTCCCCTCCCCGGCATCGTCTACGCCTTCGATGCCATGGATATTTCCACCGAACTGTGGGACAGCACGCAGGCGCCCGGAAATCGCGATGCGGCGGGCGTTTACGTAAAGTTTTCAGTGCCTACCGTGGTGAATGGCAAGGTCTATGTCGGCGCAACGAATTTGGTAAACGTGTATGGCCTCTTGCAGGGGCCAGCAACTCTCACGTCACCCACGCCAGGCACGACATTACCTGGCCCGACGGTAACATTCTCCTGGCTGCCCGCCGCCGGAGCGACGAACTACGAGTTCCAGCTGGGAAGCAGCGGAGTGGGCTCCAGCGACTTGTACAATTCGGGCACACTTTCGCCAGCGACCACTTCGAAGACCGTAACCCTGCCCATCAACGGCACGAAGATCTACGCGCGGCTCTTGTCCATGATCAGCGGAGCCTGGCAATCTGTCGATTACACTTACACGGCGGCGTCCCAGGCGGTGCTGACAACTCCCGCACCGACCACCGTTCTTGCAGGGTCCGCGGTGACCTTCACCTGGACGGCAGGCACGGGAAACCCAACCGGGTACTCGCTCTGGCTGGGGAGCACGGGGGTGGGCTCGAACAACTTGTATGACTCTGGGGAGAAGACCGTCACTTCCGTCACGGCCGGCGGCCTGCCCGCCAACGGCGAGGCAATCTTCGCGCGGCTTTACACCAGTTTCGGCAAAACCACTGTACACAACGACTACGCCTACACGGCAGCAATGCTGGCGGCGATGACGTCGCCGGCGGCGGGCAGCGTTCTTTCGAGCCCCAACGTGACTTTTAGCTGGTCCTCGGCTACAGGAGCGACCGGGTACTCGCTCTGGCTGGGAAGCACCGGGGTGGGATCGAACAACCTTTACAACTCAGGAAATACGACGAACACTTCGGCCGGGGTCAGCGGTCTGCCCACCTACGGCGAGACAATTTATGCTCGGCTACTTACGAATCTCAATGGAAATTCGCTGTCCGTCGACTACACCTACAAGGCAGCGAATGTGGCGCAGTCGGCGCTGACAAGCCCGACGCCTGGCAGCACGCTGACCGGGACCACGGTGACATTCAGCTGGACGGCCAGCAGCGGCGCGAGGGGCTACTCACTTTGGCTGGGCTCAACGGGGGTGGGGTCGAACAACCTGTACGACTCCGGGGAGACGACAGGCACCTCGGCAACGGCCAAGGGGCTGCCCGCGAATGGAGGGACGATCTATGCGCGGTTCAACATCAATTTCAATGGGGTTTCTCAGCACGTCGACTACATCTACACAGCCGCCCCATGAGCAACTGAAGACCTGTCCCAGAGGAAGCTCGTCCCGGGGATTAATTCCGGCAATCAGAAGGTTCAATCAACGTATTTTAAAGGAATTAACCAGCTAAGATTGCGTGGCGGTGGTTGGAGTCTGCAGGGAACCCTTCTCCGGATCGGATTCCCTGCTTACAGGGAAAAATGCAGGGAAATTCGCGCTTTCAGCCCATAAATCTGGCGTTGAGAATCCTCTACGCTGCTGAATATAGGCGAGTTCCTTCGCGCTTATGCCCAATTCAGGCGCACCACCTGACAGGGAATTATCACCCATGTATCAGGGAAAATCATTTCCCTGTTTTCCGGCATTCCTACCAACGCCGACTCCGTGCACCTCGATGTTCATTGAGCTCCAAAGCATCAGAGAGCGCTCATGAGTCTTTGAGAACGGTCCGCAGGCGAGTATCGTCAGTTTAGGCAAAGGTCGGGCCGTGCGTGGTGCTTTGACGGGGCTTCATGAAGGTTGGACCATCTAAGATCATCAGGGGGAGTGGTTCATGGCAATCTCAGACATTTTGGCAAGCATCGATCGGGAAATCGCCCAGTTGCAGCAGGCACGCGCTCTGCTGAGTGGTGGTACTCCGCAGGCCAGCAAGAAAAAGGCTGGCAGGCCGAAGAAGGGAGCGGCGGCCGTTGTACCTACTACCGCGAAGCCCGCGAAAAAGAAGATGATGAACATCTCTCCCGAGGGGCGGAAACGGATCGCCGAGGCAGTCAAAAAGCGCTGGGCGGCGCAGAAGGCTGCTGCGGTAGTTGCACCAGCCGCCACGAAGCCAGCGAAAAAGAAGCCTGCTGCCCCAGTTGCACCGGCTGCCACAAAGCCCGCGAAGAAGAAAGCGGCGGCGGCGGTTGTACGCACCACCAAGAAGCCTGCGAAGAAGGCAGTCGCGGCAGTTGTACCGGCCACCACGGAACCTGCGAAGAAGGCTGCAGCCGAGGCACCGGCAAAGTAGCCGGCCACTCTCCGGCACGAATATGTGCAGGCGTCGGCCGGAACCCTTGTCAGCTCAGTCCCCTGCTTTGGTCTCTTCTTCTGGCCAAAGCGGCGGCTGGGCGGCGCGGGTTCGTTCATGCTGGAGGTCGGCGAGGATGCGGGACCAGTGGAGGATGCTACGCTCCGTTCGTGCTTGCCGCCCCTGTGCCTCCTTGAGCTTACGTTCCGCGTGGCGCATGCGACGTCGCTGGATGCGGTCGTGCTGAGGATCTGTGCGCATGCCGAGACTCAAAACCTGAGTGTCCAGAGTACCGCTCGTTGGCACCTCAGAATGCACCTCCGGGCAAGGGGATGAGCACGGTCACTCCCATTCGACCTTCAATTAAACAGGCTGAGGGAACGGCCACCACAATCATGATGCGCCTCCGCAGGCAGACTGAAGTATCCCGCGGTTTGGTTCTTCAAAGCCTCGCAAGCAAGTCAGAATCGCTCTACCGCTTTCGCATACGAAGCGACTCCCAGCTCCCATCAGTTATCCAGCCCCCGTCCACTACGAGGGCGTGGCCATTCACGAATCCGCTTTGCTCTCCGTCGGCGAGAAAGGCGATGGCCCGGGCAATATCGTCTGGACTGGCGAACCGGCCCATTGGAATACGCCCGGTAATGTCCGCGTCCGTGTAGCTTCCTCCCGCCTGATCAGCAACATCCATCTCCGTCTTCACCCATCCTGGACAAACGGCGTTGACTCGCACACCTCGCCCTCCCCACTCGGCTGCGAGTGTGCGGGTCATGCCGATCAACCCATGTTTCGACGCGTTATAAGCTACCCGGTCCGCAATTCCGAGCAACCCTGCAACCGAGGCGACGTTTACGATTGAACCGCTGCCCGCTTCGAGCATCTTCGTTCCGAAGGTCTTCGCCAGGAGAAATGGCGCCACGAGATTCACCTCAAGCACACGGCGATAGTCGCTAAGAGTGGTATCCTCCGCGGCTGAGATAAGACTGATACCGGCATTGTTCACAAGCACGTCGATACGTCCGAATCGGTCGAAGACCTCCTTGGAGAAACGATCCACGGTGGCCTCATCCGTAATGTCGCCGGCGTACCCGATCACCTCGCGTCCTTTCGCGCGTATGGACCTTACAGTCTCGGTGGGATGGTGAAGATCGACGATAGCAAGCCGGTAATCTTGCTGGGCAAACAACTCCGCAGTCCGACGGCCAATCCCCTGCGCTCCTCCGGTGACCACGACTACACGATTGATCCTGTTCATCTGTACTGTGCCCCTCTTGCTATCATCGTAAACTTCCACAGTGCGAATCAATCGCAGCACGGATCATGGGTACTGCATCGATGCATTCAGCGCGCGGCAAGTAGTGCAAGAGCCTGGCGCCATCCATCGATCGATAACGGTCGGCTCGGGGATGCATCGCAATTCTTCTTCAAGGATGGCTCCAGGATGCGCAGGACGCGTCGATCGTTTGGCGGACAGGTCAGCGTACCAAGCTTTTCCCAGTAAGATGTGGCGATGTGGTATACGTTGCGGATGTCGCACCGCCGTGTCTGCATAACCGCTATTCTCCTCCTCGCTGTTGCGCACGCCTTCCTCGCCTCAAGTCTCTCAGGGGCCCAGGACCTCGCCCCTTCGCCGCCGATGGGGTGGAGCGAATGGGACGCCTACGGAATGTCGGTGACCGAGTCCGAATTCAAGGCTAATGCCGCGGTACTTTCGGGGCTAAGGGAATATGGCTGGCAATACGCGCTGTTCGATGCAGGTTGGTACATGGAAAACCCAACTGGCGTGAACCGGGACAGCAAGAAGTATGTCCTGGACCAGTACGGACGCCTGACACCCGCCGTGAATCGATTTCCGTCGGCTAAAGATGGAGCGGGGTTCAAGTCGTTGGCCGATTGGCTGCATAGCCAGGGGCTCAAACTCGGCATCCATGTGATGCCCGGTGTTCCCCGCCAGAGTGTGATCGAGAACCTTCCCATCGCAGGGTCGAGATTCCATGCGGTGGACGCGGCCGACCCCACTCAGACCTGCTCGTGGGACAGCGAGTTCTACGTGGCAAAGGACAATGCAGCCGGCCAAGCCTACTACGACTCGATCGTCAGACTCTACGCAGACTGGGGCGTGGACTACATCAAGTTGGGCTGTGTCAGCGATCATCCATTCCATGCCAGTGGGATCAGGCAGATTGCCAAGGCCATCAAGAAGTCCGGTCGGCCGATCGTGCTAAGCCTTTCGCCGGGGCCACCACCGCAGCCTTACGTGAGTTTCGTTGCCAGGTATGCGCAGGTGTGGCGGATCTCCGAAGAACATTGGGATTTTTGGGCGCAGCAGCCGGACAAAAGCAGTCATCTGATGGGGTTGCGGGAGGCGTTCGACCTCTTTGCGAAATGGGCGCCTTCTGTGAAACCGGGCGCATGGGCGGATGGGGACCTCTTACCGGTTGGCTGGCTCGGGCCGCGTCCGGGATGGGGCGAGTCGCGGCAGTCGCGGGAGACCGAGGACGAGCAGCGCACCGAGTTCACGTTGTGGGTGATTGCGCGTTCTCCGCTCATCCTGGGAGCCAACCTGACCAGGCTGGATGCATTCACACGTTCGCTGATCACGAACAGGGACGTCATCGAGATCAACCAAAAGGCTTGGAAGAGTCATCCATTGAACGATCTCCATCCCGGCTTCGAACATGCCAGAGTCTGGGAAACGCACACGAGGACGAACGGCCGATTCCGAACGTACGTCGCTTTCTTCAATCTCGATGACAAGCCGGTCACCCTGCACGCCACCTGGAAGGAACTTGGCATCGAGGGCAAGCACGCAGGCCGCTCTCTCTGGGACGGCATTCAGTTTGCGCCCTCGACGGCCATCGAGATTACCCTGCCTGCTCACGGGAGCGCGATTTACCAGGTCGAGTAGGAGGAAAGCCAGCGAGGCACCGACCTTGCTCACTGGTAATTGTGTGCAGGCTAGTGAAGGCTCCAGGGTGAAGGCACCGAGAGGATTGCGAACCGCAAGGTGTGGCTCTGCCCCATATCGTCCGATTCGACCGGCACAGTTTTTCCGGCTGATGGGTTCCCCGTCGGTCGGCACCTCCGTTCCGATCGTCAGGAGACTACCCGGCGGGCTTTCTCACACTGCTCAGCAGCCACGAAACACAGCTTCCGTGCCTGGTCGATCCGGACCGCGAGGCCCAGAGCCTTCCGCTGACGGGAGTCCGTCGCTAGACAGGCCGGCGGTTATTTCAAGTCGGCCGGAATAACACTCCGCACGACGGGCGGTTGGCTGATCGCGAAGATTTACGGCTTCTTTGGCTCCTCTTCCTGCTGAACCACCTGCCCTTCGCCGGGGAAGGGCCAGTTTTTGTCCAGCAGAATCTCTTTTTCGCGCTGCCCCTTGGGCACTCGATCAATCGTGAGGTTCTCAAAGAAGTGGACGCCGGTCTTCCCGGCGCTGGCGATATCGGTGTCGCCATCCCCATCGAGATCCATCACCACAAACTGAGTGCCTGCGCCAGCCGTGCCGTTCACTGAGACGGGGTAGCGCGTGAACTCCCCCGTCTTGCGGTTGATTTTGTAGTAATAAATAACCAGGGGATCGTAGGAACCGGCGTCATGGCCGTTATGGCCGCGGTATCGTTTGCCGGTAATCAGTTCCGGCTGCCCGTCGCCGTCAATATCCGCCAGGGCAAGCGCGTGCGACTGCGAAAAGGACTCGTCGATGGCGTGCTGAACCCAATGACGGTTGGCGCCTTCTCCCTGCTGTTCAAGCCAGTAAAGGCCATAGCTGTGACCCTGGCCGTAGATCAGGTCCATCTTGCCGTTGTTCAGCACGTCGTAGCCGATGATGGGGAATCCGGTGTCGCCAAGGTGCCACTCCCCATGCCACTCCCACTGGTCCTTGTCCGCATCGATCTGCTTGAACCAGCCGGTAGGGGTCAGGATATCGGCCTTGCCGTCGCCGTCGATATCCGCCACGCCCACGCCGTGCCCATCCTGCGCCCGCTCACCGACGTGATGCATCCTGGGCTCGGGACCTGAAAAGTCTATCCAGATGAGACCCGATTTGTTGTAGTGGGCCAGGATCAGGTCCGGCTTGCCGTCGCCGTTGATGTCGGCCATCCAGCCGCCCTCCGTGTCGTAGCTGTTGCCGATGAAGTGCTTCTTCCACATGACCCCTTGCTTTTTGGGATTCTCGTACCACCACACGCCGTTGGTCATCCAGGCGGCGGTCACAATGTCGGGAGCGCCATCGTGGTTCACGTCCACTGCCCACTCGCCGCAGTCGGCGACATATTCGTTGACGATTCCGACTTCACGGTACTGGTGGCGCTTCCACTCCCCGCCATTGGGCCCTGGATTTTCATACCAATAGGCTCCGCTGACAAGGTCGGGCAGTCCGTCGCCGTTCATGTCCGCCGAAGTAATCCCCTCGGCGTGGTCGGTGCCCAGACGATGGGCAAAAAACGTGACCTGCGGCACTCCGCCAGGGCCGGGACCACGAGCTTGAATCCGATCGGCGCCGCCAACGAGCTGGGCCATGGTCGGAACGGCAAATGCAAGCATCACGAACGCCACAGGTAAATTGACCCTCACGGTAATCTCCTCGATTTCAATTTGCGTAACTCGACGGGTTGCTTTGCCAACATGCTCGACATCAATCCTCAATCTGCACGACTGTATTCACGACGTTTATTCTCTCACGAGCGTGAAGAACCTCCCGTCATTTCACGTACTCCTTTGTGCAGTGAATTGTGCCGCATCGCCGGAGGGCTTAGCGGTTCTCACCGTGCTCTGATTCAGTTCGCAGTGCGATGAATTGCTCCAACTGCTTCACGGAGTACATCAGCATGCCGCCAACTTTCGTCACTGGCGGCCCGCTACCAGTCAGCATGCTGCGCCGGCTGGAGGCATTTCCGCCTTTGGTCGGATAGGCGAGACATCTACCATCGGCATCCTACTTCCTAGAGGAGGAGCAGATGACTCAAGAAACGAAGCCAGTCCGTCTTACCGACGATGAAGTTGCCAACGCGCTTGTGAACGATTCCCTGGGGACGGTCGATCAAGCGGATTCCAGCGGCTCCGATGAGGCTAAAGAGACTGGGGACGCGAAAAAGGGGAACACGAGAACTCGGGAAGACTAGCATTCAGTGTGCGGGGAATGCCCTCAGCGCCCTCTTCACAAACGTCCCCACCGGCATCCTTCAGCGCAACCTCGCGGCCGTCGACCGCATGCTCAAGCAACCCAGTGCCACGATCCTGTTCAGGATTGCCAGGCTGTATGTGAAGACGATCAAATGGCTGTTGGCGGGGAGCGAGGGTGGGGTCGATGAGGCAGCCGGATGCTCACGGTGTAGTGCCGCCCACACGGCCGCTGCCCATGCTGGCACACGCGGCCTGGAGCACCCGCCGGCGCAGCGAGCGCACCTCAGATGCCCACCAAGTGGACAGCCCAACAGAGACCACCTTGTTCCCTGTTCGGCGACCATACAACCAGAACAGGGAATCCCGGAACGACTTTTCCGAAGCATGGCGTGGACCGGCTATATTGTTAGCAACGAACGGAATCCAAATCTCATTCTGGATTGCGGCTGATTCTTACAACGCGAGGCCCACAGCCATGGCGCAGGTCAACGGCTGTTGCATCCGCGTAGCGCACGGCAGGAGAGCGCGAATGAAATATCTCGCTTTTGCGGCGGTTTTTTGCCTGCAATTCCAGATGTTTGCCCAGCAACCGGCGCCGGAGATCAAGTTCCGTGCCCAGACGGATTTCTTCAAGTTGCCGCCGGATCTGTATTTCGGAGAGGCTGCCGGCGTAGCGGTGAATTCAAAGGGGCATGTTTTCGTCTTCTCTCGTGGCGGCACGACCGGCCCAGCCTACGGTGCGGCGGCGGCCCAGTTGTTCGAGTTTGACGCCGATGGAAAGTACGTCCGTGAGATCGGCCACCATCTGTATGCATGGAGCTATGCCCACTCCGTCAAGGTCGACAAGGAAGACAACATTTGGATCGCCGACAAGGGATCGGACATGGTCATCAAATTCAGTCCGGAAGGCCGGGTGTTGATGGTCTTCGGACGCAAGCAGGAAGCCTCCGACGAGGGCGCTGGTCCGCTCAAGCACCCCAAGCCGCCGCTGCAGCCGATCGACGGGGAGTTTCGCCAGGTCACCGATATAGCCTGGGACGCAGCAGGCAATACTTATATCAGTGACGGTTACATCAATTCCCGGATAGCCAAGATCGATAAAGACGGAAACTGGATCAAGTCCTGGGGCGAATCGGGAACTGGTCCAGGCCAGTTCAATACGCCGCACAGTATCGCTACGGATTATGCGGGCAATGTGTATGTGGCCGACCGCGGCAACGGTCGCATTCAGGTTTTCGATGGAGATGGCAAGTTTCAGCGCGAGATCCGCATCAATGTGCCCTACGTTCACAAGGTTCGCCCATGGATGGGAAACATGCCGTCCGAAGTGCCTGCTACCGCTGAAGCTCCACCGCCCTTGAACAAGACGATGTTGAACGGCTCTCCGTGGGCGATTTGCATCACACCGGGGCCCCATCAGGTGCTCTATGCGTCAGATGGTTATCCGGGGCGCATCTATAAACTCAGCCTGGATGGCAAAGTTCTTGGCGTGCTTGGCACGAGCGGCCACGGTCCTGGCCAGTTTGGCTGGATTCACGAACTGGCTTGCCCGTCAGAGAACGTCTTATATGCTGCCGAATTGCTGAATTGGCGGGTGCAGAAATTGACCCTTGAGCAGACGCCATAATCTCGAACGACTTCAGGCAACAACTGGATACATTCCCTCAACGAACTATGGCAGGTTCGAGCAGCTGTGAGCCATTGCCGTGGAGCTTGGCGACGTTGCATGCTTTCATGCCGTCGGCGGGGTAGGTTGGGAAGTTCTTCAGAGGTTCCCTCGGTGTCGATCACTCTACTACATTTGAGCGCAGCCATTTCTACCCAGATAGACAGACTGCTGCGAAAACCTTCCTAGCCACGCGACATTTTCGCGGATATAGTTCCAGACGCGACGACGAAACGCCTCGTCGGTCTCGACCGACTTCGCGAACAGAAGTTGGGTCGATGTCTTAGCCTTCCAACTCTCTCTTCCCATAGGTGGAACCTGCGGCGAATGAAACGTCTGGTAATCAACATCAAGGTCCATCATCAGTTGGATCGCGATCGAGGAAGGAATCTGGCCGTCTTGGTAGAGGTCGGCTATGCACTCGATGATGACGCGATTCTGGGGGTCTTCTATGTAGGCTGCCCCTTTCTGAAACAACGCTGTCGTTTGCTTCGTTGCCGATGCTTCCGCCGCCATCATGGGTTTCCCTCCATACGCCATCCGCAGTTTCCACCGCCGGTTGAAATCTCTCTAACGCAATCGCCAAGTGAGGTTCCGATGCCTTCACTTTACCCTTTAGCTGCAGCCCGGTGAAGTCCGATCGCTGGGTTCTGTCGACTCAGGTATCCGGACAGTAAGCCTAGCCTGCCACGAGTGTCCGCTCCGGAGTAAGCGATCGCGTGGCGGGTCTCGTGGAGGCATGCGGCGGCCCCTCAGGAGCGTGGAGCACGACGGGGGTAATACACAGAAAAGCCCCCACCGGCAGCGTACCGAGTGGGGGTTTTTCTGTGCCTTCAAGCCAGAAGAGCATCCCGGAAAGAACACGTTCGTTCGTCGTGTCCCTCATGGGGTTCCGTCCAGTTCGGGCCATGGCCAAATTCTCCATACCACCCCGCTCCACCAGAAACGAGCTGAGAGCATAGAAGAGGACGCGAGCGAGGCCCCTCTGGGCTTCACTCTGTTGGTGGAGAATCTCCACACCGTTGCAGAGGTTCTCGTACAGGGTTTCAAGCTTGACGTCGGACACTGGTTCGTGGGACATAGGTCTTACCTCGAAGGCTGGGTACCCCGACCCCACCAGGTGGGTCGAAAGTTCCACTGCTCTCTGGTCGACCAGAAGAAAGGGTGAATCAAAGGGAGATTAGCTGCTCGGAGAGAAATTCTCTGGCGAGGATTTATGCTGAATTGGCCCGGAAATCGGGGAGGTTTTAGATGCCTAAGTTATTGATTATAAGCAATTTGACTGCGTGGCGGAGAGAGGGGGATTCGAACCCCCGGTACAGCTTTTGACCGTACAACGGTTTAGCAAACCGCCGCCTTCAGCCACTCGGCCATCTCTCCGCGTCTTGAGATGGATTATACCGGAAGTTGGGCTGGGCCCGCACAATAACGGAAAGAACTCTCGAAAGCACGACCGTTTTCCTCGGCGCAATTTTTCGCTTTCTGGAACGGGCCAAGGTTGTTAGATTCGCTGTGATGCCTTTGATTTTCCAACCAGTCCGACGCAAAATGCGCTTTCTGCCCCTCATTGCCGCCACCTATTTCATGGTGTCCGGCGGTCCCTACGGCATTGAGGACATTCTGGGCGGGGCTGGGTTTGGCAAGGCGATCCTCATTCTTCTGGTTCTGCCTTTCCTGTGGTGCCTGCCCACCGCGCTCATGATTGGGGAACTGGCCAGCGCCATCCCCGCCGAGGGCGGCTTCTATATATGGGTACGGCGCGCGCTGGGCCCTTTCTGGGGCTATCAGGAGGGATGGCTCTCGCTCTCGGCCAGCATCTTCGACATGGCCATCTATCCGGCCATCTTCGTTCTTTATCTGGGCAAATTCTCGCCCTCCCTTACAGACGGCTGGCGGGGCTACGCCTGGTCGCTGGCCGTGGTGGCGCTTTGTTGCGCCTGGAATCTGAGGGGCGCGCCGCAGGTGGGCGAGGATTCGGTGTGGATGTTCGTGCTCCTGCTGGCTCCGTTCGTTGTTTTTGTTGTTCTCGCCGTGTGGCATTGGTGGGGCGCGCACCCGGCGGTGCAATGGACCCAGCCCGCATCTGAGGAAGCGCTCTCTACTGCCGTCCTGGTTGCCATGTGGAATTACATGGGCTGGGACAACGCCTCCACCATCGCCCAGGAAGTGGAGAATCCGCAGCGCAATTATCCGCGCGCCATGGTCGCGGCCACCGGGCTGGTCGCCGTCACTTATATTCTCCCTCTGGGCGCCATGGCCCTGGCTGGCTTGTCTCCACGCAGTTTCTCCACCGGGGACTGGACCACGGCCGCGCGCGCCGTGGGCGGGCCGTTGCTGGGCCTGGCCGTGGTGGCCGGCGGAGCCATCACCGGCGTGGGCATGTTTAACGCTCTGGTCATGAGCTACTCGCGCCTGCCCATGGCCATGGCCGAAGAAGGCATGTTGCCGCTCGTGGTGGCCCGGCGGAACAGCCGCGGAGTGCCCTGGGTAAGCGTTGTGCTCTGCGGCCTGGCCTGGGGCCTGGCCCTCAAGCTGCCGTTTGAGCGCCTCATCTCCATCGACCTGATCCTTTATGGGTCCAGCCTTCTGCTGGAATTTGTCGCCCTGGTGGTGCTGCGCGTCCGCGAGCCAAATCTGGAGCGGCCCTTCAAGGCCGGCAACTTTGCCGTCGCCTGCCTGCTGGGGGCCGGTCCCGCCGTTCTGATCGGGTACGCCCTCTATGCCTCCCGCGACGAAAAGATCATTGGCACCACCTCGGCCCTGTTGTTTGCATTCGGGGTGAGCCTGCTGGGGCCGGTACTCTATTGGGCTACGGCTCTCCCGCTGGCTCGCCGGCGCCTGGCCACGGAGGCGCAGGGCGCGGACTGATCAATTCCTGACTGACCACATCCGGACTGACCCTTCCTGACTGGTCCAGCCTGATTGGTCCAGCCCAGCCGGACCGGCCTTCTCTCAACCGTACCGTCTTCCCCCGGTCTTCTTCTAGCCGGCCTTAGATTCGCGGCTCCGTCTGCAATCAGTCAATCGAATTGTTTTGACAAAGTATTGTCGCGTTTGTATTAAATTGACCACTAGCCCTAGGAAGGTCTTGCCGTAGTGAGCATGATCTGGGTCTTTCCTCGACCCCAGACCGGGCCGCAGCTCTTTGGCTATTCCCCGCGTCTTGAATGCGAACTGAATTCGAACCTGCAAATCTCCTGATCGGCCTTGTTGACCCGGCAGGTGAAGAAAAGAGGTCTCCATGTGCACGATGAAGGATGCTTTCCCCTCCATGGGCCGTCGATTGCACCTTGCCTCGGCCGCGTCTCTGCTCTCTATTCCACTAGCCCTCGGCCTGGTCTCGACCTTGACTTGGTCCGCACAGGCCGCCGCGCAAGAACTCGCGCAGACCGTCACGGAGGCATCCGGGCAGGTGCAGGAGCCCGGCGACCGGGCGGCCTCGGTCCCGGTGGTGCCGCAGCAGATTCGCTACGCGGGCAAGCTGTCCGCGCGGGCGGGCGAGCAGGTGGAGGCCGAGTTCCGCATCTACGCGGCGCCGGATGGCGGCGAGCCTCTCTGGACCGAGGCGCAACAGGTGCAGGTGCAGCTCGACGGCTCCTATTCGGTTCTGCTGGGCGCGGCCAGCCCGGCTGGCTTGCCGCAGGCGGTCTTCGCCGGCGGCGCGGCGCGCTGGCTTGGGGTGAGCGTGGACCGGTCGCAGGAGCAGGAGCGCGTGCTGCTGTCGAGCGTTCCCTATGCCATGAAGTCGGCAGACGCTGAGTCGCTGGCCGGCCACGCGGCTTCAGACTTCGTGACGCAGGAGCAGCTCGCCGCGCTGGCTGCGGCCTCCGCGCCGGCCGCGCTGGCCAGCCAATCAGCAGCCGCTTCTGCTGAGGCGCGTCCGGACGACTCCGGCCCGATCACCGGCGTGGGCACTGCCAACGCGATTGCTCTGTTCACCGGCGCCAACGCCATTGGCAACGCCAACATCGTGCAGTCGGGCATGGAGATCGGCATCAACGAGACCACTCCGGCGGCCATGCTCGACGTGGGCGGCACGGAGACCGTGCGCGGCGAATTGGCCCTGCCCTCGACCAACACGGCCACCACCGGCGGCGGCTTCAGCTCGCAGCCGCTGGAGCTGAGCGCCAGCGCCTGGTCGACTGCCGTTCCAGGGGCGGTGGCGCAGAACTTTGTCCTCGAGTCGACGGCCACCGGCAACAACACCGCAACCCCCGGCGGAAGCCTGCAGGTGCTCTACGGCTCCGGGACCAACTCTCCAACCCCGACCGGGTTCTACATCTCCAGCAACGGCAAGGTGACCTTCACCAACGGCCAGACCTTCCCCGACACGCTGGCCAACGTGGTGGCCAACAGTCCGCTGACGGCCGTCACGTCAGCGGGGATATCGACCATCGGGTTGAGCACCGGAGTGCTTGAGACCACGCTGAACACGGTCTATCCGCAACTGGCCGCGGCCAACTCCTTTCACGGTACGCAAACCATCAACGGCGGGCTCACGCTGACCTCGGCATTGACCGGAACCACCGAAACACTGACGGGAGCGCTGAACTCCTACGGCGCTCAATCCACCGGCACCATCCTGCTGAAGGCTCCCAACCCGGCCACCGCGACCACCAGCTACAACTCGCCGGTGTTCATGTTCACGGGCAGCGCTTATAACAGCGGAACCAGCGCTGCGGTGAACCAGAACTTCTCCTGGCAGGCAGTGATTCAAGGCAACAACACGGCGACACCCTCGGCCAATCTCGCGCTGCTGGCCGGAACAGGGAACGCCAACCAGTCGCCTACGGGCTTGTCGATCTCGCCCAAGGGCATCGTCAATTTTGTGTCAGGCCAGACCTTTCCCGGCGGAGGTGGAGGCACCATCACCGGCATCACCACCACGAGTCCGCTGACCGGCTCCGGAACCTCCGGCTCGGTCGCTCTGGGGTTGAACGAGAGCACCCTCACCAGCGACATCGCGCCGGCCATGGCCACCGCCATCGCGCCCGCCATCGCCACCGACATCACGCCCGCCCTCCAGACCACCTTCGACGCGCGCTATGCGCAGCTGGCGAGCAGCAACACGTTCTACGGCGACTACAACAACTACTTCGAAGGCTACACCTTCTTCGACACGGGCGCCGAATTCGAAGACTCCATCCTCGTTTATGGGCCTACAGGTGATGATGTTATCGGCGTGTATGGTCATGCCGGCTACGGCACTTCAATCGGTGTGAAGGGCTATTCGGCCGGCGATCAGGGCTACGGCGTTGTTGGCGATTCCGACGGTGATGGCGGCTGGGGTGTCTACGGGTGGTCCCGCTACGGCATCGGCGTGCTCGGTGTGTCGCCGGACTATAGCAACACCTACACGAACTACCTTGCAAATGGGCTGCTCGCCGGAGTCTGGGGAGATTCCTCGCTTGTCGCGGGCGCCGGAGTTAACGGCACAGCCGACAATGCGGCGGCGGCGAACTTCATCAACAACAGCGCCGCCTATCACACCCTGTACATCATCAACAATTCCACCGGCGGCACGGGCGCTGCTGTTCTGAGCGCATCCACACCCAACGGGTCCTGCGACATCACCGACGGCGACTTTGCCTGCACGGGCCAGCTCAAGACCCTTGCCTCCATCGATGGCGGCGCGCGCATGGTTGAAACCTATGCCGTGCACTCCGCGGAGAACTGGATGGAGGACTTCGGCACCGGTACCCTGGAACGCGGCGTAGCGCACATCCGACTCGACAAGACCTTTTCCGAAACCGTCGCCAACAGCCCTGACTATCACGTCTTTCTCACCCCGGGCGGGGACTGCCGGGGTTTATACGTGATCAACAAGACCGCGCAGGGCTTTGAAGTCCGCGAGTCGGGGGGCGGCACATCCTCGCTCGAGTTCGACTACCGCATCGTCGCCAAACGGCTGGGCTTCGAGAAGGAGCGCCTGGCCGATGTCACCGAGCACTTCAGGGCTGAAGAGGCGAAGCTGAAGGAGCGCCTTGGGAACCCCTCCACCACCCCCAGCCAGCCAAGGCACATGGAACAGCCGTTCGATGGGCACAGGCCTCCCGGCAGCATGCATAAGCGGGTTCATGCTCCGCGCCCGAATCCAGCTTCTCCCGCACCTTAGTTGTCCTTGAAAATCTTGATGGGCCGGGCCGCGCGATCCGCCTTTGCCGGGACGGTGAGCGAGACGGCGGACTACCACGTCATCCTCACTCCCAACGCCGACTCCCGAGGCCTCTACGTGATCAACAAGACGCTCACCAGCTTCGTGGTGCGGGAGTCAGGCGGCGGAACCTCCTCGCTCAGCTTCGACTACCGCATTGTTGCCAAGCGCCGCGGCTTCGAAACACCTCGCCTGGTCGACGTCACCGAGCGCTACAACACCGAAATGAGAGCCGCTTCGATAACCCGCAGCTCGGGAATCCGGCACAGGCCGGCCGCGTTGGCCAAGTCGCCCTTGCAGATGGCGCTCAACTCCAACCCCCGCCGCATCGTGCTGGGTAGGATTCCCACCGAACACAAGCCGATGGCCCGGCCCGCCTCGGAAAACCGGACCGCACCTCGTCCCTGATCTGGCCCGAGCTACAACAAAAGAGCCGCTGACCCTGGGGGTCGGCGGCTCTTCTCTTTGCCTTCGATCAGCCGCGCCATCCGGCTCCCGCGGCCCACTTTACTCGCTCCCCGCCTGTTTCGCCTTGCTCTCCTGGAACTGCCTGGCCGACTTGGCCACCTGGTCGCGCGCATAGGCCGCGTCGTGCCAGCCCTTGATCTCGACCCGCTTGCCTTCGAGATCCTTGTAGATGGAAAAAAAGTGGGTGATCTCCTTCAGCATGTGGGGATAGATATCGGTATAGTTCCACACGTTGTTGTAGCGGGGATTGTTCTTGCCCACGGCCAGCACCTTCTCGTCGAGCACGCCCTGGTCGAGCATCTCCAGCAGGCCAATGGGCCTTGTTTCCTGTACGCAGCCGGGAAAGCTCGGGCTGGGCACCAGCACCAGCACGTCGAGCGGATCGCCGTCGTCGCTGAGCGTGGAAGGAATAAATCCGTAGTCGCCGGGGTAATGCACCGGGGAGTGCAGGTTGCGGTCCAGCTTGAAGACGTGCAACTGCTTGTCGTACTCGAATTTCTGCGTTCCGTCCTTGGGGATTTCAATGACGGTGCGAAAGACCTCGGGCGAACGGTCGCCAATGGGCAGTTCCAGATAATTAACCATCATTTGTTGCTGCTCCTTTTGGTGCATGGGGGAAAGTGGGTCCGGCGCGGGGTAGTGTCCTAACTCTGCGTTGCTGCGTCTTTGATCGTCTGTCCACTCGCAGGGCAAACGTAGAATTTGACGTTGGGGTCTGGGTCTGAAGTATTCGTCGGCTGGAGGGGCATATTGTGAATGCCACAGGTTGGCGGGTTCGACCCTGGCTTGCTAAAACACTGTTGTACCATTTGATTCCTCCCGCCCAGATTATATGCTCCAAACACACGAGAGCCCCTCGTTTCTGAGAGGCTCTGTGGCAGTTCTGGGAAAGGGCGAAGCAGGTCTCAGACGCTACGCGCTTATCCTGTCGCTGTCAATCCGCTTCCGGTGTTTCATCTTCATCGAATGATTCTTCTAGCGCCTGAATCTGCTTCTTTAGCCGCGTCACATCTGCCTTGGTAGGCTGCCCGATGATGCGCAAATCGGCTCTTACGGAACGGGGCATAGATAGCGTCCACGTCCACGCATTGACCGCTTCGGTGGCCTGTGAAGGGGGTTTCCCAAAGTTCTTGACCACATCACTCGCTATGAACGAATCTACAGGTGATAACGATTTGTCCTCAGTCTGCATCGCATTTGCCTCCACCGATTCAGGCGTACTGGAGACATTATAATTCGTTCCGTTAAGTTCCGCAAAGGAGAGCGTATCCCTAAAGGCTGCAACAGCTTGCTCCGCCCCGCTAGATGTGAAGTCCATCCGCGACACCAAAAAATTCTTGATTGATTCGTCAGAGCCTTCCTTCTTCTCTTCGTTTAGAAGGCGAAAAAGCTCTGGAGAGAGCGCTGCTGTGCGCTTCGCTTCCAGCGCTTCTTTATCATTTGCAGGATAGAGAAGATGAACGGCTAACTCGCTGACTCGCATCCCCTTGGCTTCGTCGCCGTCCAGCAAATCATACTTTTTCATAGACGCGATCTTTGAACGAGCGTTTCCGCTAAGACTGCTGTATCCCAATGCCTTTGCAATATCTTCACCGGCCACCTGTGTTCTTTTCTCGCGGTCATAGACCTGCCGGACGAATGCGACTGCTTCGCTCAAACCATGCGCGGGGTAGTTGGGGCTTCGAGCCATGTCCTCACCTCTTCCATTTCATCATAGGACCTAGCCCCGCCGTTGTCAAGGATAATGAGGGAGGATTATTTCTCAGTTAGCCTCATATTCTCCTTGCGGAGCGGAGGCTAATCTGTTACCTTTGTAAATAGTTCAGGCCGGGATCCGGGAAGCACCCCGAAAAACCCGGCCTAGAGAGGAGGTCGAAAGCGATGCGGAAGATCACTTTCACCATTCACTTTTCGGATGGAACCACCGTGGAAATCACGGTTATCCCACCGTCTTAGCTGACTAACCAAAGGCGCTCCGCCCTCGACTGGAATCGAGAACGGAGCAAATCCAAGAATCGGGACGAGCCCAACACTTAGACGCCAAAGCTAGTTTGAGGCTTTTCCCCAAAAAAGACAAGAGGAAAAGCCATGACCTGCCACTATTGCCGCACCACCTGCAAGCGCTTCGGAAAGCACAGAAACGGCCTCCAGCGCTACCGCTGCAACCAATGTGCCAAGACCTTCACCGAAGAGCATGAGCGTCCCCTGGACGAAATGCGCCTTCCCTTTGACCGCGCCGTGTCCATCCTGCAACTGCTTTTGGAGGGCATGAGCGTTCGTAGCGTCGAGCGCGTGACCGGCGTTCACCGTGACACAATTCTCCGGCTGCTCGTCCTGGCCGGGGAACGCTGCTCCGCTCTGATGGAGTCCAAGATTCAGAATCTGCCCGTCAAGGATGTTGAGGTTGATGAGATTTGGGGATTTGTTGGCAAGAAAGAAGGCCACAAGTCTGATGATGATGGTGCGGAACTTGGAGATGCCTATTGTTTCATCGGCATGGAGCGCAGCACGAAGCTGGTTCTGGCCCACCATCTGGGCAAGCGCACGGCGAAGGCCACAGATGCCTTTATCGGTAAGCTGGCCTATGCCACGTCACGGGACCGCTACCAGTTGACCTCAGACGGATTCAAGCCCTACGTGAGCGCCGTCAAGCTGATACTGAGGGACCGCGTAGACTTCGCGCAGCTCGTCAAGGTCTACGGCACTCCCCGCGACGGCGAGCAGCGTTACAGCCCCGCCGAGGTTGTGGATTCTGTCCCATGCGAAATCATGGGGCGACCAGTCAGAGACAGGATTTGCACGTCACATATCGAAAGACAGAACCTCAGCGTCCGCATGGGAATGCGCCGCATGACTCGACTCACTAATGCGTTTTCTAAGAAGTGGGAAAACCTGCAAGCTGCTTATTCCCTATGGTTCGCCTTCTACAACTTCTGCCGCGTTCACAAGACACTGCGCGTCACCCCTGCGATGGAGGCGGGGATTGCCGCTCACGCGTGGACAGTTGCTGATCTTCTCGGCGCTTAAGGCTCGACTTGTGGGGGAACGTCCGGGATAGGCGGCATCCCGTACATGAGAGGATTGTTAGAAACCCCTTCAAAAAGTAGCGATTGCCACGGCTCTACGGGAGTATTTGAAGTCGGAGTCAGCAAAAACAGAAACGGCATGTGCTTTGCCGTTTCGAAAGCAAGACGATTTGCCTCTTGATTCAAAAGGCAAAAATTAAGCAGGCGTCCGTAGTTTTGCATATTGGTCTCCAATCTCTTTGGAATCAGGTTTGGTCCGTTGAGCAGATTCAAAAATGCCCTTTAATGAAGTGATTAGCTCGCCTGGAACCTGCCATGTCTCTGTAGAAGAAACAACGTACATTTCTGTTTCCTTCCCTACCCCAGGGGCGACTTCTGCTGCTAATTTGGCCCCGTAAACAGCAAGCAGCGTTTCAGGGAGGCTCGACTTGGGATGATGCAATTCAAGGGCCAATTTGATCGAAGCGTGGGTTGCGCCGCTTCCGGTTATCCCGTATCCGATTTTGTCAAAAGGAATCACCTGGCCTGGATGGGAGACTAAATATATGTGCGTCCCGCCGTCATCTATTCCCGCGACGATGATTTCCGCATTGAGATTGAACTGGCCCGTTTGCATAAACAACTGTGCAAAAATCTGCCCCTGGGGTTGGAGATACGCGGGTAACGTGCCACCTCTGGATCGAAACAGCGCGAAATCTGGGCCAAGGGCGGGAGCGACAATCGTCTGTTCGATCTGCTCATTGCGCAAGATCCCATATTCTTCCATTACGGCTCGCGCAATGATATCAGCGCTTTGTTTCGGAGATGTTGCATATTTTATTCTTGCTCGCTTCAGGATTTCGGCCACGACCAACGAATTCCCTGATCCCATTGCCAAGCATGTCGGACTCATCGCCTCAATTTTGCTAATCGGCGGCTCGAACTCAACATTGAGGGGAGGACCGATTGTGAACATCCGATCGGCAGCAAGAACTAGGTTTTTGCCATCATCACAGGTTGCAGCAATGCAAATTGTCATTGTTTAACTCTCGGCTGCGAATATTCTCATCCGGAACGGTAACTGCGCAAGTACCTAATTATACACTCCCATCGCAATATCTTGATTTGGCGATGCTTTCTCGTCTCCCCCGGCTGGATTAAGTTTTCTCAGCAACGCACTCTTAGGACACTACCCGGCGCGGAGAATTGAACCGGCGCGTCGATAGAATCGAGGAAGAATGCCTGAAAACTCCGGCCCGGTGCCGGTCATACTATAATCAGGGAAAATGAAGGCGCATGTCTACGTTACGCTGAAGACATCGGTCCTGGACCCCCAGGGCCAGACCATCCAGAACGCCCTGCGCAAGATCGGCTACGCGGAAGTGACGGCGGTGCGCCAGGGCAAGTATTTCGCGCTCTCGTTGGCCGATGGCCTCTCCGCAGAAGCCGCCAAGACCCAGGTCGAGCTCATCGCCAAGGATGTGCTCACCAACCCCGTCATCGAAGAGTTTACATACCGCATAGAGGAATAACTGGCCTCGCGCCGGGACGCCGTTCCGGTCTTTCAATGCCGCTCCGGTCAGAGGCGAATCGCCCTGAATGCACACCCTCCTTCGGAGATTGCGCCCATCAGCCGGTGGATCCAGCGTCTATAATTTACGCAAGCACCAGAGGTTCAGATGAATGCTGCGGCAAGGCTCAATGCAGCGGTAATGATGCTTGGGAGCGTGTTCTCGCCTCCCTTGATTGCTCAATCCCAACTTGCTCCACACGCCATACCCGCTCAGGCTGCGTTGATCGCAACTCCGCTGGACAACCATCTGCGCATCCGCATTCCCTATTCAACGCATCCCCAGGCGATACCTGCGCATGACGCCGGGGCGCTCGACGGCGGAGTATCACTGGAGCGGATGATTCTGGTGCTGGGCGCAACAGCCGAGCAGGAGCACCAGGCGCGCACGCTTGTCGACAGCCAGCAGACCAAGGGCTCGCCCGACTTCCGTCGTTGGATTACGCCTGAAGAATTTGGCCGTCGTTTCGGCCCTTCCGACCAGGAGATTCAAGAAGTTGCCGATTGGCTGCAACAACAGGGATTCGCGGTAAGCGGGATAGCCAGGAGCAAACGCTGGATCGAATTCAGCGGGACCTCGGCGCAGGTCGAGTCCGCATTCCAGACGGAGATGAGGCATTATCAGGTGGACGGCGACGTGCACACCGCGAATGCCACGGACATCAGCATCCCCGCGGCATTGTCCCCCGTTGTGCGCGGTGTGGTTTCTCTCCACGATTTCTATAGCAAACCGGCCCTGATCCCGTCCAACAGACAGGCAACAGCCAAGTTCGCAGGTGGAAAGCCCGCTATGGCCCTTGAGGGAGGCGGCGATGCAATCTCCCCGCCTGACTTTGCAACCATCTACAATCTCAATCCCCTGTATAACGGTGTCTCTCCCTCACCAAAGACCACGCCCATCGACGGAACCGGCCAGACGATTGCGATTATCGCTGAGGGAATGATCAATACAATAGCCAATACGGGCTTCGATGACGTCGCCGCATTCCGTCAGATTTTCGGCCTGCCGGCCAACCAGCCCAACGTCATTGTCACCGGGCCTGGCATCGCTCTGAACAGGGTGGACGCGGAGGCGACCCTCGATGTCGAGTGGTCGGGCGCGGTGGCTCCCAATGCCACTATCGACCTGGTCGTCAGCGCTGGAACCCTAACCACCGACCCGGTCGATCTCTCCGCGATCTATGTGATCGATAACAATCTGGCGCAGATCATGAACCTGAGCTTCTCAGAGTGCGAGCAGGACTTTGGGAGTGCGGGAAACGCGTTCTGGAACACGCTGTTTGAGCAAGCAGCCGCGCAAGGCATAAGCGTCTTCGTCGCATCCGGCGATTGGGGCGCGGCGGGCTGCGAACCGGACTCATTCTCCAGTAACACTGACCTGGCCGTAAATGGCCTCAGTTCCACCCCGTTCAACACATCCGTGGGAGGCACGGAATTCGATGAAAGCGTGAACGGCGGGACAAACGCGACATTCTGGAACAGCGGAACCGGTCTTGCGACCGGTTACATCCCGGAGATGGTCTGGAACGACTGCGTCACCAAGTGCGAAGATGCCGCGGGCGGCGGCATCAGCTCCATCTATCCCATTCCAAGCTGGCAAACCCTCCCCATCCTCGGCTTGTCCGGCGCCAAAATCCCCATGCGCGCGCTGCCCGACGTCTCATTTGCCGCCGCCGAAAGCCACGATCCCTATGTGTTTTGTTTCACCTTGCATTCTTTCGATCCGGACTGCCAGGTGAGCGGAGGCTCAGTTTCGTTCAGCAACTTTGCGGGAGGAACTTCGTTTGCATCGCCGGCGATGGCCGGCGTGATGGCCTTGATCGATCAAGCCGCGGGAAATCGTCAGGGACTGGCTAACTTCGAGTTCTACTCCCTGGCTGCCACTCAGAGCGGTAGTTATCCTGCCTGTAACTCCTCCAACCAGACCAATCCCGCGACACGGCCTGGGCCGCAATGCGTCTTCAACGATGTCACCAGCGGCGACAACGGCGTGCCCGGCAACGACACGCTCACCTTCACCCCGCCCGGCGACAAGGCCGGCCAGCTTGGATACAACGCGGTTCCGGGATACGACCCGGCCACCGGCCTGGGATCGATCGACTCTTCCAAATTGGTGAATGCGTGGGTAACTGCCGAGGCAGGATTCAATGGTTCTTCAACCACTCTTTCCGCCTCGTTCAACGGCAATCCACTGCCATCGAATTCCGTCAGAATTGTGCATGGGCAGCCGGTTTCCGTGATCGTCTCGGTTGCGGCGCTGAACGCCAACAACAAGCAAACTCCGAGCACGGAAATCTCGCTGCTCGCGCAGGGCGGCAATCTCCCTCCCAATGTCGGAATCCAGTCTGCACCGATCAGCGGCGGGGGCGGAACGGCGAGTACGGGCGTTCTCAGCGTCAACGACCTGCCAGCGGGCACGAACTATAACCTTTATGCGTACTTCCCCGGAGACGGCGACTTTGCCGGCAGCTCATCCAACACCATCTCGCTGAGCGTTGCAGCGGAAAACACCACCACGAAGCTGCAATCCGGAATCCTGGCAGGTGGCGCAGGGGGGACCTTTACGCCTGGGACCACCCAGGACTACGGTGATCCAAACAATCCGCTCGCATTCAACGTCACCGTCGCCGGCGTCTCCCAGCTTCTTCCCACCACGGGTTCCGTCACTTTTTCAGACAATGGCAACGTGCTTGGTGCTGTCCCGCTCGGACCCGAGCCCGGCGGCATCGCTCAATATATCGACGGCGAGACCTCGAGAACCTCTCTCGGGATCGGCCAGCACGTCATTACCGCCGCATACGGCGGCGACAGTGCTGTCCCGCCCAATTACAACCCGAGCGTCAGCAGCAGCGTGACGGTCACCATCACCAAAGGCAACCCCGAGTTGGAATTGCTGGGCACCCCAGCAACCGCAATCGCCGGCCAGCAGATCAACCTGAATGCTTTTCTCTTTTCCAACTACTCTGCCACCGCGCCAACCGGCTCGGTGCAGTTCTTTGACGGCGCCACGTCCCTCGGAGCGCCCTTCGCACTCACCCCAGCGACCTGGACAAATGTCCCCCTCACGGCCACTTTCACCGCCGACGGCACGCATATCCTGACCGCCCAGTATTCCGGGGACAGTAACTATAATTCTGTTACGTCCCCCTCGGTGAGCTTGCTCATCGCCGCGCCTTTCGCACTAACGGCGGCTACAACTAGCCAAACGGTCCAGGGCGGGCTGACTGCCACGTACAACCTCACCCTCACCGGCACAAACTTCGCGGGCGTGGTCGCGTTGAGTTGCACCTCGGCGAGCGCTCCGGCGGGAGTGCAATGCAGCCTGCCTGCTTCGGAGACGCTCTCTTCGTCGGCAACGTCCGTGCCGCTCACCGTGACGGTCTCAACAACGGCAACCGCGAAAACGTCCGTGCCTCGCTATTTCCCCGGCACGCTGCCGTTGAGTTATGCAGGACTCGTCGCCTTGGCGTTCGTTGGCAAAAGAAGGTTTGCAAGACGGCTATTTCTGGCTTTGGCGGCCTTGGCGGTCTTTGGTGTGAGCGCATGCGGCGGCGGAGGCAGCCAGCCCGTGACGCCGGCCCCAACCATTGTCGCGTTCACAGTGGCGGCCACGAGCGGCTCGCAGGCCACAAACCTCGCATTGAACATGGTCATTGACCACTGAGTACGAAGGCATGGTGCGCGACTTGGCTGTCACATCCGGCCAATGGCCCTTTCGCATAAAATCGTTTCATGTGCGGCATTGTCGGTTATGTTGGTCCCAAGAAGGTAGTCCCCGTCATCATCGAGGGGTTGCGGCGTCTGGAATATCGCGGTTACGACTCGGCGGGCATCGCCATCGGCAGCCCCTCAAGCCCCACGCTTGAAGTCCGCCGCGCCAAGGGTAAGCTGGCCAACCTGGAAGAGGTGCTGCGCGAGCATCCGCTGGAAGGCAGCTTCGGAATCGGCCACACGCGCTGGGCCACCCACGGCCGGCCCACGGAAGAGAATGCCCACCCCCATCGCGACTGCTCAGGCCGCATCGTCGTGGTGCACAACGGCATCGTGGAAAACTACCTCGACCTGAAGCACGAACTCATTGCCCAGGGCCACACGTTCGTCACCGAGACCGACACCGAGATCATTGCCCACCTCATCGAACAGGTGCAGAAAGACGCCGAGGTATCCGGCGAACCGATTCTGTTGGAAGCAGCCGTGCGCCGGGCGGTCAAGCGCCTCACCGGCGCATTTGCCCTGGGCGTTCTGTCTGCCGCAGAGCCCGACAAGATTGTCGCCGCGCGCTTTGGGCCGCCGGTGGTCGTCGGCGTCGGCGAAGGCGAGTGCTTCGTCGCCTCCGATGTCCCCGGTATCCTGCACCACACGCGCAACATCTACTTCCTCGCGGACGGGGACATGGCCATCCTGACGCTGGCCGGCGTCCAGCTCACCGATTTCGACGGCAACCCGGTGCAGCGCGCCATCACGCGCATTACGTGGGATCCTGTGCAGGCGGAAAAGGGCGGCTACAAGCACTTCATGCTGAAGGAAATCTGGGAGCAGCCGCGCGCCATCACCGACACCACGCTGGGCCGCGTTTCGCTCGACTCCGGCAAGGTGTACCTGGGCGAGATGAAGATCGCGGACGAGGAGCTGGCCGCCGCCTCAAGCATCAACATCGCCGCCTGCGGCACCAGTTGGCACGCCGCCATGGCCGGCAAGTACATGATCGAGCGGCTGGCCCGCCTTCCGGTCGACGTGGATTACGCCAGCGAATATCGCTATCGCAATCCCATCCCCGATCGCAACGCCCTGGGGCTGCTCATCACCCAATCCGGCGAGACCGCCGACACGCTGGCCGCACAACGCGAGATGATCGCCCTCGGCTCGAAGACCGTGGCCATCTGCAATGTGGTGGACGCCATGGTGGCGCGCGAAGCCCACGGCGCCATCTACACCCACGCAGGCCCCGAGATAGGCGTCGCCTCGACCAAGGCCTTCACCGCGCAGCTCACCGCGCTCTTTATCCTCGCCCTCAAGCTGGGCCAGCTCCGCGGACGCCTCGACCCCGCGAGATCGGTCGCCCTCATTGAAGAGCTGAGCCGCATTCCCGCCAAGATCGAGGAAGTGCTGCGTTCCCGCTCCGCGCAGTGCGAGCAGCTTGCCGCCGGCTTCTCCCATGCACGCGATTTCCTTTACCTGGGCCGCGGCATTCACTTCCCCATTGCGCTGGAAGGCGCGCTGAAGTTGAAGGAAATCTCCTACATCCACGCGGAGGGCTACCCGGCCGGCGAAATGAAGCACGGCCCAAACGCTCTTATTGACGAGACCCTTCCGGTCGTGGTGCTGGTCACGCGCGATGAACACGACCCAGCGTCAAAGCTACGCTACGAGAAGACCCTCTCCAACATCCAGGAAGTGACGGCGCGCTCCGGCCGCGTCATCGCCGTAGCCACCGAAGGCGACTCCCTCATCGGCAGCCTCGTGGAGCACGTCATTTTCATTCCCCCGGCCTTCGAGTTGCTCAGCCCGCTCATCGAAGTCGTCCCCTTGCAGTTGCTCGCTTATTACATTGCCGTGCGCCGCGGCTGCGACGTGGACCAGCCCCGCAACCTGGCTAAATCCGTCACCGTGGAATAGCTTCACGGGCCGCCCGAAGATGCTTCGCGTCGCGGCTCCAAAGAAGCGTGCATATTCCACGTTGAACCCAGAACGGAGTACCATCTCAATCATTCGGGGCAGCGCACGTTTACCCCGTCCCCATCGCCGCGGAGCTCAAAATGGCCGAGTTTGTTCTCAACGTCAACGGAGCGCATCTTCGTACCACGGCCCCTCCCGAGGAGCCGCTCCTCTCCGTGCTCCGCAACCGCCTCAATCTCACCGGCACAAAGTTCGGCTGTGGCGAAGGCCAGTGCGGAGCCTGCACCGTCCTGCTCGATGGCCGCGCCGTCCGTTCCTGCCTCACGCCAGTTTCCGCCGCGGCTAACACGAAGATCGTCACGATCGAAGGCGTAGAGCAGAACGGCGCGCTCAGCCCGGTTCAGCAAGCCTTCCTGGAAGAAGGCGCATTCCAGTGTGGCTACTGCACCTCCGGCATGATCGTCAGCGCCACCGCTCTGCTGCATCAGCACGCTGACCCCAGTCAGGATCAAATCATCCAAGCGATGGAAGGAAACATCTGCCGCTGCGGCACCTACCCGCGCATCCTCGAAGCCATCAAGCGCGCCTCACGCATGCAGACGGCGGGGGCCAGCCGATGAAGCTCCTCGTCTCGGCCCTCCTCGATCCCCCCGCACCCGGAATCCACGCCGGCTCACAGATCGATCGCCGCGACTTCCTCCGCGTTCTTGCCGGAGGCCTGCTGATCTGTCTCCGGGAGCCCTCTGCATGGGCGCAGGAGTCGGGCCGCGCCTTTGGCGGTCACGAGCTTCCCAAGGACATCAGCGCGTGGCTGCACATCGCCGCCGACGGCCAAATCAAAGTCTTCACCGGCAAGGTGGAAGTCGGCCAAAACATCCGCACATCTCTCGCGCAGCAGGTGGCCGAAGAGCTGCACGTTCCCTTCGACGCCATCACCATGGTCATGGGCGACACCGATCTCGTTCCCTGGGACATGGGCACCTTTGGCAGCCGCACCACGCCCACCATGGGGCCGCAGCTGCGCACCATGGCCGCCGCAGCGCGCCGCATGCTCATCGAAATGGCCGCCCAGCGCTGGAATCTTGACCCGGCAACCCTCACCGCCGCAGACGGCGAAGTCATCGACCCCAAAACCACCCGCTCCTTCACCTATGGCGCTCTCACCCGCGGAGAGAAGCTGGTCAAAGTCGTCTCCGCCGACGAAGCCCTTGCCCCCGCCGCAAATTGGAAGATCGCCGGAACCGCCGTGCCGAAGGCCGAGGGCCGCGACTTCGTGACCGGAAAGCATCAGTACCCCTCCGACATCACCCGCCCGGAGATGCAATTCGGCGCAGTGCTCCGCGCAGACGGCTTCAACGCGACGCTTGCCTCGATCGACACAGCCGCCGCCGAAAAGCTTCCTGGAGTCAAGGTCGTGCACGACGGCGATTTCATCGGCGTCGTCGCCCCCGACGCCTTCGGCGCGCAAAGAGCCCTTGAAGCCATCCAGGCCAAATGGACGGTGCCGCCCCAGCCAGGGAACCAGGGCCTTTTCGAATACCTGAAAAACAATCCCGAAGCCGGTCAGGACGATCACCCGCAGCACGCCGCCGGTTCCGTTCCCGAAGCCTTCGCTTCTGCCGACGTCAAGCTCGAACAGCTATATGAGATTGCCTACATCGCCCACGCCCCGCTTGAGCCGCGCGCCGCCGTGGCCGAGTGGAACTCGGGCAAGCTGACCGTCTGGACCGGAACCCAGCGCCCCTTTGGCGTGCGCGACGAATTGGTGCAGGCTTTTCACCTTTCGCCCGACCAGGTCCGCGTGATCCAGCCCGACATGGGCAGCGGCTACGGCGGCAAGCACACCGGCGACGCGGCTATTGAAGCCGCTCGCCTGGCCAAGGCCGCCGGCAAGCCCGTCAAGGTGGTCTGGACACGCAGCGAAGAGTTCACCTGGGCCTACTTCCGCCCCGCGGGCCTCATTGAAATCCGCGCCGGCGCGCGCCGCGACGGAACCCTCGTCGCCTGGGAGCACCACAACTACAACTCTGGCCCCGCCGCCATCGGCACTCCCTACAACGTCGCCAACCAGCTCATCCAGTTCCACGCAACAAAGTCCCCGCTTCGCCAGGGCTCCTATCGCGGCCTCGCCTCCACCGCCAACCACTTCGCACGCGAGTCGCACATGGATGGAATGGCGCACGCAGCCGCCATCGATCCTCTCGAGTTCCGCCTCAAGAACATCACCGACCCTCGCCTGAGGGCCGTCTTCGAGGCCGCCGCGGAAAAATTCGACTGGAGCCGCTCCAAAGCCACGCCGGCGCTCGGATATGGAATCGGCGGCGGCCTCGACAAGGGCGGCTACGTGGCCACGTGCGCCGAAGTGGAGATCGATTCCGCCGGCAAGCGCGTACGCATCCGCCGCGTTGTGCAAGCCTGGGATTGCGGCGCGGTCATCAATCCCGACGGACTGCGCAACCAGCTTTCCGGCGCCATCGTCATGGGCATCGGCGGCGCGCTCTTCGAGCGGATCCTCTTCGCCGACGGCCGCATTCTCAATCCGCATTTCGCCGAGTATCGCGTTCCGCGCTTCAGCGACACGCCGCAAATCGAAATCGTGCTCATCGACCGCAAAGACCTGCCCTCCGCAGGCGCGGGCGAAACCGGCCTGGTGGGCCTCGCGCCCGCGGTCGGAAACGCCATCTTCTCCGCCACCGGCACGCGCCTGGTCAATCTGCCCATGGCTCCGCAGGCCCACAGTCCCGGCGAATCCGACTCTCCGCTCCGCAGTTGATCGCGGCAGCGAGCACAATCCCTCTTCACCGCGCGTGCATATAATCAGAGCGTTGTGCACGAGCCTCATCCCATGCCCACCAAAACCATCATCGAGCCGTTTCGCATCAAGAGCGTCGAGCCCATCCGCTGGACCACGCGCGCTCAGAGGGAGCTCTTGCTCAAAGCCGCGCATCACAACCTTTTCCTGCTCGAAGCCGACGACGTGCTCATCGACCTGCTCACCGACTCCGGGACAGGCGCCATGTCTACGCACCAGTGGGCCGGCATCATGGAAGGCGACGAGAGCTACGCGGGGAGCAAGAGCTTTCACCACTTCAAGGGCTCGGTGCAGGACATCACCGGCTACACGCACGTCATCCCAACGCACCAGGGCCGTGCCGCCGAGCGCATTCTCTTCAACGTGATGTGCAAGAAGGGCGACGTTGTCCCCAACAACACTCACTTCGATACCACCCGCGCCAACGTCGAATTCGTCGGCGCGGAAGCGGTCGATCTGGTGCTCCCCGAAGCGCGCCGGCCTGAGACCATTCTGCCGTTCAAAGGCAACATGGACGTGGCGGCGCTGGACGAGCTCATCCAGCGCGTCGGCCGCGAGCGCGTCCCGCTCGTCAT